>ERZ1673722.1166-NODE-1166-length-28060-cov-11.744260_pt1 | contig 28060 bp, 29 predicted proteins | sample MGYA00580222_ERZ1673722 | MGnify/ENA primary metagenome ERZ1673722 (study PRJEB41218, sample SAMN15661750) | gut metagenome | host: Homo sapiens | place: Canada: London | collected 2015-08-20/2019-03-30 | study: EMG produced TPA metagenomics assembly of...
GTTGTAATTATTGAAAGACATATTTAATTTATTTATATTTTAAAATGCAGCCAACCATATACAAGGAGATGAAAAATCAATGAAAAATTATGAATATAATCCCGATGACCATAAATTTGAAACACTGGGAGAATTTAAGTTTTATCTTTCATGCGGAGCAAATGTTGGATTCAAATACAATGGCATAGAATACGGAATTGAAGCTGTATTCGGCTCAGATGGAAAAAAACAAAATAACAGTTATTGTATATGGAATGATAAAGAAGATTTAGCTGAGGGTATTACACTTGAACAAACCCTTGATTTTGAATTTGACGGTGTAAAGCTGCGTGATTTCATTACTACGGACGATGTTGAAATTATTGAAAGAATAATGTAAATATAAAACGAATCTTTCTTTTGAAGGATTCGTTTTTTTACTATTCAGCTGTTTTTTCTACCGATTTGTTCTTACAATAATATCACATAATTCTTACAATAATGTCACATAAAAAGTTAAAATGTAATGTAAATAGATGTCGGATATTCAGCGTTTCTGTTATAATGTATCTTGCAAAACGATAAATGAATTAAATTATTAATCAATTACAAAAGGAGTATGAACCCGCATGATACTGAGCGTTAAATTTATAAAAAAAATAACTTCCCGTTTATTAGTCGTTATTATGATTATCCTAGGTTTTTTTTGTGTTAAAGGTTACAATTTATACTCAGATACGATAAAACAAACCCCTATCGAAGATATAGCGGATAATATCCAGAGTCAGGATAACTTTACTTATTACGATGAATTGCCTCAGATATACATTGACGCTGTTATTTCTGCCGAGGACAAACGTTTTGAAAAACATTTTGGCATTGATCTATTTGCAATAAGCAGAGCGGCATGGACAGATATAAAGACATTTTCCTTTGCTGAAGGAGGAAGTACTATTACACAGCAAATTGCTAAAAATCTGTTGTTTACGCAAGAAAAAAAATTAGAACGTAAATTTGCTGAAATTTTTGCTGCTTTCGCATTGGAAAAAGAGTACAGCAAAAAAGAATTATTTGAAATCTATGTTAATACGATTTATTTCGGAGACGGATATTATGGAATTTATGACGCCTCTCAGGGGTACTTTGGAAAAAAACCGTCTGAGCTTACCGATTATGAAGCTGTCATGCTTGCAGGTCTTCCAAATGCTCCTTCCGATTATTCACCAAACGATAATATAGAGCTTGCCGAAAAACGAATGTCAGCCGTACTTGACCGTATGATAAAATGCAAAAAAATCACTAAAGAAAAAGCAGAAAATATTATGAACGAAAATAACTAATCAAAAATAATTATGTAAATTATCTTGACAAGTTAAGAATATAGTGATATAATTTAAAAAATTAAAAAAGAGGAGAAATATAATGAACAAATTAAAAAAAATATCAATTCTTTTTGCGGCTGTTTTATCATTGACCATGCTGGCATCATGCGGCAGTGATTCAAAAGATACGAACAAGTCAGATAAATCAGACTCGTCAACTGCTGAAGATAAAGCTGTTTTTGGTTTTAAGTTTACTGTAAACGGCGATGAATATGCTGTACCTGCTCCGTTTAAAGACTTTGCAGATAAGGGTTGGGAATATGACGGCGAATCTGATGAAAAAGTTCCGGCGCATAAATACCTGATAGGCGCATACATAGAAAAAGACGACATGGATCCTTCAGTTTATATTATGAACGACAGTGACGACGAAATAAACGTAACCGAAGGAGATATATCCTGCATAGGTTTCGACCAGTTTGATATGAAAAACAACGAAATTAAATACGGTGATAACATTACAATGGGTAAAACTACCCTTGAAGAAGTAAAATCCGCTTTCGGAGAACCTGATTATGAAAATACTCTTGAAGATCTTGGTATTACAACAATAAGGTATGAAAAAGATATTTACATAGAAGTTGAGTTTAAATTTGATGAATCAGGCATTCTTAACGGTTTTACCCTTACAAATCAGCCTACAGATTTCTAATTAGTAAATACCTCAGGAATAAATTCCTGAGGTATTTTTTATAAACTATTCCGCCGACTTTACATGTTCTGCAAAAATACTTTGAATTTCCGAATATTCTCCCAGACCTTTCATTATACACTCAACCTCAAAACCTTCATTAATAAAATTATTTTTCCAGGAATCCTGACCAAGACCTGCCATATCGTTTGACGCATGATCTCCTGAAACTATCATAAACGGCATGAGCATAACCTTTTTATATCCTCCTGCTCTTACTTTTAAAATAACTTCGTCCAGTTCGGGTTCTGCTTCAACAGTACCCACAAAAACATTTTCAATTCCGCAGCTTCTGAATTTTTCCTCAAGTTCGGTATAAACTGTATTTACGCTATGCTCAGTTCCATGTCCCATAAAAACGGCTGCCGTATGTAAATCTGCAAATTTTTTTACTTTATCGGAAAAAATATCAACAACCTTCTCAAGATCCTTATCTGATGTAAGAAGAGGACTGCCTATTTTCATAGATTTAAATTTATCCTCATAGTCTTTTAAAATTTCAATCATTTTGTCATTTTCAATACCGTTAATAATATGAGTAGGCTGAACAATAACTTCTCTGATACCGTCGGACAACAGTCTTTCCATAGCTTGTTCAACACTATCGACCTCAATACCGTCATGCTCTCTTAATTTATTTATTATAATACGGCTTGTAAATGCACGGCGTATTTCATATTCCGGAAATTCCTCCGCTATTTTTCTCTCAATACCGCCGATTGCATTTTTTCTTGCCCTATCAAAGCTTGTCCCGAAACTGACAACAAGAATAACTCGACTTTTTTCTGTACTTTTCATTCTGATTTTTCCTTTTTATTTTTTATTATTCTAACATGAATTTTTTACAAAGTCAACCAGCCTTTTGAAAAAGGCTGGGCGAAAACTTTTATATCGTCTTTAGTTTGATGATTTAATCCATATAAGGCTCGACAGGTGAGTAAACAGAGGATTGAAGAAAAATTTGAAAAAGGCTGGGCGAAAACTTTTATATCGTCTTTAGTTTGATGATTTAATCCATATAAGGCTCGACAGGTAAGCAAACAGAGGATTAAAGAAAAAAATTTTGAAAAAAAGTAGGCAAAAAACTTTCATATCGTCCTTAGTTTATTGATTCAATTTACATCAGGCTCGACAGTAAGCAAACAGAGGATCAAATAAAAATAAAAAACCGCAGAATTTCTGCGGTTTTTCATAATTAAGAGGAGAATTATATTTCATATAGAACCGCAAAGCGGCTGTGATGAATACTTGCTTTTAGCTGAAATACTGTTTCGGCTGGTAACAGCGTCAGTAACCTCAATGCAAACACTGCTGATAAACTGCCAGTCCGTTTGAAAATTATGCTTCATACCAAGATACTTTTCATGTGCAGATTCTATCATGCTGACGCATGAAGCTTTGCATTTTACGTCATTAATACTTTTATTATAGTCAATACCGTTTATTGCTTCAATGTATTTATGAAAAAGACTTTCATATTCTACATGCTGTTTAAGAGTACCGATAAAATCAGGAGAATGAGGAAATGTAAAGTAATCGGCTATGAAATGAACTATTCTTCCAAGCTCATAGTAATCGGATACTGTTTTCAACTTGTTTTGCAGCTTGGAAACAGTTTTTTTAACATAAGAAATCGTACCCTTATAAGTGTGACCTTTTATATAAGTCAGAAAATTTATATCCGGCGAAATACACCCTGTTTCAAATGCAGCTGAACGGTATGATTTGCTGAAGCTTTTGTTACTGAAAGTAATTAATCTTGCCAATGCTAAATGATCCTTTGTTTCCATTTTTACTCTCCTTTTCTTCATCACGCCTTTAATGCTAATATTATATATCTGTTTTATGATAATTCTGCGAAAATCCGGTAAATAATCTATAAAATTTATTTTCGCCCAGCCTTTTTCAAATTTTTTCTTCAATCCTCTGTTTGCTTACCTGTCGAACCTTATTTAAAATATTTCATCAAACTAAAGACGATTTGAAAGTTTTTTGCTTACTTTTTTTCAAATTTTTTTCTTTTATTCCCTGCTGCAAAATTAATTTTGCGAGTCTTTAGAATGTGTTTCAAGTTGCTCTTGCCCGTCATAAAAGTTTTCGCCCAGCCTTTTTCAAAAGGCTGGTTACTTATCTTTTTGTTTAAAAATAATAGAAGCAAGCAGACCAAAAATCAGAGCTGCAGTAATACCGCCTGCCGCACTGGTCATTCCGCCGGTAAACACGCCGAGAAATCCCTTTTCATCTATAGCTTTCCGAATTCCCTCAGCCAGAAGATGACCGAATCCGGTAAGAGGCACAGAAGCCCCGCCGCCTGCAAATTCCACAAGAGGCTTGTACCAGCCGAATGCAGAAATAATAACGCCGATAACAACGTATGACACTAATATTCTTGCTGGAGTAAGCTTAGTATAATCTATTAAAATCTGTCCTACTGCACAAAAAAGTCCGCCTATTAAAAACGCCCATAAATACTCCATAATAACCTCCTTAAATTGAATGACTAATATGAACCAGATGTGATATCGACGGTATTGATTCACCTTGCTGTGAAGCGGTAGGCGACATCAGCGCTCCGGTCGCTGCAAAAATCATTTCTTTTATTTCACCTGTCTGAACCTTAGGAAGAAAATAACCGCATAAAACGCTTGCCGAGCATCCGCATCCGGAACCGCCCGCATGAGTATCCTGTTCTTTAGGATCAAAAATCAGCGCTCCGCAGTCTTTATGCTTATTTGATATATCTATATTATCTTTTAGTAAAAGTTCATTTAAAAGCTTGCTGCCGACTAGTCCCAGATCGCCTGTTACTATATAATCAAAATCATCCGGTTTAAATCCCGTATCGTCAAAATATTTTTTTATTGTAGACGCAGCCGCAGGCGCCATTGCCGCTCCCATATTGTTTGCATCGGTAATTCCCAGATCAACAATACTTCCTATTGAAACCGCTCTGACGTAAGGGGCGTTTCCCTCTGGGGACAATACAACGGCTCCGGACGCTGTACAGGTCCACTGCGCGGAGGGAGTTCTCTGTCCTCCGTAGGAAAGAGGAAATCTGAACTGACGTTCTGCTGTTGAAAAATGGGAAGAGGTTGCCGCTGCAATTTTTCCGCCAAGTCCGCTGTCTGTAAGCAGCGACGAAAGCAAAAGTCCCTCTGCCATTGTTGAGCATGCACCGTAAAGTCCCAGAAAGGGAATATTAAGATCACGAAGTCCGTAGGTAGTACCGATACACTGATTTATAAGATCTCCTGAAAAAATGTAGTCAATATCCGAAGGCTTAAGACTTGCCTTTTTCATTGCAAGCTCTACAGTCTGCTTTTGCAGCTCGCTTTCTGCTTTCTCCCACGTTTCCTGTCCAAAGTGACTGTCCGCTTCAATTCTGTCAAAACAGCTTCCTAACGGACCCTGTCCCTCCTTTTCTCCGACTATAGATGCAAATGACATTATTGACGGTGAATTTTCTGTAGTAAATGTATTTCTGCTTATTTTTTTTGCCATATTTATTCTCCGTTCTTTTTTATTTTTATTATTTTCTCCATTTAAATTTTAAATATTCCTTACTTTTTTGAAAAAAAGTAAGCAAAAAACTTTTATATCGTCTTTAGTATGATGATATATTTTTAACAAGGCTCGACAGGTAAGCAAACAGAGAATTATAGAAAAAATTTTGAAAAAAAGTAAGCAAAAAACTTTTATATCGTCTTTAGTCTGATGATATATTTTTAACAAGGCTCGACAGGTAAGCAAACAGAGAATTGAAGAAAAAATTTTGAAAAAAAGTAAGCCTCCGCTTTTGAAAAAGCGGAACCAAAACTTTTATGCCGGATTTTATTAATATAAAATTGTTTTTGAAGACACGCAAAGTTACTTTTGCAAAAAATTAATGATAAAATGTGAAAAAAGTAAGCCTCCGCTTTTGAAAAAGCGGAACCAAAACTTTTATGCCGAATTTTATTAATATAAAATTGTTTTTGAAGACACGCAAAGTTACTTTTGCAAAAAATCAAGGATAAAATGTGAAAAAAGTAAGCAAATAACTTTTATGCCGGACGTAATAAAAGCGCCGCCTGAAATTTAATAATTTCAGGCGGCATTCAATTATTTTTTAATCCACAGGAGAGAACATGTCCTTGCCTACTCCGCACACAGGACATACCCAGTCGTCAGGGATATCTTCAAAAGCTGTTCCCGGAGCGATTCCGCCGTCCGGATCGCCGGCTTCAGGATCATAAACGTATCCGCATGGATCACATACATATTTTTTCATAATAAAAACTCCTTTTGATTTATTTTTTAAATTATAAAATATAATTTATCAATATGTTACCTGCCTAAAACTTCTTCCCATGTGATATCAGCATTAATACTCCTCATAGCAAGAAATTTAGCTATACAAGCCGCATCTGCGGCAGAAACCTTACCGTTGCTGTCGGCATCTGCCATAGCTCCGTTGAGGGAATCCTCATAACCTGACATATAATCAGCATTTAAGCTTACATTCGCACGATAACTGGCAATATAAGCGGCATCCGCAGCACTTAAGTTTCCATCGCCATTTGCGTCTCCCCTTATACCGATTCCCACAGGAACATAACCTGCGGTCATTTCTCCGACTTTGACCCCCACAGAATATTTCATATCCGGAGCGGATACTCTGTTTGCAGGCAGATAGTTACCCGTTGCTGCAACGATTCCGGCAGTAAGAACGACAACAGACGCTGCAACAGAAATAATTATTTTAATGGTTCGTTTTTTCATACTGTTTTTCTGCCTTTCTTTAGTTTTCTCTATAATAACACTAAAAATACATTCTGTCAAACCTTTTTTGCCATTTCATTTATTCTAGTTAGTCTTTTTTTATTTTTCTTCAATTCTTTTTTACTTACCTGTCGAGCCTTATATAAAATATATCAACAGATTAAAGACGATTTAAAAGTTTTTTGCCTACTTTTTTTCAAAATTTTTCTTCAATCCTCTGTTTACTCACCTGTCGAGCCTTATATAAAATATATCATCATACTAAAGACGATTTAAAAGTTTTTTGCCTACTTTTTTTCAAAATTTTTCTTCAATCCTCTGTTTACTCACCTGTCGAGCCTTATATAAAATATATCATCATACTAAAGACGATTTAAAAGTTTTCGCCCAGCCTTTTTCAAAAGGCTGGATTGACAGAATGCAGTAAACCATGATATAATAAAGTGTTTAATAATAAAGATAAAAGGAGTTAATACCCTTATGAGTAACACAAACAGCTATGAAAGTCCTTTCTGCACAAGATATGCCAGTGAGGAAATGCAGTATATTTTTTCTGCCGATAAGAAATTTACAACCTGGAGACGTCTCTGGGTGGCTCTTGCAAGAGCAGAAATGAAGCTGGGTCTTCCTGTTACGGAAGCACAGGTGAAACAGCTTGAAGAAAATATTGACAACATCGACTACGATATGGCAGCAGCACGTGAAAAGGAAGTACGTCACGACGTTATGGCGCACGTTTATACATACGGACAGGCTTGCCCGGACGCTAAAGGAATTATCCATTTAGGTGCAACTTCATGCTATGTAGGCGACAATACTGATGTGATAATCATGCGTGACGCACTTCAGGTGATCCGCAGAAAGCTTATAAACGTAATCGCTCAGCTATCCGACTTTGCTATGAAATACAAGGACATGCCTGCCCTTGCTTATACTCATCTCCAGCCGGCACAGCTTACAACAGTCGGTAAGAGAGCAACTCTCTGGACAAACGAACTGCTTATGGATCTAAAGGAAATTGAACGCAGAATTTCTGATCTTCAGCTTTTAGGCTCAAAGGGTACTACAGGTACTCAGGCTTCATTTATGGAACTTTTCGAGGGTAATACAGATAAAATCAAGCAGCTTGAAAAAATGATCGCCGAAGAAATGGGATTTGAAAGCTGTGTGCCTGTTTCAGGTCAGACATACTCAAGAAAGGTCGATTCCTTTGTAGTTAACGCTCTTGCAGGTATTGCACAGTCTTGCAGTAAGTTCTCAAACGATATGAGAATTTTGCAGTCCTTTAAGGAAATGGAAGAACCTTTTGAAAAGAGTCAGATAGGCTCAAGCGCTATGGCTTACAAGAGAAATCCTATGAGAAGCGAAAGAATCACTTCACTTTCAAGATATCTTATGGTCGACGTACTGAATCCTGCTTTCACTGCCGGTACACAGTGGTTTGAAAGAACTCTAGACGATTCCGCAAACAAGAGAATTTCTGTGGCAGAAGCGTTCCTTGCAGCAGATGCTATCTTAAATATCATGATAAATGTAACAAGCGGTATGGTCGTATATCCTAAGATAGTACGCAAGAGAGTTATGGCAGAGCTTCCGTTTATGGCTACTGAAAACATCATGATGGACGCTGTTAAAAAAGGCGGCGACAGACAGGCTCTCCACGAAAAGATCAGACAGTATTCAATGGAAGCGGGCAAAAAGGTCAAGGAAGAAGGACTTGAAAACGATCTTTGCGAAAGAATCCTTGCAGACCCAATGTTTATGATAACAAAGGAAGAAATGGACGCTATAATGGCTCCTGAAAACTTTACAGGCAGAAGCGCTCAGCAGGTAGAAGAATTTGTGTCCGAACTTGTTCAGCCGATCCTTGAAGCAAATAAGGATATCTTAAACGAAACATTTGAAATGAAAAACTAACTTACTTTTTTTGAAAAAAAAGTAAGCAAAAAAACTTTTATATCGCTTTTAGTCTGATGGAACTCGTTTTATAAGGCTCGACAGGTAAGTAAACAGAGAATTGAAGGAAAAATTTTGAAAAAAAAGTAAGCAAAAAAACTTTTAAATCGCTTTTGGTCTGATGGAACTTGTTTCATAAGGCTCGACAGGTAAGTAAACAGAGAATTGAAGGAAAAAAATTGAAAAAGGCTGGGCGAAAACTTTTAAATCGCTTATAGTTTGATGAAACTTGTTTTATAAGGCTCGACAGGTAAGTAAACAGAGTATTGAAGGAAAATTTTGAAAAAGCGCAACCAAAACTTTTATGCCGGATATAATCAACTTGAAACACTTTTTAAAGACTCGCAAAGCAGCTTACAATCTACCTTTAATTTCACCCATCTTAATTGGGCGTGAATATTAGATATAACGTCTTGCCTTTTACGAGGAGTGCTATTAGTTCAGTATCAGAATGACGGATAAAATTCGGCACTTTATGTGCCGTAAGCCGTCCTGCGGCGTTTGAGCAGGCGTGTTTCTTTGGTTCATTTCTTGTCACGGGACAAGAAATGAACAAGTAAATTTTAGTTTCGTTTTTAAAACGAAAAAAACGCCCTGTGAGAGAGGGCGTTCCCTAAAAAATATGATTTACTTCTTCAATTTTGGTTCGTCGGTTCGCTGAATCAGCTGTGTAAAAATTGTCTTGATACTGATCTATTGCTTCTTGTTTCAAGTTTAAATCCGAAGCGAGTTTTTTACGAGAAATTCCTCTCTGCTTCATAAGAGTTTTTAATCGCGTAGAAATATATTCCATTTGCTCTTCATTCCAATCCTTTAATTTTTGCTATTTATATTATATCTTACCTGAGTTAGAAAGTCAAGCTTTTTCTAACTTAAGTTATAAAAATGGCATATGATACAAATTTTATTATATGTTTATGTCTATTTTGACTAAAAAGAAAGGTGTAATTAATGTTTTGGGAACGCTTTGAACAGTTATGTAAAGAAATTGGTTCTAAACCTAATCCGGTTGTAAAAGAGTTAGGTTTATCCAATTCAATAACGACGAAATGGAAAAACGGTGCAATTCCCAATGGTGAAATTTTATTAAAAATTGCTGATTATTTCAATGTTTCCATTGACTATCTTATGGGCAGAACGGATAATCCAGATTCTCATAAAAAATAAAATCAAAAGGGTTACTATAGTTTCAACAAAGCTTTTCTAAAAAGCTTGTGAAAAATGGTGAAAAACTATAAATACCCTTGACATTACTGTTAAATGATAATATAATAATATTAATTGTCGGCATAAATAAAATATTATGCCGTAATGAATAATAAGATTTAGGAGGCTTGAATGTGAAAAAAGCAAAAAAACCAGTATTCTTTATAGTTTTTGCGCTTATAATTGCCTTTGCAGCGTCTGTTATACTCGGCTTTACCACACAGTACGGCGATATAACCAAAACACGCATCAAGGGCGTCAACGACATTCGTCTGGGTATCGACATTCAGGGCGGTGTTGACGTGACATTTGTTCCGGAAAACGGCGTCGACGCAACAGATGAACAGCTTGACTCAGTTATGGAAGTTATTAAGCAGAGACTAAGCTCACTGAAAATCAATGACAGTGAGGTTTATCAGGATAACGCAAACGACAGAGTAATTGTAAGATTCCCATGGCAGGCAGGAGAAAAGGATTTTGATCCTAAGGCTGCCGTTAAGGAACTGGGTGAAACAGCAGTACTTTCATTCAGGGTCGGAACCGATACAAATGAGGACGGTTCTCCGGCAGGCGATGTAGTTCTTGAGGGTAAAGACGTTTTAAAGGCTGAACCTATGAGACAACCGGAAAATGACGGTACATATTCATATGTAGTATCACTGAAACTTTCAGATACTGCAAAAGAAACCTTTGCAACAGTTACACAAACTATGGCAGGTACAGGTGAATCCATTTCCATCTGGATGGACAACGATATGATTTCTGCACCTACTGTAAACGAAGCTATTACAAACGGTGAAGCCGTTATTTCAGGTAATTTTACCGCTGACAGCGCTAAGAGTCTTGCAGATAAAATCAACTCGGGTGCACTGCCTTTCAAGCTTGAAATATCCAGCTTCAAAACGATTTCTCCAACCTTGGGTACGGGCGCACTGAAAGCCATGATAATAAGCGGTCTTATCGCTTTTGCATTTATTGCAATATACATGATGTATTTTTATAAAATTCTCGGATTCGTTGCGGCAGTTTCAATTATCGGACAGGTTTCTGTTACTCTTGCATGTATCTCCGGATGGTTCGGATTTATGCCGAGTTCAACCCTGACAATTCCCGGTATTGCAGGTATTATACTCACTGTTGGTATGGGCGTTGATGCTAATGTTATTACCGGCGAACGTATAAGAGAAGAACTTAATGCAGGAAAGAGTCTGGATACTGCGCTAAGATCCGGTTACAAAAGAGCATTCTCTTCAATTCTGGACGGAAACCTTACAAGTATGATAGTTGCCGTTATTCTTATGGCAGCATTTGGTACTCCTGACAGTTTCTTAGCGTCAGGTCTTAATAAGGTACTTAGTCTGTTCGGAATCGGCGCTACAACAGAAGGCGTTATTTACTCATTCGGCTTCACACTATTTGTGGGTACACTCTTGAACTTCATTATGGGTGTATTCGCTTCAAGACTTATGGTTACTTCACTTTCAAGATTCAAAGTCTTCAGAAATAAGAAGCTTTACGGAGGTGCAAGTAATGAATAATAAAGTATATGATATTTCAGGAAAGAAAAAGATTTGGTTTATCATTTCTCTTGCACTTATTGCCGCAATCGCTGTAATAACAGTAATCAAGGGCGTTGAAATCGCTATCGAATTCAAGGGCGGTACTATTATCTCATATTCCTATGAGGGTGATGCTTCAATTAAGGACGCACAGTCCGAAATCGAAGATCTTCTGAAAACACCTGTTGTTATTCAGGAAGGTGAAAATCTGTCAAATGATTCAAACAGCTTTTCAATTTCATTCAGCTATGATACCGGTCTTTCAGTAGAAGATCAAACTGCTCTTACAGAACTTCTTCAGGAAAAATTCCCTGACAATAAGGTTGAGCTTCTTGATTCAAATGACGTAAATCCTACATCAGGTAAAGAATTTTTCTTAAAATGTGCAATTGCTTCGATTCTTGCCGCAGCACTGATAATCATTTATATTGCTTTGAGATTCAAAAAGATAAGCGGCTGGTCCGCAGGCGTGTGTGCGGTTATCGGACTTCTCCACAACTTGATTTTCGTTTTTGGTACATTCGTTATTATGGGCTATGAGATCAACGCAAACTTTATGGCTGTAATACTTACAATTCTCGGTTACTCGGTTAACGATACTATCGTTATTTATGACAGAATCAGAGAAAACAAGAACAATATGCCTAAAGCTTCTGTTGCAGAACTCGTAAACGTAAGTACAAGCCAGTCTCTGAGACGTTCCATCAGAACATCTGTTACTACAATTTCAACTATGCTTATTGTAAGTATCGTTGCTTCAATTTATCACGTATCTTCAATTCTCAGCTTCTCAATTCCTATGATCGTTGGTATGATCGCCGGAACATACGCCAGCCTTTGTATCGCTTCACCTCTTTGGGTTTGGTGGAATGAACGGAAATCTAAGTCAAACAAGAAAAAGAAAAAATAAATTAAAAAGGAATCCCTCATGTTGAAGGATTCCTTACTTTTTTGAAAAAAAGTAAGCAAAAAACTTTTATATCGTCTTTAGTCTGATGGAACTTGTTTTATAAGGCTCGACAGGTAAATAAACAGAGGATTAAAGAAAAAAATTTTGAAAAAAAGTAAGCAAAAAACTTTTATATCGTCTTTAGTCTGATGATATATTTTTAATAAGGCTCGACAGGTAAATAAACAGAGGATTGAAGAAAAATATATTTTCTTTGCAAGTAAAGAACTACTTGTAATTTTATATTTTTTTTGGTATAATAAGTAAATAATAGTAATTGTTTTTTGGAGGTTAAAGCAATGAAAGCCGGCGTTTCCACGGCGTGTCTATACCCCAGACTGCTTGAGGAATCTGTCTACGACCTTGCCGTCAACGGCATAAATCACATTGAAATTTTTGTGAATACAGACAGTGAACTGAAAAAAACTTATGTCAGCAATATTGCAGATACTCTTAAACGTTTTGAAGTATCCTGCCGTTCGCTGCACCCATATACATGTGCTATGGAACCTATGATGTTTTTTTCCGCCTATGAACGGCGTATAGCCGATGTATTGGAATATTACAAAAAGTATTTTAACGCTATGAATATACTGGGAGCAGAACTTTTTGTTTTTCACGGAAATAAAAGTTTATTGCAGATTCCATGCGAGCTTTACTGTGAAAGATTTCTGAAGCTTTATGAAACCGCAAGGGAATTTGGTATAACAGCAGCACAGGAAAATGTTTCAAGATGCTCAAGCGGATCTTTAAGTTTTATGAAAGAAATGGTCAGAAATCTGGGCGACAAGGCAAAATTTGTTCTGGACACCAAACAGGCTGTAAGAGCAAATGAAAGCAGCTTTGACATTCTGCGTACTCTTAAAAATCATGTAGTCCATGTTCATATAAGCGACCACGGCGAAATGGGCGACTGCCTGCAAATCGGTAAAGGACGCTTTAATATAAAACGGCTTTTGGAAATTTTATGGGAAGAAAGTCCCGACTGTTCAGTAATGCTGGAGCTTTACAGAAGTAACTTTGATGGAATATCAGACCTGACTGACAGTTACAACAAATTAAATAAAATAATAAATACAATTGAGGTGACGTCAAAATGATTTGTCCTTTCTGCGGATATGAAGACTCAAAGGTGATTGACACACGTCCAATGGATATGAGAATACGCCGCCGCCGTGAATGTACCAGATGTGCCAAAAGGTTTACAACCTTTGAAACCACCGAAAAACCGCTGCTTATGGTTCATAAAAAAGACGGTTCATTTGAACCCTTTGACCGCAGCAAGCTTATCAGAGGGATCTATAACGCCATAAAAAAACGACCTATAAATGTTGAACAGGTAAATCAGATTGTGGATAATATTGAAAATTATTATGCCAATGCGCTGATAACTCAGGCAGCTACAACGGAAATCGGAGATATGATACTTGAACAGCTAAAGGACATTGATGCTGTAGCATATATTCGTTTTGCTTCTGTTTATAAAGATTTTGCAGATGTTCAAAGCTTTATTAAAGCAATAAGCGAACTAGAAAACAGCGAGAAATACTGCACAAATTTTAATTGTAACAAACGCAAAATTTAGGACATCCTACAAAAATATTTTTGCGTATGGAAAAGTATATTATAATATGATATTATTAAAGAAAGGCTGAATAATCAATCAGCAACTTTATAAAAAGAAAGAGGTAATAAAAATGGATAACAATAATATGTTTGACTCAGAGGATCTGACAGGCAGTTTTGATACAAATGATATAGAGCAGAATAAAGCAATTTCAGCTATTGCGTACATACCGATTTTATTTCTTGTTCCAATGCTCGCCTCACAGTCTCCTTACGCTAAATTTCATGCAAATCAGGGTCTTATTTTAACGCTTACTTCTATTATCCTAAGCATTGCAAGCAGCCTTATGGGTTTTATTTTAAGCTGGGTGCCGATCCTTCCTACGCTGATTTCCGCCGTATTTAGTCTTGCAACCCTTGCCTTACTTATTATCGGTATTATAAATGCAGTCCAGGGCAAAGCAAAAAAGCTTCCCGTTGTAGGAGGGCTTTTCAACATAATTCATTAATAAAAAACAGGACGCTTTAAAAGCGTCCCTTTTTCTCCGTTTTCAAAAAATCTGAGATTAAAATTACTGTAAAAGCGGTTCTGAAAGTTTAAAATTGAGTTTACGACATAAAAACTGAAAGGAAAGATGATGATTTTAAAAGACATAGTAAAAAAAATTCCCTTTTTAAGAAAAATACTAAAAAAATTATATTTAAATAACAGATCTGCGGACTATGAAAAAATTTCCAATAAGTGTACAACTGATTCAAAGCTGGTGGTTTTTGAATCGTATCAGGGCAGAAGCTATTCATGCAGTCCGAAAGCGATATATCAGTATATGTTATCGTGCCCGAAGTTCAGCGGCTACTCATATGTATGGGTATTCAGGGATATTAATGCCCATGGCAGTTTTCCGCAAAATACCCGTCTTGTTAAATTTGATTCCGAAGAATCCTTTTATGCCTATGCACAAGCTGGTACATGGATCACTAATTCACGTCTCAGGGATTTTTACATTCCCAAATCCGATCAGAAATATATACAATGCTGGCACGGTACACCTTTTAAGAAAATCGGCTGTGATGTGACTGCCGCAGGAAACGCCACCTCTACAGTACAGGAAATATATGATGAGTATACGAACGAAGCAAAACGTATTTCACTATTGGTCTCACCCAGTGATTTTACCACTTCAAAGCTTATTTCCGCTTTTAATCTAAAAAGTTCAGGTAAGGAAAATTGTATAATTCAAAAAGGTTATCCAAGAAACGACGCACTTTTCAACACTGATTTAAAAACTGTTGAAAACTTAAAAAACACTCTCAATATTCCGCAAAATAAAATAGTTGTTCTCTATTGTCCTACATTCAGAGACAATCAATTCAGCGGCAGCGGATATATTCTTGAACCGGCAGTTGATTTTGATTCTTTGAAAGATAAGTGCGGCAGTGATTTTATTATACTTTTTCGTGCCCATTACTTCATTGCCAATTCTTTTGATTTTAAAAAATACAGCGGATATGTTCTTAATGTGTCCGAATACGACGATATAAACGATCTGTACCTTATAAGCGACATTCTTATAACCGATTATTCAAGCGTTTTCTTTGACTATGCAAACCTTAAAAGACCAATGCTCTTTTATCATTATGACTTAGAAGAATACAAAAATAAAATGCGTGATTTTTATTTCGGTACGGCAATGCTCCCCGGACCGGTAATACAAACTCAGGAAAAGCTGGAAAACGAACTGAATAAGATCCTTCAAGACATCAGAAAAGGCGGATCCGGACTTTTAAAATATGAAAAAGCTTTAAATGCATTCAATAAAAAATTCAATCCTCTTGAGGACGGTCATTCTGCGGAAAGAACAGTAAAAGAAATCTTTTAAATTAAAAAATTTAAAGCCTGAGATTTTAGTCTCAGGCTTTGATTTTATATATACCTTAATTGTGCATACCGCAAAGCTTTAAATCAAGCATTTATAATTGCGTCTGCAAGTTTTTCCATATTTTCAATATCGGAATCTTTCATAGTTGATTTAATAGTAACGACAGGTTCAACGATTGACACATTTTTCATCTGTTCAACAACAGCTTTCATTGTTCTTGCAGCAGACGGTGCCCATGAACCGTTTTCAAGCAATCCCACAGTACGCTTCTGATAAGCCTTTGATTTCAAATGATGCAGAAAATCCTCCATACATGGGAATACGCCTGCGTCATAGCTTGCAGCTGCCAGGATCATTCTGTCATATCTAAATGCGTCTTCAATTGCCTCTGCCATATCGTCTCTTGCAAGATCGGTTATTGCTACCTTCTCCGCACCCTTTGATTCAAGTATTTCCTTAAGTTTTTTCGCCGCCTTGGCTGTATTGCCATGTATTGAAGCATACGCTATAAGTATACCTTTATCTTCCGGTTCATAACTGCTCCATGTCATATATTTACCGATATAATATTCAAGATTTTCCTTGAGTATAGGACCGTGAAGAGGACAAATTGTCTGTATGTCAAGCGCAGACGCCTTTTTCAGCAGTGCCTGAACCTGTGCGCCATACTTTCCGACTATATTGAAATAATATCTTCTCGCTTCGCATGCCCAGTCCTCGTCTGTATCCAAAGCACCGAACTTACCGAAACCATCGGCGGAGAAAAGTATTTTTTCTGACTTTTCATATTCAACCATAACCTCAGGCCAGTGCACCATAGGCGCCATAAAGAACTGCAATGTATGGCTGCCTAAAGAAAGCTCGTCCCCTTCTTTTACAATAAGGAGCCTGTCTGCTGAAATTTCAAAAAACTGCGGAAGCATAGTCTCTGATTTTGAATTTACGACAATTTTCATTTCCGGATATTTGTCAGCCGCTTTTTTTATATTGCCGGCATGATCCGGTTCAAGATGTGAGACTATCAAATAGTCAGGTACTGCACCGTTTAACGCTTTTTCAAGATTTTCAAACCATTTGTCCGATACTCTCATATCAGCCGTATCCATAACGGCAATTTTTTCGTCAAGTATCAGATAGGAGTTATAGGAAACTCCGTTTGGTACTTCATACTGGCTTTCAAACAGGTCGATATCCTTATCGTCAACGCCTATGTAAACTATAGAATCTGAGATTTTTACATCTGCCATTTTAATTCCTCCCAATAATTGTTTTTTTAATAATATCATATATTTGCTTAAATTTCAAGACTAAAAAAATTTCTTTTTTATCATAACTGCGTTTTCTGCCTAAATAAAAGGTTTAATAAAGCTTACCCACAAGTCTGATTCCTGCTGCCTCCAACACCCTTTTACAGTTCTGAGCATCATCGTATGTATTAAAAATCCGGCAAAGAGTCTGACGCTGTTCTTTGTAATTATCCCTATGATTTATAATATCTTCAGCAAATTTAAGAAGTTCGTCACCGCTTGTTATTATATCCCCCGGCATAAAATCCACAGGATTATCAAATACAAAACCTCTTTGACTATCATATTCCGATATATCTGAAACAACAAACCCTATAGGCTTGTCAAGCAGCATATAGTCGAAATACACTGAAGAATAGTCGGTTATAAGACATTCCGAATATCGTATAACACTGTAAAAATTAATTCCCAATGAATCAAGACGCTGATCGGTTATTATTTTAATTCCTTTGTAATCATTAAAATCTTCAGCTTTGAATGAAGAAAGCGGATGGGGCTTTATAACTACTGTATATTTTCGGTTTATACACATCTGATTTAAGCTTTCAAGCTGCTCCTTTGAAAGTATATCAAATTCATCGGCACTTTTTTCTCTGAAGGTTGGAAGCCATAAAATCATTTTATTTTTTCTTTCATTAAAGCTTATAATACGGGCTTTTATTTCACGTTCCTTAACCGGCGCCTGACTGTTAAGCATATTATCCGTTCTCGGCTGACCGCATATAACAATTTCATTATCTGAACAGTTAAAGGATTTTTTCATTATATCTCGGAAAAATTCGGAAGTGCATAAAAGATGAGTAAAATAATTATAATTTACTTTTTCACAGCCTTTGACCATATTTCCAATACGCTTTAAGGGCATTCCGTGCCATAAATTAAATACCACCTGACCAGGCGCAGGCTTTATAGGATATTTACCGAAACAGTAAAAACAGTATTTGCACCTGAAAAAGCTGAATACTCCTTTTAAATTGCTGACAAATTTAATATTAGGTATATTTAAATTTTGATATGTTTTTTCATATTCTTCATAGTTATTTAAGCTCACCGTTATTCGGAACTCACTGTTATATTTATTTTCTATCAAATAATCAAAAATAGCTTTTATATTATCCCTGAATCCCAAGTTTGAATAAATAAATATACTTTCTTTATCCTTTTTTATAAGACGGTTAATAATATCTAAAAAACGCCATACTTTTCTTGGTATTTTTTGCAATAAACTCATTTTTCATCTCCTTTAATATTTTTCTTTCTGAGTAATCCGGAATAAAAAGTCATTCTGAGTTTGTTGGGTATAAGACCTATGATAATATGTCCGCAGCAGCAAATCAAAAAATCGGATAAAGTGCAGTATTTACAGGAATACATTAACTTTCTGAATCTCAGAGCGTCGGCGGTATATTTAAGTCCTCCCCTTCTCAGATACATTTCCCTGCCACTTCTCATATAAAGCACCGGCTTTTGTATATTATAGCCGGTACAGCCATTTGAAAGCATGCGAAGCCACAGATAATAGTCTTCAAAACCAGGACAGTCAAGATAACCTCCTGCCATATAAACCTGATGCTTGCGAAAGCATGTACACGGATGATTAAAAGGATTGCGCCGCTTTGAATATTCTCTTATAAGACCGTCTGTCTCCGGCAGATTTTTTTCATTTATTATATTGTCTGTAGTATCGGTAAACTCCAATAAATTCCCGCTGATTATATCTGCGCTTTTTTTAATAAACGCTTCAAGCTGAAGCTCCATTCTTTCAGGTACTGCAATATCATCGCTGTCCATTCTTGCAACAATGTCGTTTTTACAGTATTTAAGACCGTTATTGAGAGCGTTTCCAAGTCCCATAGGAGTTTCATTGTATATTACGTTCAGTATTGAATATTTTTTTCTGAGAGAATCTATTTCCTCATATAATTCATTAGTCAGAAGTCCGTCGCAGTAAAGGACAAAATCCTCCGGAGGAATCGTCTGATTTACCATACTTTCAACGCTTAAACGAAGATTTTCAGGTTTTTCTTTTATATATACAGACATTAATACTGAATATTTACTCATTGCTTGCTCCTACTTTATTCTTTCTTTTTCTTTAGTCGGCTAAAAAATTTAAAACTACGTATAAAAGATATGTTTCCGCTTTTTCAATAGCAGAGACAATAATTAAATAAAGTATACATCTTAAATCAGCTTATGTCAATATTTTCATATAATAAAAAAAGGCTAAAAGGGGTTTATTTTTATGTGAAAAAGTAGTATAATAAAATGGATTGATTTTCATAAAAGGAAAGGAGAAGCTTTTTTATTATGAAACCTTACTTAAAAAGAGCCTGGGCTGAGATAAGTCTGGGGACGCTGGAATCCAACATAGAAAAAATCAAATCCATTCTCAGTGACAATACGCAGATAATGGCGGTAATAAAAGCCGACGCTTACGGTCACGGAGAGGACGATATCCTGAAAAAGCTTTGTGAATGCGGAATAAAATATTTTGCGGTTTCAAATCTGGACGAAGCCTTGAGCGTCAGGAAACATTGTCCCGACGGTGAAATACTTATTTTAGGCTACACTCCTCCGGAGTATGCCGCAGAGCTTGAACAAAATAATATTTTACAGGGCGTCGTCTCCCTTGAGTATGCAAAGGAGCTTGCCGCTGCCGCACATAACAAAGTAAGATGCCATATAAAAATAGATACGGGTATGGGCAGGATAGGATTAAAATATTCCGAACCTGAAAAATGTGCAGATGAGGCTGAAAAAATAATTGCACTTGAAAAAATCAGCGCCGAAGGACTGTATACTCATTTTGCCGTTGCTGATTGTCCTGACGATGAGGAAAGTATTGAATATACAAAAAATCAGTCGGATTTTATTTTAAACGTTTATGATATTCTCTGTAACAGGGGAATAAAGCTTGAGCATCTGCATTTTTTAAACAGCGCCGGAGCATGCTATCATAATAATCCCCGAAGTACTCTTGCAAGGGCAGGAATTATTATGTACGGACTTTATCCTAACTATCCGGTAAAGCTTCCCATAAAAGTCGAACCGGTAATGTCGCTTAAAGCAGTGGTTTCACAGGTTAAAAAGCTTAATAACGGCGACAGCGTTAGCTACGGCAGAACATACCGTGCCGACTCAGACAACATTACCGCCGCTACCGTAACAGTGGGTTATGCCGACGGCTATTCAAGACTTTTGTCCGGAAAAGCAGACGTACTGGTTAAAGGAAAACGCTGTCCTATAATCGGAAGAATATGCATGGATCAGCTTGTACTGGACGTTTCTAATGCAGGAGATGTAAAAGAAGGAGAGATAGTGACCCTCATTGGTAAAGACGGCAACGAAGAAATTACCGCAGATGAACTAGCTTCACTTTACGGTACTATCGGATATGAGGTAGTATGCGGGATCTCTAAAAGAGTGCCCAGAATATATGTGGATTAAACGCTTTGAAAAGCCTATGCAAACTATTAAGCTTTACAAAAGCTTAATCAAACATATTTGGTTCATTTCTTGTCTCGTGACAAGAAACGAACCAAAGAAACACGTTCCGCTTTCTTTTCATCTGAAAAGAAAGCTCGCAAAGAAAAAATTTTATACATCATTTTGATAATGAACTAATAGGACTCCATCTAAAAGGCAAGACTTCACATTTAGAATTCACTCCCAATTAAGATGGATGCAGCTGAAAGATTTCTCAGGGTTGCCCTTTGATATGATGGGTTTTTAATATATTTGATATAATTTTTATCAAGCTTTTTATATAAAAGCTTGAGAGGAGGAAATGAACTTTGACAGAATTAGAAAAAGAAATAAACAGACGGCGTACATTCGCCATCATCTCCCACCCGGACGCAGGTAAAACTACCCTTACCGAAAAGCTTCTCCTGTACGGAGGCGCAATAAATCAGGCAGGTGCGGTAAAAGGCAAAAAATCCGACCGTCATGCTGTGTCCGACTGGATGGAAATTGAAAAACAAAGAGGTATTTCCGTTACATCATCCGTTTTACAGTTCAAGTATAAGGACTTCTGCATCAACATTCTCGATACTCCCGGACATCAGGACTTCTCCGAGGATACTTACCGTACTCTTATGGCAGCAGATTCTGCCGTAATGGTAATAGACGCTTCAAAGGGTGTTGAAAATCAGACCAGAAAGCTTTTTAAAGTCTGTGTAATGAGAAATATTCCTATTTTTACCTTCATCAATAAAATGGACCGTGAATCACGTAATCCCTTTGATCTCCTTGAACAGATCGAGGACGAGCTGGGTATCAAAACCTACCCTGTCAACTGGCCTATCGGTTCGGGCAAGGATTTTAAAGGCGTATATGATCGTGCTTCAAAGCACATTGTCAGTTTTTCCGCCAACGGAAACAGCAAGCAGGCAGACGCAGTTGAAGTTGACTTAAACGACAGCTCTCTTGATACTCTTATAGGTGCAGAACACCGTGAAACTCTCCTTGAGGACATTGAGCTGCTGGACGGTGCCAGCGAGGAATTCGACATGGAACAGGTGAGAAAAGGTAAGCTTTCTCCCGTATTTTTCGGCTCTGCTCTTACTAATTTCGGCGTTGAACCGTTCCTTGAAAGCTTCCTTGAAATGACTACTCCGCCTCTGCCCAGACCGTGCGTTGAGGGTGAATGCAGTCCCTTTGACGAGGACTTTTCCGCATTCGTATTTAAAATTCAGGCGAACATGAACAAGGCGCACAGGGACAGAGTAACCTTTATGAGAATATGCTCCGGAAAATTTGAAAGAGACATGGAGGTTATGCACGTTCAGGGTAACAAGAAAATGCGTCTTTCACAGCCCCAGCAGATGATGGCTCAGGAAAGAGAAATTATTGACAGCGCTTATGCAGGAGATATTATCGGTGTTTTTGACCCGGGCATTTTCTCTATCGGCGATACAGTTTGCTCTCCCAAGAAAAAGGTTACCTTTGAAGGTATTCCCACATTCGCCCCCGAACACTTCGCCAGAGTACGCCAAAAGGATACTCTTAAAAGAAAGCAATTTGTTAAGGGTACTGAACAAATTGCCCAGGAGGGCGCTATACAAATCTTCAAAGAACCTTTTACCGGTATGGAAGAGGTTATTGTGGGCGTTGTAGGCGTTTTGCAGTTTGAGGTTTTTGAGTACCGTATGAAAAATGAGTACAATGTTGAAATTATCAGAGAACCTCTGCCGTACTCCTATATAAGATGGATAGACAAAACTCCCGTTGAACCCAAAGACCTTGTTATAAGTTCCGATACTAAAGTAGTTCAGGACTTTAAAGACAATTTCCTGCTGCTGTTCTCCAGTGAGTGGAATATCAACTGGGCGCTTGATAAAAATGAGGGTCTGGAGCTTTCGGACTTTAATAAATAAACCGGCTTTAAGCCGGTTTTTTCTTTTTAAAAAAAAGAAACAAAATCTTTGTTCATTTTTTGTCTTGTTACTGATGCCGAACCAAAGAAACAAGTTTCTTTAAAACTTCCTTTTTTTAACTTTCTTGTTTCGCAACAAGAAACGAACCAAAGAAATGCGCCCACTCAAACGCCGTGGGCGGCTTGCGGCACATAAAGTGCCGAACTTTATCCGTCATACAGTTTTTGAACTAATTAGTCTCCCCGTAAAAGGCAAGACGTAAAATAAAAAATTCACACCCAAGTAAAATGGGCGATACTAAGCGGAGAACGCAAGTGGCAAAAACGTCTCAGTACAGTTTTGGGAGAGTACCTTGCGTGATTTTTCACTATCAATTATGCAGTCGTTACATTTTTTGCTTCTTTTTTCGTGTGAACAAAAAAGAAGTGTGTTTCTTTGTTACTTTCTTTGCACAAGCAAAGAAAGTCAGAAAAAGATTTATTTCAGTTTATTTTTTATGTAAATCAGGATCATCTGTTCTGCCTAAAAGATAATCCACAGAGCAATCTAAATAATCGGCGATTTTAGCTAAATTGTTTGCATGAAGCCACGAACCACGAGATTTCATTGACCAAAGGGCATTTTTATTTATCTCACATGCATTTAACATATCAGAAATTTTAAGATTTTTTTGTTTTGCTACAAGTTTTATGCGTTCTACGGTTTCGTTTGTATTGTACATAAACTAACCACCTGTTTTTGTATTAACTTACCACAATTGTGGGTGTATAATATAATTAAGCTATTGAAAAGGTCTAAAACAATTTATACATATAATCACCCAACTTGAATTATAACATTATTTGTTTTAGTTCGTCAATAGCTGAATTTTTTAGAGAATGGAGTTTTATATAATGAGTGAAAATGATTTTATCGACCGTCTTGCGGAATTAAGATATTTGCGGGAAGTATCTTCAAGAAGAATGAGTTTATCTCTCGGACACGAACCCGATTATATTTATTTAATTGAATACGGTAGTTACTTGCCTACTATGAAAGAATTTTTTGAAATTTGTGATTATCTAGACGTAACTCCCATGGAATTTTTTGACTATCACGATATTTTTGCACAGGAACATAATGAATTAATGAAAGAACACACTAAAACAAAATTGGAAAATACAGAAATAGTAAATTCTTTAAACGAACTTAAAAATGCTATTACCGATATTAAAAAGGAAATTAACGAATCAACAGAACAGCAAGAAATGTAGGTATACCAGTTTTTGTAAAAGTAACTTTGCGAGTCTTTAAAAACGGTTTCAAGTTGCTTTTGCTCGGCATGAAAGTTTTGGTTCCGCTTTTTCAAAAGCGGACGGCATGAAAGTTTTTTGCTTACTTTTTTTCAAAAGGCTGGTTCAACAGAGATAATATAATAATACACCGGTTGACCGCCGTTTACAAGCATGATCTCAATCTTTGAACCGAGCTTTGCTTCTAAAGACTCTATAAGACTTTCAGCCTGTTCCTCTGTTACGTCTGCGCCGTAAATAACGGTAATATAAGAAGTATCGCTTTTGGTCATTTTCTTTGCAAGCTTATAAGCAGCCTTATTTACGTCCTTTTCGGCAAATTGAAGCTTACCGTTATTAAAAGCCATTATTTCGCCTTTTTTGATATTGTGTCCCTCATACTCGGAATCTCTTGCGGCAAAAGTTACCTGTCCTGTAGACACTCTTTCAATAGCTTTTATCATTTCCATACGGTTATCGGTAAAAGTATTGCTTTCATCAAACGCCATAAGGGCAGAGATTCCCTGCGGAATAGTTCTTGTTGGCAGTACGCAGACGTTTCTGTCAGCTAAATTAACAGCCTGTTCAGCCGCCATAATTATATTTTTATTGTTTGGAAGTACAAAAACAGTTCTTGCGGGTGTTGCATGAATTGCTTTAAGAATATCGTCCGTTGACGGATTCATCGTCTGACCGCCTTTTATAATACAGTCCGCACCCAGATCCTTAAACATTTCTTCAAGACCGTGTCCTGCGGCAACTGCAACGAAACCGAAGTCCTTTTCCGGACGGACAGGTACAAACTCCTGACGGTTAGTAATTTTTTCGTCCTTTACACGCATTTCATGCTGAATTTTCATATTTTCAATTTTTGGCTTGGGATCGTTTACAAATCTTCCAAATTCAAGAGCTTTTTGTATTGCAAGTCCGGGATTGTCAGTATGGACATGAACCTTAATAATTTCATCATCTTCAACTACCACAACGCAGTCGCCTATAGTTTCAAGATACGCTCTGAGCATAAAAGCGTCTTTGCAACCGGTTTTTTTCTCAATAATGTATTCCGTACAGTAGGAATACTTGATTTCTTCTTCATTTTCCGCAGAATTATCTGTAACCTCAAAGGTTCTTGCTACCGGTTTTTTGTCAGATTTCTTTGCAATACCGTTTCCGCTGAAAACGTCAAGCATTGCCCTGTAAATTATAACAAGTCCCTGACCTCCTGCGTCCACAACTCCGGCTTTCTTCAGTACCGGAAGCTGTTCAGGAGTTCTTTCAAGAGCCTCCTGTGCGGCAATGCATATTTCATTCCAGAAAGACTGTATGCTTCCTGAATATTCGGCTATTTCTCCTGCTCTTTCCGCCGCTTTGCGTGCTACAGTCAGAACGGTACCCTCAGTAGGGTTCATTACCGATTTATATGCCGCTTCAACTCCGATTTCCATAGCCTTCGCAATATGTATGCAGTCGGCTGTTTCAAGTCCCGCAAATCCTTTGGAAAATCCTCTGAAAAGCAGTGACAGAATCACTCCTGAATTTCCACGGGCACCTCTTAAAAGTGCTGAAGCAGCAATATCCGCTGCCTGTGATACTGTTATATTATCGTCCGCAAGTTCAAGCTCTCTTGCTGCCGCCGACATTGTCATTGACATATTTGTACCTGTATCGCCGTCCGGCACAGGATAAACATTAAGCTCGTCAACTCTGCGTCTGTTATTTTCTATACTGATTCCCGCTGAAATCAGACTGTCTCTGAATAATTTTCCCTTTAACACTGTTTCGTTTCCTTTCTTTAATTTTTAATACCGTCTATATAGACGTTAACTGCCTGTACAGTTATTCCTGCGTATTCATTTAAGGCAAAAGACACCTTATTTTTTACACTTTTTACTACGGCTGAAATATTTGTTCCGTATGTTACGCATATATGCAGATTAACAATCAGTTCATTATTTTTTTCAGTAATTAATGTACCGATACCTTTTGTTTTTCTGCCCAGAATATCGCTTAATATAAATTCTCTGAAAGAACAGCTTTTCATTCCTGCAACTCCAAAGCATCTTGAAACGGTACGGCATACAAGATCTTTAAGATAAGCGTCTGACATAATGATTTTGCCCATATAATTTTCGTTATTTATCATTTCCTTATCTCCTTGAACATATTTATTTAATTATATCATAACCAAAAATTTATTACAACCCCTTACTTTTTTGAAAAAAAGTAAGCAAAAAACTTTTATACCGATTTTTATTAACTTGATTTTGTTTTTAAAGACTCGCAAAGTTATTTTTGCAAATAATTAAAGGGAAAATTTGAAAAAAAGTAAGCAAAAAACTTTTATACCTTCCGCTTTTGAAAAAGCGGAACCAAAACTTTTATACCGGATTTCCTCAACTTGAAACATATTCTAAAGACTCGCAAAGTTACTTTCGCAAATAATTAAAGAGAAAATTTGAAAAAAAGTAAGCAAAAAAACTCTTATACTTTTCGCTTTTGAAAAAGCGGAACCAAAACTTTTATAACGGATTTCCTCAACTTGAAACACATTCTAAAGACTCGCAAAGTTACTTTTGCAAATTAATAAAAAGGAAAATTTTAAATACATCTTTTTGTTGCGCAATAAAAATAAAAAGCCGGAAAGGAAAAACCCTCCGACCTTTACAATTCATATTTACAAATTATCTCTGCTCACAAATAAGTTTAATTGCAGTTCTTTCTTCGCCGTCAATCTGAATATTAGCAAAAGCCGGTATACAGATTAAATCCACACCGATAGGCGCCAGATAACCTCTTGCAATAGCAATAGATTTGATAGCCTGATTTGCAGCGCCTGCACCCACAGCCTGAACCTCTACAGCTCTTTGCTCACGGATAACACCGGCAATTGCTCCGGCTACTGAATTTGGGGAAGAATGTGATGAAACTTTTAAAATTTCCATTGTACTGACCTCCATTAAATTAAATATTTGATTAAATTAGTTGATTGTTCTAATTTTTACTGTATGTTATTATTATACAACACAAAAAAAATAATTGCAATAGTTTTACAAAAATATTATTTATTATCTATTAATTATACGCTTGATTTTTGTGCATTTTCCCGATTTTTCGTCAAAAGAAATTACAACTCCGTTAATAAAACATGCAGTCTGAGCCTCAGTAAACCTTACAGGATATTTAAATCGCTGTTTATCCACCGCAGCCTCTATGCTTACTCCCAGTACGGAAAGTTCAGGACCGGTCATTCCCGCATCGGTTATATATCCGGTATGATTCTTCAAAATTATTTCGTCAGCGGTCTGCACATGAGTATGAGTACCCAAAACAGCCGTAACCCTACCTGCAAGAAAATGTCCCATAGCCTTTTTTTCAGCTGTAGCTTCAGCATGAAAATCCACAAAAATATTAGGGGTTTTTAAACTGTCCAGTAAATTTTCCATAACGGTAAAAGGATTATCCAACGGTTCCATGTAAACAGTACCCATAAGATTTACGACCGCCGCACTAAAACAACCGCAGTCGATCAGACAGTACCCTTTTCCGGGACAGCCATCAGGAAAATTAATCGGTCTGATTATATTATCATCATCGTAAATACCGATCGAATCACGGCGTTTAAAGCAGTGATTTCCCGTTGTAATAACATCAGCGCCCATTTTAAGGAGCATATCTGCGGAATATCTGGTAATACCGTTTCCCTGAGCGGAATTTTCTCCGTTTATTACAGTTATATCAATATCATTTTCTTTTTTTATACCGTAAATTTTTTCCGACAGAAAATCGCATCCGCTTTTTCCGACAACGTCTCCTATAAACAAAAGATTTTTCATTTTTCACCTTCTAATTATACTTACTTTATTATATCAGCATAGTTGTCAAGTGTCAATAGATTTAAATGTCAATTTTTATTCTTTTACGCTAAAAAAACAACGGGCGAGCAGTGCTCGCCCTTTAAAACTTCCTTTTTTTAACTTTCTTGTTTCATACATTCTACGCTTTGTAAAAGCGTAAGCAAAACATATTTGTCATTTTCTTTGATTGCCCAAAGAAAATAACGAAAAGAAATGCCCTTCTTTCTTTGTTCACACAAAAGAAAGAAGCAAAAAAGCTTCTTTAAAACTTCCTTTTCTTAACTTTCTTGTTTCGTACATTCTACGCTTTGTAAAAGC
>ERZ1673722.1173-NODE-1173-length-27970-cov-5.389862_pt1 | contig 27970 bp, 39 predicted proteins | sample MGYA00580222_ERZ1673722 | MGnify/ENA primary metagenome ERZ1673722 (study PRJEB41218, sample SAMN15661750) | gut metagenome | host: Homo sapiens | place: Canada: London | collected 2015-08-20/2019-03-30 | study: EMG produced TPA metagenomics assembly of...
CCATAAATTTCCGTTCAAATTCCATCAAAACCGAACAGTCCAGACAGAATTTTGGGTATAGAAAAAGCCCGGAAAATGGCGTATTTCCGGGCTTTTTAGCATTATTAAGCTGTAGATTATCGCTTGGAGAACTGCGGTGCACGACGTGCAGCCTTCAGACCGTACTTCTCCGCAAGACGCTAAACTACGGGGTATTCAATTCCCGCAAAAAGCGACACAAATCGCGCATTAAACGCACGCTTTCGCGTTTTTCAAATGCACGCAAGTTCTAAAATCGTGTGTTTCGGAATGCTGACTTTTGCGCTTTCTCGTACCTTTTTATGCCCTCGTGTCGTCAATTTGTCGTCAGATTCCCGGTGCAGTCGAGTTACTTCTCCATCGCTTCCGCCAGCTTCTTCACGAGCTGTTCGCCGTACTGGTACCGCAGCAGATACTCGATGGTCTGCTCCTCCAGACCGGCGGCTTCCTGCACGGTGTCGATAGCAGCCTGAACGTCCGGCGTACCGTCCGGAACGAACGTGCGGCACTGCGGTGCGGTGATACTCGGCAGCTTACGGATTGCATCGTAGCTGACCGCAAAGCCTGCCTGCTTGAGCGATCTCATCTTGATGAAGTTTACATCGTCGCGGCAGATGCACTCACACTCGTAGGTCTTGCCGTTGAGCAGGACCTTTTTCTTTTCTACCACTTCGTCCGCCTTCTTCGGCTCGGGTTCAACCGGCGCGGTCAGCCGTGCCTTGAACTTACGCCACAGACTTTCGTCGCGTACCCACGGCTCGTTGAGCAGTCAATTACGCGCAAATTGTGTAGATATTACGTCATATTTACATGGTCAACTGCTTTACTCCCACAGTTAGTGCCACATTAAGCAAATCTCCCCATATTATGTCGTAGTACAATAAAAACTATTTTACTACTATATCTCTATAAATTTTTATTTTTTCGCTGAACGGTTGACAAATTCCTCTGGTTTCCTCTGAAATCCGTCTGGTCTTGATTGTTCTTTGCAAATAAAAGTGTATTCAGAGGGGCTGAGGCGTTACTGGGAGTCAGTTTGTCAAATTACCGCTTACCGTTTTGGCTATTATGATAATTGTTTTTTCTGTCTGCGTTGTTCCGCAGGCAAAAAGAAAAAGCCCCGTCTACCAGCTTACGACCTCGTTTTGAGATCGCCCGGTAGACGGGGCTTTGCATTCTTCATTTATTCAACGCGAAAGTAGTACGCATCAAGCATTTCAGAAAGATCACGGTCCTTGGTGGATACCACAATTGCACATGTTCCGGCGGGAGTCTTTGGTATTTCATAGAAGTTGAAACGGCAATTCTGAATGATATGATATTCATCTGTCTTTAAGCGCTCTATATTTTCTATCGGAGCTTCATACCCTTTCTCTTGCTTTTGCTCACTCGGATTCAGGCAAATTTCCGCCAAAGAGAATACTTTATAATTTTCTCCATCTTGCTTGGCGAGAAAAACAAAGAGTTTGTCGTCTATTTCCTTTTTTTGCTGAATTCGGATAAAAACCGAAATGTTTAAACAACCATTTTCATTCTTTTCAGCTGTTTCCAGAAGTTTAATCGAACGCTTATCACTTAATACCTCAGAACCCAAAACAGATACTTTAAGCTGCTCCAATGCCTCGCTTTTCTTCATCGCTTTTCCTCCTTCGATGCATCTGCCCCCCAACGATCTGTTGGATCGAATTTCTTGTCGTGTGCTTGAATGCCTAATTCAGCACTTATCGACTTGTTTTGAGCTGAAACAACTTGTATTTCTCTTAAAACCTCATTTATTTCATCTCTCACCGTGTCCAATCTTTCTTGTAGATCGATGACAGTATCTTTCCAGTCGTCAGAGGCTTTTTTTACCGCGCTAGTTGACTCTTCCATTTTGACTATTGATCTGTCCAACTGTGTTTTTGCATCTTTACTCTCATTTTCGCTATTGATTGTCATAAAAATCGCTACAACCGACAGAATAATCGAGCTAAGTGTACCTGCAAACGAAAAATAATTTACCGCATTCTCATTGTTGACAAAAGTCAATGTAAGCAATACTACAATCACCATTCCGGCGATAACACTAATATATATGAAGTCTTTCTTCAATAAATACACACATTTGCGATCGCAATCATTATCTAAATGTTTTTGTAGTTTTTTTGTGCATAAGCAGAAAACCACAAAAAGCAGCGCACATACAGCAAAGAGAACGATGCCAACGAAAGCTGCTCTTGCGCAGATAGGAAGATTATCGTTACTCACAGAACCATCTTCTTTCAGTTAGATGTGTTCATAATACGAGAATTTCACTCTTTTGTCAAGACTACTCAAACATAAGAAAAAGCCCCGTTGGATGTCAGAAACAACTATCCAACGGGGCTTACTTCTATTCTTTCGTTACTCCATCGCCTTCGCGAGCTTCTTCACAAGGCTTTCACCGTACTCGTACTTCAGCAGATACTCGATCGTTTTTTCCTCCAGACCAGCCTTGGTCTGGATTTTTTCGATTGCAGCCTGTACTTCCGGGTCCTGCGGCTTGGTCGCCTCAGCATGCTTGGCAGTCGAAGTATCATACTTAATGCCGAGCGTATCGAGGATACCCTTGGCGTATGCGATGCCGAACGCCTGCTGCTTTGCCTTGGTGTCCGCCTGTGCTGCATCAGCCTTGGTGTCAACGAATACACCCTCGCAGATAACAGCCGGACACTTGGTATCGCGCACAAACGCATAATAATCGCCGCGCTGGCCCTGTCGGGTCTTGCAGCCGCGAGAGTTCTGGCCGATTTTGATAACCTGCTTTTCGATGTTCTGCGCGAGCATCTTGCCGGTTCCGCCGTGAATGGTGTAATACGCCTCAAAACCGTCACCGCCGCCGCTGTTGTTGTGCACGTCGATAGCCAGATCAGGGTTGTACGCATTGCACTCGCGCACTTCCTCATTGATGGGGTCCTCCTCGTCCTCGGTGCGGCTCATGCGCACCTCAACGCCGTGCGCGGTCAGATAATCACGGCACGCCAGTGCCATCGCGAGAGTTGCTTCCTTTTCAACGATATAGCCGACCGCACCGCTATCGCTGCCGCCATGGCCGACACCGATAAATACCTTCTTGCTCATCTTGTTCTCCCCCTTCGGAACAGCTGTCTTATTTTTACGCTTAATGCAGACTACGCTGCACACCGGCCTGCCGTTCGTACCCTCTTTTTCCGGCGCGAACAGGTAGCCGTCCGACACGCGATACATGCCGGTGCTGCCGCCTGCGTCCTGTACGAGCAGCAGTTTGACATCGTAGTGATCGCGGACGTACTGCGCAACTTCCAGCTCGGTGTGACTGGCCGAAGTCTGCACATGGATATACCGGCCGTCTGTCAGCAGGCCGCACATATTACGGCTGCGCCGGTCAGACTTGCCGAGAGATTCATTCACCTTGCCGTCCTTGATCGCCAGCTTCCAGCCAGAAACAACATTCTCTGAGCCGAGGCTCAACCGTTCGGCCGTACCGCCATAGCCGCAGACCCTGCCCTTGGCCTTCAAATACTGCAAGGTGCGCCCCTTGATCACGCCGTAGCGGTCGCTGCCGCTGCCGGTCATGTTGAACAGCGCGAGGTTGTAAACGATGTCCGCGCCCTCGTCTGCCGCCCACTGCCGGAGCGCCTTGGCGGGTTTGGACGCAGCAGCGTAGGGTGCTGCTGCGAACCAGATATCATACTGCTTTCTGTCGTAAATGTCACAACGAATGCTCATCTGCATTCTCCTTTCATGTACTTAAAAGAAACTTTCAAGTAGTTACTTCTCCAACGGAACATTGTATGACTTGGCTCGATCCGAGTCGGTCAGACCGCTCGTGGTCGGGTCATTCAGCGCACTCCAGATATTGCTTGCCACCAGGAACAGGCAGTACGGATTGCTGAACGCGCCGGTAATAACGTTCCACAGCCCTGCCCACGTGGTCATATCCGCAGCGGTCAGACCGCTGTACGCCAGCACGGTCGCCAGCGCGCCGGTCAGCACCTGCACCCAGAATACCGGGTTCTTGATTCTGATTTTCCAGTTCATGTTTGTCCTCCTATCTCGTGATATGGTCGATACCGATACCCTCTAAAAACTGCTCATAGTCGCGTTGTGTTTTCTGGATGGCCGCCAGCCCCTGCTCGACCTCGCCATTACAGTGACCGCGTTTGAGCGCCATCGCGACACCGACCGTCAGCTTGCAGTTCGCGTCGATCATCGCAAGCTGGAGCCTGCCCTCCTTGGCGCGCTGTTCGGCTCGACGGTCAAGGCGTTCCTGTTCCGTCTTTTCGCGTTTCTCGCGTTTGCTGGCCTGCGAGGCGATCACCGCACAGACGATCGCGCAGAAACCGGTGAGCGCGGCGCAAATCACTTCTGTCATGCCGTGTACTCCTCGCCCGTGATGGTCTTGTACTCCTCCGCCGTCAGTACTTCCGGCACGGACGCATGCACCTGTGCTTTGGTCAGCTTGCCGTGCCTGTACAGCGTGTAGATTGCCTTTACCTTCGGTTTCATGCCTCGTCACCTCCCAGCAGCATTTCATAGGCGTCCTCGAGATCTGTCGATTTGCCCATCTTGATCGTCACCGTGCCGTCGCGGTGGTCGGTAATGTCGCCCGAGAGCGAGTAAGCGCTGTTGTCCCACTCGGCTTCGGTTTCCTTGCCGTCCGCCGCAGGCGTGCGCTGCACGATGCTCCACGGCGTGCCGTCCGGCAGCAGCGCCGCCACTTCATCATGCGACATGGTGAGCGTAATGCTCTTGCTCTCGCGGCCGTCCCACGTGTTATCACCAACACGTCCAACGATTGTGGCAGGATACATTTTTTCATCAACTCTAATATACGTCATTGCATATCCCTCCTTATTCTAACCATACTTTTTTGATTGCTATCTCGCTACTTCCGCCATAACCGCTGTGTTGAACCATAAACCCAACAAAAGCCATACTAGCCCCGCTGATATCGAGTGATAGCGTGCCAGCTACAGTCTCTCCAGACGACGCAAAACGAAGACGCCTGTACGTATCATCAAACATTCTCTTGCCAAGCCAAACATCAAGATATAGCCATTGCTGTAAATTTTGCGATAAACTGCTTGTCCTAAGTTCAGCTTTTAACGTAGAATATGCAGATAAATCCACCATACTATTGGTGCCGAAAAAAGCAAACACATCATTGTAATTTGATATATTATCGTAGATGTATATCTCATCTGTCTTTTTATCGATTTGAAATGTCCCCATTTGGAACTTAGATATATCTGCAGGTTGAGTGAAATCAGTAATATTATTCCAACCACCAGTAATCGCTGCATATTCGTTTCCTTGATCGTACAAATATAATTTCTGCGCAATTGAGATATCATACCCTGTACCGTTAATCAAGGTACGCCCTTTTTGAATGGCATACCCTGTACCTTCAATGAGTACACTTCCACTTTTGATGTCATAGGCGGTACCGTTTATTAATGTACGGTTTGACATTGCGACGCCTCCTCAAATATACTTCCACATGATTGTACCATTGATTGTGGGAGTACTATCATATGAGAGAATATAACTAGGACGGAGGCTAATGTCATTTGGGTCAACAGCCCCCGATGTTCGAACAACCCCTACTTTACTAAAGGTTCCGGTGGCATCAACACTCAATATTTCCCTCCAGTCATACCAATTATCATCACGCCTTGTTCTAGTGTAGATTTTTTGGGACCGCACATCAAATGCTGTTTGTCTAATCCAAGCGCTGTGATGGTAAAGGACTTCAATGAAAAAGTGTGTATCGCCACTACCATACGGGGTATTTGTATTGATTCCCTGGCATTGATAAATGCCCGTTTCTGTAAGGTCATTAAAATCAGTGCCCGTCGACCATGGCTTAATCGGTAATGCTCCCACCTGCTCCGCCGTCACGCCGTGCGGATTGGACTTGTCTGCAATGTGCCGGCTTATAGCGGTTCTCACATCACCGAAAACCTGTTCCAGAGCCGCCTTAACATTTGACCACAGCAGCCGCTTAGCCTTGCCGCCGTCCGCGCTGTCCGCGATCATCACGCCGTCACCGTCAGCCGGTTCGGCCTTGGCGGTGATCTTGGTCGGGTCGGTTGCGGCAAGAGCCTTGTCGATCTTATCCCAGTTTTCATTTCTGGCTTCTACATTGTAGAAATCCTGCGGACTGTGCTTATTCAGTCCGTAGTTTGTCGTTTTACTCGCCATCCGGCAACACTTCCTCTCTAATTTCAAAATGCGTAAGCAAAGCCAGCTGCGCGTGTGTGAAGCGGGTCAGGTCAGCGTGCTGGTTGTACAGCAGCGACGTCGTGCAGACCATATTCGCCGGCACAATGTCGGCAAGCAGCTCCTCGACCGCCTGCTGATTGCGCTTTGCAGTCAGTGCCACTTTGACGCTCAGTGTGTATTTGCCGCCGTCCAGTTCCAGCTTGTAGCCGTCCGCACCGCAGAGCGTTTCAAGCTGCTGCCGCAGGCGGCGCACCGAAAACGGCAGCTGCGTGTTGATTCTGGTCAGCACCTTAAACCGGCGCTCGTCCAGCGTGTCCGTGTCCATCGGCGTAATGCCGAAGATCTTCTCGTACCTCTGAATGGCGTACTCCCCTGCTGTGCTTAGAAACTGCGCATCGAGCACCGCATCAGCGGCATCATGCAGACGGTCAATCTCCGGCTGCTCGGTGTCGCAGAGCAGCGGAAACTCGTAGGTCTTGAGCAGGATTGGCGGCAGGTAGTCCTGTAATTTCTTTCTCACGTGGCGCCTCCGATACTGCCGAGCCGCGGAATTTCGTCCGCTGCCAGCTCGATGTTCTTCACACTGCCGTTGACGGCCGTCTCCTCCACGTCCACCACGCAGTCGAGCGCAAGCAGGTGTGTCTCAATCTGCGAGATACGGACAACGGTCGTCGCACTGTCCGCCCAGACCTTCGCAAGCTCGGCAAAGTACATCTTGACCGCGCTCTCCACTTGCGACTGTGCGCTCGACCACGTCCAGCCGGTCGCAAAGGTGATATTGGTTGTGATAGCAATGTCGGCATACCTCGCACCGGCGACAGTCACGGTGTGCCCGATGGGCGCAAGGCCTAAGCCTTCACCGTGGTTCTGTTCGGGGTCGATGGCGGTCTGTACCTTGCTGATAAGCTCGGTGCTCGGTGCGGTGAAGTCAGACGCAATGATGGTCAGCTTGACCGTACCGCCGCCGTTCCAGACCGGATAGACCTTGACACCGCCCACGCCGGTAATCCCGTTGACCTTCTCGCGGTAGTCTGCTACGTTGCCACCGAACGCCTCGCCGTCGATACTGGCGTAATACTTCTCGCGCAGCGTGTCGGTCGTGTCGCCGTCCTCGGCCGGAATGAGCACCGCCGTAATCTGGGCGGTTTCCAGACCGTTCACATTCTGAATCGGCAGCAGCAGACCAGAATATTTGTTGCCGACCGTGCCGAGCGTTTCAGCTTCCAGCTTGTAGTGACCTGCCGAGATTTTTTCTGTGATGGTGTAGTTCACCTCATCGCAGTTGAACCGCAGGCCCGCGGTCAGCTCCACACTGGACGGCGTAAAAACGCCCTCGATAACAGCAGCCGTTTCACCTTGAATAGCTACGCCGCGTTCCTTGCAGCGCAGCATGAGGTATTGCAGGCTTGCCGTGTCCACAAAAGTTTCGTCCATGACAACATCAAGTTCCATGTAGCATTTGACAAGCTCCGCGGCTGCCGGTGAGAGCGCATCGTAGATGATGCTGCCCTCGCGCTTATCGACCGTATCCGGCACGGATTCCAGCATACGATTCATAATGTAGTCAAACGTCATTTCATCGGAATACTTTCCGATCATGCCGCTTCACCTCCAAACTCAAATTCGCTCTCCACGTCGCCCTCGGTCGTGGTTACGGTAAATTTCACAAGCAGGCTGCGCTTATCCTTGACAAACGAAAACTGCTCAACCGAAAGCACACGATCATCCGCCATGAGCGCATCTTCAATTGCTTTGGCGACCTTGGCCTGCAGATACGGCGTCATGGTCTGCCCGAGCAGGGCGTTCAGCTCGATACCGTAATTCCAGCTGTAAATCGCGTACTGAAACCGCTCGGTCTGGAGAATCAGGAAGATGGCCTGCTTCATGGCTTCCAGTCCGTCCAGCTTGCCGCCGGAACACGGGTAGCCGTCAAACCGCAGCGCATAGGTGCGCGTAGGCTGTGTTTCAATCTCGAAATCCTGCACGAGATCGTCATTATACTCTGTCGGCAGCATTACAGCGCCCCTTTCTTGTCTAAAATGAGATATTCCTGACCGCCCTGTTTTCTTAGCAGAATAAGCTTGTCCCCTACCTTAAACGAGGACGCGCTCACGCCGGTGCGGACAGCCAGAAAGTTCTTTTTAAGTACTGTCTTTTGGTCAATCTGTACCTGAAACGGCGATAACGAAATAACTTTGCCATAGTACCAGTCAGCAGGCCGCCTTGCTTCAAAGACGTTTTCTGCAATCTGTTTCATAGCGGTAAACATATCAGGCACTAAACTCACCTCGAATTCCGCTCAAATACAGGTCCATCGTGTACAGGCCATTGCTGAACGTGTGCTTTGCTTTCTCCACACACATATAGTTCTTGATGTTGATGTCACCCAGGCCCATGCCGACACAGACCGAAGTACCGGCACGCGCTCGAACATCCCCGAACACCTTCTGCATGGTCAGCTCACGGTGGATGACGTTGTAGTATTTCATCAGCGCCTTGGCCTTGGTCTGCAAATCGGCGGTGTTGAGGGCATTATCCAGCTTTTCATAATACTGGAGCGTGCCCCATTTGCTCTGGCTGGCGGTGTTGTTCATGACGTGGACCTCACGCACGCCGGTTTCATCATTGTCCCATGCCAGCTTGATGCGGTTGTACACATCACTGTCGATGGACGAGGTGTAGCTGTAACCCTGCGCCGTGTCCTCGTCGATGTAGAGCGGCAGGAGCAGGCTCTCATACGGTTTCAGGCACAGTTTCCCGAAATCGTCATACAAGACGTACACCTTACCGGTGCTGATGATGGTCAGGTCACTGGCATTGCCGAGCATATCAAAGAGCGTCCCCTCCTCGATACGCTGCGGAATCTTGTACTTGGTGTCGGTCACGGTACCGACCTTGAGGCCGTAGTCCGCCGCCAGCATTTTCAGCACATCGGCATAGGTCTTGTTCGTGTAGCTGATGGTGTCCTTGTTTTTGAAGTAGCGCAGCTGGTCATAGGCCGTGACCTTAATCAGCCGATTGTCTGAGCGCGACTTCTTAAAGACGTATCCGTAGAACACATTCGCGCCGTTAAACCGAAAGCTGACCGGATTGCCCTCGTGAAAGTTGAGGGTATCGTCCTTGACCACGGTGAACGTTAGCGAGGACGCCGCGCCGCTGCGGGTGGTTTCCCACACGATGTCGCCCTCGATCATCGGCTGCTGAAGCTGACCGTTTTTGTTCTGGATGATCAGCTCCGCACCCGGCATCTGGCAGGACGGTACATCACGCAGGATCTCCTTGCGTGTGCCCGCTGCGCCGGTGACGGACTTGACGACAACGGTCGTGATGTCCTTCTTCTTCTCTTTCTCGGTGCTCGTGCCCGAAGACGTCGAGCCAGACGAGCCGCCCGAGCCGCCAATGACGGCTTTGCCGTACTTCTTGCCCCAGCGGTTGCACTCAGCATTCGAGGACATCAAGAGGTCGAAATGGTACACGCCGTTTTCAATCTGAATCATGCCGCCGCGGTCATTAACCGTGTACGTCACTCCATCAAGTGCCGTACCTGTGCCCTGCACGGTAACCTTAGTACCAAACGGTACGCTTGGCGGTGCAGCGCAGGTGTGCTTGCTCGGGTCTAACTTGTTGCCGAGCGCATCGAGAAAACCGCCCTCCATGGCATTATTCGCCGGATAGTATGCCGTAAATAGCGCCTTAACCGTATTCGTTGCCGTACCGCCCGACTTCGCGCCGGAATACTTGGCGAGTGTATCACCCGAGGAAACATAGTTCAGCGGATTGACGCTGCTGCCGTTCTTGTGCATACCGAAGTGCAGGTGACAGCCGGTCGAGCTGCCGGTTGTACCGACGGCGGCAATCTTCTGCCCGGCGGTGACTTTCGCGCCCTGCTTGACGTAGAGCGCCGAGGCATGCCCGTAAAAGCTCATCAGACCGCCGCCGTGGTCGATACTGATGTAGTTTCCGTAACCGCCGTACCAACCGGACTTCGTGACCGTGCCGGGGCCGAACGCGAGGATTGGTGCGCCGCTTGCCGCTGCCAGGTCAACGCCATCGTGGAATTCCTTGCCGTGGAACGGACAGGTACGGTTGCCGTAGCCGCTCGAAATGCGCGAGTAGGACGGACACGGCCAAACATATTTACCCATGTTCTCCCCCCTCCTTAACCCGGCAGCTTGAGCACGATGCCGGGGTAGATCCACCAGCCGTTGCTGCTGCTTGATCTGCCGTATTTCTTCGCTGCGGCCTCAATGGCAGCCTTGTTCAGATTATAGATAGACTGCCACTTAGTACCGTTCCCCAGCTTCACGCGAGCAATGTCCCACAGCGTATCACCGGACTTGACGGTGTACGTCTTACCGGCCGGTGCTGTCGTAGTGTCGCGCTTTTGCGTGACGGTCGCTTTCTTGGTGGTGGTGCTGCTTTCGCTTTTCTTGAACTCGATAGACTTGGTATGATACGGCGCGTATTGCAGCAATTCAATCTTTGCCATCACGTCAACGCCGTAGCTGCCCGCGTCCTCAGCAAGCTCATAGCTTTCAAGGGATACCGTCATTGGCTGTGCGCTCATCAGCTCCTCGCCGCTGTCGTCTATACGGATAACCGAGAACTCGAACGGCTTGCAGGCGGTCTTGAGTGCTTCCAGCTTGCTCATGTAATACTGAGCAGGCCGATACCCGTTTGGATAACAGGCAAACGGGTATTCCCTGTTCGGCAGCAGTGCCGAAAAGCTGATCTTGGACAGCCCCGGCGCTTTCAGGATATTTACCTGACCCTCGTTGATGAGGTTGATGGTCTTGTTCTGGTTGGCTGTCTTGATGGTCAGCGCACTCGGCGTGACCGGAAGGCGCACATCATCCATGTAAAACTCATACATCAGATATGCACCCCCTCTGCACTGGTGACAAGCGCCTCGGTGACCTTGGCCTCCAGCAGATTGACTACGCCGTCCAGATCCATCTCGTTCGAGATGTTGTTGTGGTTGACCATTTCCACCTTGATCTCGGCGGTGGTGTACTTGTTGATGGCCTGCCGCTCGGCAATATCGCGCAGCAGCTTGATGTCGTCCGAGGATACGCTCACATCGTCCGCAATCTGTGCGGTGTTGTCCGCGATGTTGGACAGCAGACCCGTTGCCGGATCGTCCGGCAGGTCAAGACCCAGCTTTTCAGAGATGCTGTTCTGGAGGTTTGCGCCCCAGTTGTAACCGTTGGCGTAAGCCGTCGAATACTCGATCTTCTCCTTGTGCTTAACGTACTCCGTCCACCCGGACTGATCCTTGATCTTCTGGATGCTGTCGGTATAGCTGTCGTAGAACGTGTCCAGACCGCTGGTGATGTTGATCTTCACGCCCGGAATAAGATTGATGAGCTTCTCAATCGTCCTCACCATACCGCGGATGACGCCGACAACATACTGGCTGAGCTGCAAAAACAAAATCTCGATCGACGCAATCGGGTGCTGAAACACGTTGCCGAGGAAGTTGATAAGATCGGCAATCACGTTGTAGACCGGCAGATAGAACATATTGTAGACAAACGCGCCTGCCATCGCAAACAGGCCGCAGATCACGCCGACGGCGCTCGTCGTTTCGTTCTTCGCCCGGTTCGTGTAGTTGATGTACGCGGCGATAACGCCGATGAGAATGATAACGCTGCCGATAATCAGCACGATCGGGTTGAGCGCCATCACGGCATTGAGCATCTTCTGCGCGGCTGTCAGCGCTTTCGTAGCCGCGGCGCAGATCTTCGTCCAGTTGGCCGCTACCGCAAACAGCGCAAAGGCTGCCGCAGCCGCAAGCACCAGCGGGCCGATGACCTCAATATTGTTCGCCACCCAGTTGATGCCTTCGAGCAGCGGCTGCAAGGCCATGATCGCCATATTGCTGGCCTGCGTCCAGACGTCCGACCAGGTGAGCGGAATCTCGTTGAATTTCTGGTTGGTTTGCTCCGCCGAGGACAGCAGCGCGGATTTGACAACGCCCGCCGTCAGCTCGCCCTCCTGCGCCATGCTGCGGATCTCACCGACCGATACGCCGAGATAGTCGGCAATCGACTGAATGATGGTCGGTGCCTGCTCGAATACCGAGTTGAGTTCCTCACCGCGCAGCACGCCGGAGCCCATGGCCTGCGTGATCTGCAGCATGGCGGCGGCCTGTCCCTCTGCCGAAGTGCCCGCAATCTTGAACTGCTTGTTCAGCTGCTCGACAAACGCGATCGTTTCCTGATTGCTGCTGAATGCGTCACCGGCAAGCAGACCCATCTTCGCGACCGCATCCGCTGTGGCGTTGTACGCGCCGCGCGAACGCATAGCCGACTGATAGATCAGCTCCTGCAGGTCGGCGGTGCTTTGCAGACCGTCGTTCATCAGATTCAGACGCGCCGTGGTCTGCGTCATTTCGTCTGACATACTCACGATACCGCTCACCAGCTTGGAGCCGAGGAACGCTGTACCCAGCTTTTTGAGCGATGCCGTCAGGTTCTCTGCCGGCGGCTGCGCCGAGGTCATGCCGCTCCGCAGCTCCTCGACTTCGCTCACGGTTCGGGTGAGCTCTTCGCGCACGCCTGTCAGTTCACTGTTAAATTGTGCATACAGACCGGTCGGCGCCGCCTGTTCGGTCAGGTTCTGCATCCGCTCAAACCGGTCGTTGACCGCACTCAGGTTGGACGCGATACGGCTGAGTACATTACTCATGCCGTCGCGCAGCTGGACGGTATTGGACAGTGCCATAGAACTCACCTCCCTCGTTTCGTCTTATTCAGCGCCTTTTCCTCTTCCTCGCCTCGCACAATGCACGAAGCTGTGATAAAGGCTCTCTCTTCCGTCGGCAGGCTCAAAAATGCGGACGGCAGGATGTGAAGCTCCTGCAGGCAGAAATGTGCGACGGAAGCCTCGTCATCCCCGTCCCGAATCAGTTTTTTGCCTGTTCCACCAGATCGAGCTTGTCACCGAAGCCGCAGATGTCGAACAGCTTTTCCGTGTAGTTCGTATACTCGCCCGGCGTCAGCATGGCCGAGATCAGCTTCTCGGCGCATTTCACGCCGTAGCTGTCCTGCAGTTCTGCATCGTTGAGGTTCGGATAAACCGTGCAGGCGGCTGCCAGCTTGGCAAGGTACAGCACGTTGTCGAATTCCTGACGGAAGCTGCCGCGCTTGCCCGGCACCTGTACGCGGTACTGGCAGTCACGGCGCAGTGTTTCGTCCTCGCGCGAGGAAATGCAGCGCACCTCCCACTCGAGCGGCTTGCCGTCCTCATCGGTGAAGCGGTCAGACACGACCAGCTTCACGTTTTCAACCCGCTTGGCGTTCTGCGCCAGAAATGCGGTAAGATTACCCATTGTACAAATTCCTCCTTATTCCATACCGGACAGTTCGGTAAACTCCTCGGGCATATCCCAGCCGTCGAACGTACCGGAAAGCTCCTCGTCAAGCAGACTGTCGCCTGCGTCGAACTTCGCCAGAATCGAGCTGTCGATCAGGCAGCCGGTGTGTGTGATGGTCTGACGGCCGGCGGACGAGGACGGGTCCTCGTTGGACACCTGAATCTCAAACGGCGTCATCCTGCCGGTCTTGCAGTAGGTCAGGAACCAGCGGCGGAACACGCTCTGGTTAAAGTGCGCCGTGCCCTTCCACGAACCGGACCAGCCGGTCGGCTTCTTACCGATGCCGGTACGGCCGAGGATTTTCACGTCCTGCGAATTGACCTTCGCGGACGATTCAAAGCTGTACAGCTGCATCATATTATAGCGGTTGCCGTCAATGGTGACATAGCACTCGGCCATCGAACCGGATACCGCATCATTTGCTTCCATAACAGGAGCGTTCAGCATGACTTTTCCCTCCTTTATTCAACGATTACCTTCATGTAGAGCTGTTCCATCGCAGAAACCGGCTGTACATGGTCCTCGACCGCAACAGACTTCTTCATGTCGCCCTGCGACACGGTGACGCTGCTGCTGTCAAAGTTCTCAATGGCGCGGATGGTCTGGAGCTGGGTGTGGTGCGCTACAATGTCGCTCCACAGGCTCACGCGGCCGCTTGCGTCGTTCTGCACCTTGCCGAGATACTTCGAGTTGAACATCGATGCAATGTCATTGGCGATCTGGTCGAGCACGCGCATGACCTGATTGGACGAGAAATCCGCGCTCTTTTCGTCCGTGACGGACACGAACGTGTTGATGTCGGTCAGCACGCGCGTCTGGTCGCCCACACGGTGGAACGTGAACTCACCCGCCTTGATCGCCTTTTCAAGCTGGGTCTGCGTGTAGTTTGTGTCGATGTCGTACTCGCCGGTGTAGGTCGAGTTGGTCATCGAACGGTTGACCGCGCACGCAGATTCCGCGCCGGTCGTCCAGTAGACAGCCGAGGTATCATCAGATGCACCGACCAGTCCGTTCTTGACGGAAATCACGCCCTCATAGTCTGCCGCAGGGTAGCCATGCAGCACGCACTGAAACTTCACGCCCTGCTCATCACGCAGGCGGCGCGTCCAGTTTGCGAACAGACCCTTGACCGTGCTGTTCTTCGTGTCGCAGCCGACCGCGTTGAAGCTGTACGGCTCGATCTTGTCGAGGAACGTCTGGTAGGCTGCATCCTGCACCGCGCCGGTCGTGCCGCCGGTGAGCAGCAGGCCCGCGTTCTCGGTCAGCGCCTCGCTGCCCTTCCAGTGCAGATAGTCGTTGTCGGAAAGGTCTGCAACTGCCTTAACTGCCTTCTGCGTGTCCACAAGGGTCGTGCCGATGTAGGTCGAAACGTCGTAGACCTCGTTCGTCGATGCCGTGAAGCCCTCGTTCTGCTGAATGACGATCTTCAGTTCGTTGCCGATCTTGCCCGGATACTTCGCCTCCGCGTACTTGCAGGCTGCCTTTGCACCGCCGCTGTTCAGGCGGAACAGGTGCAGCGTCTTGGCATTTGCGAAGATCTCGCGCAGCGGACGCAGCTCGTCCGCCGTGTAGGCGTAGCCGGTCAGCGCAAGTGAGCCCTTCTGGAACTCGCTGTTCTCGATGGTCACGACCTCGTTCTCCGGTCCCCAGTCGAGAGACAGCGGGAAAGCCGCCGTGCCGCGGTCGCCCAGGGTCGCAGACGCACGCGCCGCCGACACAAAGTTGATGTACGCACCGGGCAGAACCTTGTTCTGTACGGTATACATACCGCCGCCTAAAGCCATTTAATTCACCTTGCCTTTCATAAAGTTGTCAATGAGCGCGTCCACCTCGGAAAAGGTGTAGCGCTGATCCTTGTCGAGCAGCACACCCAGCAGGTCGCGCCGCTCGCGGTATCTGTCGAAGGTCAGGAGCTGTGCGCCGGTAAACGCCGGTGCTCCTGCCTCGGTTTTGCGTTTAACTGCCATTTTCGTTCTCCGTTCCTACGGTAGTCTGCAAATTCTCCATCGGAATATCTTCCGGGACTTCCCGAACAAACTGCCGGTAATCCGCGAAGAAATGCAGCACCTCGTCTGTAATTTCCCACGAGAGATTGCTCCCGCGCAGGCTTTCCGTGCGCCGCAGCAGCAGCGTGAGCGTCTGTGCGGTCTCTCGGCACTGCTCCTGCGGACGGCCATCCGACGGGAAGAACCGCACGTCCATGTGCTGCACGATCTCATGCAGACCGGCCGGGTACGGTGTCACATCCGCGCGAAGCTGCCGAATGGAGAAGCACGGCGCAGAGAAGCCCTGCTCGATACGCTCGGTATAGATGTCGTACTGCGCCGATGAATAGACCGTGCGCAGCTGATCGACAATTTCCTGTACTACGTTAATCATTTGCCCTCCATCATGCGGCTGAGAAATTCCTCGCTTTTGGTCTTGATAAAGTCCGGCGCAGCTTTTTGCAGGTCGAACAGGCTGTCGCGCAGCATATGTTTGCCCTCGACAAAGCCGTTCACCAGCCGCTTGCCGATTGCCGGAACATACCGTCCGACCTCCTGCCGGTGGCCGTTCTCGACCCACGGCGCGTACTCGATGTTGTTGTAAATTTCCGCGCGGTAGTGCTTTCCGCTGCGCTTCGCCTTGGTGATGAACCAGTTGCGCCGCAGATGGCCGGAATCGACCGGCGTGCGGTATTTCACATCCCCCACCAGACCGTTCATCATCTCGTCCAGCAGTCCGGTGTAGAAAGCGTCCATCTCGCTTTCGCTTGCGGCGGCCTTGATGCGTTCGTTCAAGTCGCGCAGCTCGTGAAAATCACAACTTCCCCAGCTTGCCATTACGCTCGCTCCTCTCGGACGGCAGAAAGCTGCTGATGCGTCGGATAGACCGCGCTCTCGCCGCTGTATTTCAGCCGATAGGTCGCGCCGTACTGCTGAACCGCAATGCGGCAGCCTGCCGGAACAGCCAGATCAGGCGCACAGTAGATCGTCGCCTGATAGCTGATCTGACCGCTGTTCGCGTCCGTTTTGCTGTCCGGTGTGCCCGAGAACGACAGCGCACACGGGATATTCTCGTGCAGCACCGCGTCCGGCGTAACAACGGTTTCGCCGCCCACTTCCTGTTTGCTAGTGCCGGTGACGGTCATCACGCCGTCATAGGTCTGCTCCAGCAGCGCCCGTTCCAGCTCCGGATTGCCGAGCATACTACCACCTCATCTTTCGATAGGCGTTCAGCTGCGCCTTGTAGTCGGTGAGAAAGTCGCCCGAGCCTGCCAGTGCCGCCAGCTGTTCCGCTGCGGTTGCAAAGGAAAAGGACGTATCCCCTCTGGACACGCCCTTTGCGGCAGGCTGCATATTCTCGTTCTGGAGCTGAACGCTGTTTACCAGACCGCGCACCATCAGTGCTGCGGTGTTCGTCAGGCCGTCCGGCGCCTCGGTCAGATTGCAGTAATTACAGATCTGCTCGAGCACCAGATCGCAAGCGAACTCAAGCGTTTCCTGCGGCAGGTTCGGCAGCAGGCTTTGCGCCCGCAGCATCAGCGTTTCCCTTGTCATTTCTGCGCTTCCCCCTCGGTTTGTCCTCGGTCGGCTCGGTTTCCTCCTCGGCGGTCACGGTTTCCACGGTAAAGCCCGCACGGCCGGAGAACCAGCTTGCAAGCCACTCGTTATCCGTCTGCGCCTCACCACTGACGAACTGCACGCCGCCGATCTTGCGGTCGTACTCCTCGTTCGGTGCCTTGATCTTGTACATAGCGCTTCCCTCACTTTACCTTGAAGTTGCGCAGCACGCCGGCAGCGCGGGACTTCTTGAGCACGGTTGCCGCTACCATCTCGACATCACCGGCCTTGACCGGGCCTGCGGTAGAGAAATCCGGCAGCGTGGTCGAGATCACCTTGCCGCCCATCGGAGATACGGCGTGGAAGCCGTCCAGACCCAGACGGACAGCGTACAGGTCGGTCAGACCGGTAACGGTGGTCTTGGACGAAGATGCGCCGTATTCGCGCGACGTGATCGGCACGACCGGCTTTTCCTTCTTCTCGGCGGTGTCGTAGTAATACTGCATATCCATGAACGGAATGCCGTTGTAACCGCTCATCTGACGGCCGAAAGCGTCCTCGGAGTGGGTCAGATAACCGGCACGGCGGGCGCAGGAGCGGATCTTGGTCAGCAGCGCCGCATTGCCGATGAGCATGGTCGGCACGCCGTCCAGTTCGGACAGGAACTCGTCGAGCATATCGAGCACGGTCTTGTAGTTGGTGTCGATCGCCGCCGAGGTGGACAGGTCGATCGCCTTGGATGCGTCGGCGTTGAGCTCGGTGGAAGTGCCGACGAGCAGCGTGTCCAGACCGTCAAAGCCCTTGGTGCCCTTGTCGCCGTTGATGGCGGTGTAGTGGAACAGGTTGGTGGTCGCCTTGATGTGCTCCTCGAGCTGGAACTGCACCTCGTTGATCTGGCCGTTCGCGGTACCCGCGAGAACACGGTCGATCTTGAACGTACCGCCGAAGATCTTGAGGTCAACCGACTTGGTTTCGCGGTCGGCTACGGTGTCGGTGTAGTCGGTGTTGATATCACGGAAATCCGCGCCTGCCGGGGTCTTGAGCTGGGTGTAACCATAGGTCAGCGTAGAGCCGCCGGTACCGGGCGATACCGAGTTGTCAAAGGTCAGTGCCTCCAGCAGCATGGAGCCGCGGCGGAACTGGTCGATAACCTGCTGGTCCACATGGTTTGCCATGCCGACCTTTGCCTGTGCGAGAGTGATAGGCATTTTTCATTCCTTCTTTCTGTTAGCCGTTGGTGTTGTATACTTCTGCGAGAGCGGAACCGAGATCGTTTACCGTGTTCGGGTTGCCGCCGGACTGCGGATTATAGCCGCCGCCCTGACCGCCGTTCGGGTTTCCGCCCTTGCCGCCCTGCTTGCCGGACTGACCTGCGCCGTCCTCCTCGAACAGCCAGGCCTTGTCCTTTTTCAGACTTTCGACCTGCGCGTCAAGACCGGTGATCTTGCCGTCCGTGCCGATCTTGATGTCGTCCATCGAGAGCGCCGCGCGGGTCAGCTGCGGATCGCGTGCGTGGGCACGGGTCAGCGCAAGGTCGATAGCTGCATCGCGGCGGATGTTCGCGGTATCGGTGTCGTACTTGGTCTGAAGGATCTTGAGGTCGTCCTCCAGCTTCTTCGGGTCCTTTCCGTCCCACGCCTTAGCGGCCGCACGCAGGTCCTTGATGGTGTTGTTCGCCGTGGTCAGCTCCTGCGCCTTGGTGTCCAGGTCGGCCTTGGGAACGTAAGCGCCGCCGGCGGCATTGACCACCTCAAACTTTGCGTCCTTTGCGGCCTGCTGGAACTGCTCCCAGGTCAGTGCGCCCTTTTCAAAAAGGCTTTTGAGAAATTCCATTGTTTTTTGCTCCTTTCATCGAAAAATGGGTATGAAAAAACCACCTTGGATTGAATCCTTGGTGGTTTAGTCCATCAGTTCTACTGTTTTGATTTCGGTTTCCAGCATTCCGGTCAGAACGCCGTTGTCGTCGCGCCGGATAATCAGCTCTGCAATCTCCGGTTCATTGTCCAGTGCGCCTACGACGGTGACGAATTTGCCGGTCAGCGTAATACCGTCCGTGCATTCCACCTTGAGGCGATGCGCTTTGTCATATGGGTGCTCGGTGCCGAGCAGCTTTTTCATGCGCTGAATGAGATCCATTGTTATCTCTCCTTGTACGGTACGATATGAACGCCCTTGTTAGAATAATGGATTTTGAAATCCGTGGTCGGTCGTTCTTCTCCGGTCAGTTGGTCAACATCAACGCCGATCTGCTGTTTGGTGCGAATCAGCTCCTGATGCTTCCACTTGTTCTTAGTGTCACGCAGCAACTCGCCGGTGCCCGCATGACGATTGACCAGCGTCTGGGCCTCGTCAACAGAAATCGTCAGATAACTGCGTCCCTGAATGTAGTTATTGTGCTCACGAATGTGCTTGCCCTGTTTGCCGACCTCTATTGTCTTAGGCTGCGCGTCAGATTGGATATGATCCCGAATCGGCTGATCGCGGTATGCTCTCTGGAGCGTCTTCCACTTCTCAGGTTCAGTATACTTCAAAGTCTGGAACGCATCAAGCGTTTTCGGAACATTTTTTGACCCCAGTCGATCAACGTAACGGTCATACTGCTTACTGTCGCCGTGCCGGTTCTTGTACTTCTTATCTGCCAGCGCACCGGCAGGATCGTCCTCCACATACTTCTTATGCCACTCTTCCCACGTCATGTTCTTCGGAACAGTTCCGGACTTGCCGGTTACGGGGTCGCGGGCGGCGCGCTTGTCGCCGATGTTAAACTCGGTAACGCCCGTGTATGTGCAGTGACATTGCGGGTGCATGGGCGGGAAGTTGACGCCGGTCTCGCGTTCGGAAAACTTGAACACTCTGCCGTCCAGCATGCCGCAGATCGAGCAGGTTTTAAGCTGCAAGGTCGCGAGAAACCGGTATTCCTTGACGCCGGTCTCGCGGTAGCCTTTCATGGACGCCTCCGCGGCGATATGGGCGCTCTCGGTGTGGATGAGCACCGCCGCGCGGCTCTCGGACACGCCCATGCGCTGGGCGAACTCCTTGGTCATGCGGTCGAGCGAGTCGCCGCGGACCAGACCGCGCGAAAGCGTCTGCATCAGCTCACGGGTCAGCTTGTCCTTGTCCGCCCAGATGCGGGACGAAAACTCGCTGCCGACCCACGGCATAGCGAGTATCTTCTCGACCGTCTGCGGGTCAATGCGGGCGAAGGTGCTCGCCACATCGGCCTGCTGGCTGACGGCGTACACCGTGCGGTAGTAGGTGTCGGTATAGCGCTCCTGCAAGTGGTCGCGCAGTACATCGCGCTGAGAGCCGAACAGCTCCATCATACGCAGTTCGACTTGCGTCTGCAATGCCTGCAAGCGCGAGATACGCGAACGGAGATAAACCTCCTCCAGCTCCTTATCAAAGCCGCCGGCTCTCGCCTTATCCCGGAACTCGTCCAGCGACATCCGGAAGTCCTCCAGCTCTGCATCCCGCAGCAGCCTGCGTGCGTCTGCCATGCTGACGCTCTCGTTTGCGGCATAGCGGGCATAGAAGATCGAAATTTCCTTGTCCAGTTCGTGCAGAATGCGCTCGTATTCCCGGTGGAACCGCAGACACAGATCATCGTCTTCCCGTTTCTGCTTTTCGGCCAGCTCGATGGCACGCTTGCGCCAGTAGGCGCCGTTCAGCTTATCCGCTGCTGCCATCGCCTGCACCGTCCTTTGGCGGGAACCGGAACTGCGGCTGCTTCTCGGCTGCCGCCTGCTGTTCCTTTTCCATCTGCTTCTGCTCGCTCTCGGCATCGTCTACCCACGGATGGTTTGCGAGGATGGTTCTATCCGAGATAATGCCGACCGACTGCTGCGCGATCTGCGCGGTTTCGAGGTCGTTCTGCACCATGTTGCGTGTCCATGTCTGGAGAATGCGTTTCGGCTGTGCGATACCCTCCAGACGGCAGATAGCGCGTACCAGCTCGGCAAAACCGCTGCGGAACTGCGTTTCCAGCATCACGGCCTTGAGCTCCAGCAGGCTGTACAGGTATTTGAGCGCCACGCCGGACGAGTTGCCGAAATTCTCAGGATTCGGGTCAACGCCCATGCCGGAAACGAAGATCTGACGGCGGGTTCTTTCGAGAAAAGCGTTCCGCGCCTCAAACGGAATTTCCGCGCGGATGGTGTCCACGCCGCCGTCCCCCTCGACCTTGATGAGCTTGCTCTTTTTGAGGTCGCTCATGAACTCGGTCTTGTCCGTGCCGCCGTAGTTCTTGATGACGAAGATGACCTCCTGCACATCCTCCATGTCGTTGGCGAAGCCGGAAACTACTTTGTCGTAGGCGTCGATCAGGTCGCGGTACAGCGGCAGGTCACCCCGCCGGTCGGCGTTGTTGTAGAACGGGATGAACGGCACCGCGCCGAGGCCGTGCCGCAGTTCCTGCCCGACTTCCGGATATTCGAAGTAGGTGTAGTTGCCGGACACGCCGTTCTGCTTGTAGAATCGGCAGGTCGTGTCGTCCCAGTATTCGCACACCTGTACGGTCTGGCCGCTCTGCGGGTCGCGCATGGTGTAGCAGCGCAGCACGCCGACGAGATCGCTCTCCAGCGTACCGGAGAACACCGGCACGATCTGTTCCGGGTCTACGGTGTGGCAGCGGAACCTGCCGTCTGTGCCGCGCCAGTAATGCAGCCAGCCGACCGAGGTGTTGCTTGCGTCAATGCCGAGCTGCATGGCCGTTGCGGTGTACTGATCTCCGAGAATCTCTGCAATCCGTTCGTTGGCGGTCTTGTTCCCCACATCGAACACCGGCGGATAGCTCAGCGCGTAGGAAACCTTCTGCGTCACGAGCAGATTATGCCACGAGTGCGAAATGCGGTTGTCCGCGAGGTGCAGCGGATTGCCGAGCGCCTGTTCGGTCTCTGCCTGCCGCTGCAAAACGCTGTTGTCCTGCTTGATGCGGTTGACGTTGCTGTAATAGCGCCGCGCCTCGTCCGCCTCGCGGATGAACTGCCCGTGCCCCTGTAATAGCCGCTGAATCGTGCGGCTGTTCACTTTCACCATACGCTGACCCCTCCTTTCCTGGTAAACTGCTCCGCAACACCGGTTGTCGCGTCGGGAGCGTCATCATGGGCATTCTTGCCCTCTTTCTGGTAATGTAACATTGCTTTTGCGTACTCCGGCCAGCGGTCGCGCCAGTTTACGGGGTAGTAAATGTGATCCTGCACCCACGTCGAGCCCGTCAGGATACGCGCGACCTTGTTCTCGCTCTGGTGGAACCATTCCACACGGCAGCGGTTGGAGCCGAGCCGCCGAAGCTGCTCCTGCACGTTGCGGGCAAAGCCGCGGCCGCCGTTGTTGCTCTCGATTTTCGCGAGGTTGACGCCGTGCGCCAGCAGCCGCCGTGCGGTTTCCGGCTCGGTGATCTCCATCGGGTCCTTGGTGTAGTAGATGTCGAGCACATAGGCCTCGTGGTTATACTCGCCGTAGATGATGCTGCAAAGATAGTCCGCGCCGGTGTCTGCCGTGTCGGTGTAGCTGCGGATATGCGTGAACAGCGGCTTGCCGTTTGCATCGCGCGGAATGTCCGTGTAGGTCTTGAAGCTGCTGTACAGACGGCCTTTCAGGTCGATCGGCTGCTGCTGGTAGTTCGCTGACGCGATCTCCTCGCTCATCGTGCGAACCTTGTCCTCGTAGTCCTCACAGGTGAGAACCGCATCGCACAGCATCGTGCCGTCGTCCTGCAAGGCTTTCATCGTGATGAGTTCCGCATCCGGCCAGTGCTCCAGCGCACGGCCTGCGAGGTCGCCGGTCGCCCAGCGCGTCATGATGATAACGATCTTGTAGCCGGTTTCGGTTCGGGACAGCATCGTGTCCGTGAACCACTGCCACTGCTTGTCGAGTGCGCCCTCGTTAAAAGCCTCCTCGGCCTTCTTGATCAGGTTATCGAGAATCAGCTTGCGTGCGCCGAAGCCGGTCGCCGTGCCGCCCGGAGAGGTAGCGAGGTAGCTCGCGTACTGTCCCTCAAGCGCCCACTTGCCTGCGGCGGCTTCGCCGTACTTGATGCGTGTCTGCGGGAAAATGTCCGAGAACACAATGCGGCTCGGGTCAAACCGTTCCTCCGCAATGCCGTCGCGGACCGCCCGTGCGAACGTCGTGGACAGCGTTTCGTTGTAGCTGCCGGTCATGATCTGCTCGGACGGATCGCGCCCGAACAGCCACTGGCTCAGCAGCACCGCCGTCCGGCTCTTGCCGTGGCGCGGCGGCATATTGACCACAAGCACCTTGCGGTCGCTCTCGCAGAACGCCTGTAAGCGCTGACACAGCGTTTTGAGATACGGCCTGTCCTCGCGGTAGAAGTCCGGCGCCATCAGCTTGCAGAACGCCCAGAAGTCGCGCCGCGCAAGCTCTATGCGAGCCGCGCGGCGGATGCGAGGGTCAATCATCGTCCGCCAGCTTCCGCAGCTCCTCGGTGGTCAGCCCTGCGAGCGGGTTCTCCACCTCGAGAGTGCCGGAGTGCTCGATCTGCTGCACAAACGCGCCCGCCGCTTTCGCTCTCAGCTCCGAGGCCTTGAGCCGGTCCTTGGTTTCCTCGCCCTTGTCACGCATGACGTTCGTCCAGAAGGCGTTGATCTCCTCCATGTCGGCAATTCGCGGCGTTTCAAGGATTTTATCCCGCTCCGCAATGTAAACAGCAAGTTTCCGCAAGTTTTCACTGCCGATGGACTGAAATCCGTTGTCATTCCTCGCCTTGTATCCGGCAAGCCGCGCCGCTTCTGCCGCCGTCTTGCCCTGCTTGTAGTAGTCGATCCAAGCCTGCTGCTTGGCTGTCAGTTTGCTCACGCGCTCACCGTCCTTTCTGAAATCCGGGCACGAAAAAGCACCCTTGTTTCCAAGAGTGCCTTTCCGGAGGTGTTTCCAATGCGGTATGAAGCAGGAGAAATGCGGGACCTAAGTTTCATTCCCGCTGAACTTCATGATACCAGTATAGCAGGAAACTATGTGAACTAACATGGCCTGTTCGCATTTTCTTTCAGAATTTTTTCTGCTGCCTGCAATGCCCTGCCATGCAGCCGCATGACCCAGCGCAGAGTGCGGTCTAAGTCAACCGCGATTTTCTCCCACTTCTCAAAGTTTAAGTACCGCTTTGTGAGAAGTGTCCGCAGGGTCGTGTCCGGCACCTCGGCAATCACCGCCGCGATCTCGTGCTTGATGTCAATGAGCTTGTCGATCTGGGCATCCAGCGCCGCGGCAAAGTCGGCGTAGCGGCTCAGGCCGCCGTCTGAGGCACCGCCGCCGCCCGGTGCACCGCTCACCGATGCCACGCCGGACACGCAGCGGTCATATGCCCGCCGCTTGGCACTCTCCAAAGCCGTAATCTCGCGGTCGAGTGCCCACCCGCGGTTCAGCCAATCTTTTGTTGTCATGTAGTCCTCTCCCCATCCGTAATGCCGTAGCGCCACGCAAGGTAGCGCCGAACCTTGTCGCTGTATTTAGTCATGCGACGTCACCGTAACCGGAATGATCATCTCCGGCAGGAAATTCACCTCGTAGTGGAACTTGTCCACGTAAGCGCCGCTGACGTCCTCCACAACGTAGATCGTCCAGTCGTTGAGGTACACAAGGTGTTTCTTGTAAACGCCCTGCCCGGTCTCGACAGTCACCTCCAACTCGTTCTCGCTGTTGTTCGAGATGGCGAAGTTGCCGATCAGCTCAAACACCGGCTTGTCCGTACGCGCGTTGATGACTTCCAGACGGCGCGTGACGTTGAAATTGTCCGCCTCCTTCGAGATGTTGTACGCAACGCGCTCGCTCTCCCTGCAGGCCGACAGACTACACATCATAGCACCGCAGAGCAGTGCCGCCATGATTTTCTTTTTCATTGTTGTTCGCCTCCAAATATTTTATGATTTCCCTTTCAAACATCGTTATAGCGGTTCAGGCAACGAGTATTATTGCAAAACCGTTTCTGACCGATTACCTTTAACGGCTGTCCGCAAAACTGGCAATACACCGCTCCTGTTCTCGGTGGAGCGTCATCCGCGTGTGTTCCGCCGTATCGCATACGGTTGACCATGCACACCACGGAACCCGGCTGAGCAGCGGCGATGCAGTGTTCCTTTGCTTTGCAGTAATAGCACTCAGGCGTTCCCATCCCAAATCATCTCCTTCCTCAGCTCCTTGAGCTTGTCCGTCAGCAGGCTCTCGGCCTTGCTCCCGGCTTTCAACTTGCCGCCCTTGTCGCAGAGATTGAAGCGCGGACGATTGACGTTATGCGTACCGCCGCCCGGAAAGAAATCGTCGCCCTCGTACTAGCTGGCGGTGAAAAAGCTGCCGTCCGGCAGGTCGAGCCGGTACACGCTAAGCCCGATCTCGGGCGCCTTGTGCCATATGCCCCAGCTGCGCCAGCCGACAAGGATAGCCTTGCGCTTGCTCTCATTCGTCAGGTTCAAGATGTTCTGTTTGGTCAACTCTAAAATCATACTTTCCCTCCCAACTCCTTCAGCCGTACCATCGGGCACTGCTCGCACTTGTCTACCAACGCCTCATAGTCCATCTCAAACGGAAACTTGCAATACTCATCGCAGAACTCGCTTGCAAGTTTGTTCACCGCCTGCTCCCAGCAGGCCAGATGGAACACGGGTGCAGTCCGCACACCCTGCCCACAGAATTTACATTTTGCCATTGTTCTCCTCCTCAAAACATCGTTTCAACTTCCCCGACGATCTTCTTCACCTCGGGGTTCTCGCTCTGCCGCAGCAGCTTCATTGCCGTACCGGCACGCAGCCACTCGGCCTCCTGCGCGAGATTGCGCTCGTAATCTTTTTTCAGCTCCTGCTTATACGCCACGCCCTCCTCACGGGTCAGGCCGCCGTGAAAGTGCAGCTCATACAGCAGCCGCAGCGCCAGCCAGATCATGCGCTCGGCGGGTGTCAGACCGTCCGGCTCGGGTTTGCGGTCGTATGCCCGCTGGTTCATCTCCTCAAAGTCCATATCAGCCCTCCACCGGCTCGATGTGAATCCAGATGCCGGGCGTGTCCGCCCAGAATTTCTCCGTGATCTCCGAGCACACCAGCGCATCGTCCGTCCAGAAGTGCTCGGCGGTCATGCAGTCCTTGAGCAGCTTCTGCAGGTTGTCTGTATCCGGCTTTGTCGTGCGGTAGCTGCCGTCCGGGTGTTTTCCTCGCGGGAACAGCCACTTCACTACGAGCCGCACGCCGCCTGTGTACGGCTGTTCCGGCCGGTGCTGCCCGAGGTGAGCGCACAGCTTTGCGCGGGCGGCGGCGAGCGCCTGCGGCTCGTAGAACTGCGGCTTGCCATGCACCACGCGCACCTGCTTCTCCTGCGCCGTACACGTCGGCGGGCGCATCGCCATGAAAAACTGCGTTACCATTTTCTTCTTCTCTCCTCTCGCGCGACGGGTCCAGTCGTGTGTGCGCTCTCCAACCATCTGTGAGGGGCGCCTTCAAAGCCCCCTCACATGGTGAGTGCGTTCACACACTGACCCACCTGGTTGTGTCACTTGTGACATTGTCAAAAATATATACGTAGTATATATATGGTCGTGTCGTCACTCTCGACATGACCATAATTTCAGGTCGTGTCGCAGGTTATGTCACTAACGACATGACCTGAACCGTAAGGTCGTGTCACAGGTTGTGTCGCAAGCGTCATAACCTTAACTTTCAGGTCATGTCGCAGGTCGTGTCATTCAAGATTTTTCCACTATTCTTATCCAGCGAATAACCATAATCCTTAATCCACCGGTAGACGGTTCTCGAAGTCGGCTTCTGAACCTCTCCGTCTTCGTTCTGCTCGGTGTAGTATTCGATCATGTCCTGCACGGTCGGTGCATCCCCGCCCAGGCACAGGGCGTTGTACGCCGTATCGAACGCTTCCTTCTTGCTCTGCTTCGCCTGCTTTGCCTTGCCCTTGCGGGCCTTTGCGCCGCGCTGCCATGCCGGAGCCGCTTCGTCCGGATTGATGTCCTGCAGGGCGCCGTTGCCGTCCAGCCGGTGCACCGGAAACTCGAACCACAGGTTGACCGGCGGGAACTTCGGGAACTCACGCAGCGTGCCCTCGATGCGCCACGCCGTCCGTGCCTGCACCTCTTTCCGGGTGTCGCGGGTGCGGTCGAGCAGGTGATTGTAGTCCACGCCGGAGAGCAGCCGCTTGCAGGCATCCATGGCGGCACGCTGGCTGCACAGGTCGTCCTGCGATACCTCGTCGCTCTTTCCTGCTGCCTCGAGCGCCGCGCCGCACACACGACAGACGGCGTTGTTCTCCATCTGCACGCGCAGGTCGTCCGACACCTCGAGTTCGATGAGGTCGAGCAGCGCATCCGGGTCGCGGGCGAACACGCCGGAGCCGCTCGCGCGGTCCATCGAGCGCTTGCCGCCCTGTGCACCCTTGGAATGGTGGTGACAGTAGATGGTCGCGCAGCCGAGTTCGGTGCACACCTTGTCAAACTGGTTGCAGAAGTTTGCCATCTGGTCGGCGGAGTTCTCGTCGCCGGTGATGACCTTGTAAATGGGGTCGATGATGACCGCGATGTAGTCCTTCTTGATGGCTCTGCGAATCAGCTTGGGCGTGAGCCTGTCCATCGGCACGGACTTGCCGCGCAGGTTCCAGATGTCGATGTTGCCGAGGTGCTCAGGCTTCCAGCCGAGGCAGCTGTACACGTCCCTAAAACGGTGCAGGCAGGAGGCGCGGTCAAGCTCGAGGTTGACGTACAGCACTCTGCCCTGTGCACAGTCGAAGCCGAGCCAGCTTTTGCCCTCGGCGATGGCGATGGTCAGCTCGATCAGTGCGAACGACTTGCCCGCCTTGGACGGTC
>ERZ1673722.1188-NODE-1188-length-27691-cov-10.284014_pt1 | contig 27691 bp, 24 predicted proteins | sample MGYA00580222_ERZ1673722 | MGnify/ENA primary metagenome ERZ1673722 (study PRJEB41218, sample SAMN15661750) | gut metagenome | host: Homo sapiens | place: Canada: London | collected 2015-08-20/2019-03-30 | study: EMG produced TPA metagenomics assembly of...
TTTTAAATTTCCAGCAGTTCTTCACTTTTACAGCCGATTTCTCTTGCCAGACTTAACACATCAATCGCCCTTGTATGGTTGATATCCCTCTGACGCTGTTCAAAAAGCTGGATCTGACGAAGTGCCACACCACTCCTCTTTGCCAGCTCGCTCTGGGACAGACCGGATAACATCCGAAGCCGCTTCAAATTGGTTTCCACATAGTACTGATCCCATTTTTCATTTATGGTTTCTACAAATCTGGAAATATCCATTTCGTGATAAACTGGATACATGTTTAAAATCTCTTCGATTGAGACCGCATGATAGATTTTCATGAAGCTTCGCCCTGTGTACCATTGATAATAGGCCAGTGCCCAACCACACCAGTACTCCGGAGATTTATCCAGATACATTTCATCTTCCAGTTCTGGAATCAACAGACCTGATTTCCGAATTACTTCTTTTACCAGTTCACACCCGGTCTTTCCTGCTACATAAGTCGGATTTCCTGTCTGAAACTGCATTGACACATCCGATACCAGAAACATCTCATAAAACTGATTCGGAGAAAACTCATACGTATTTACCGCATAATCCATCATATCTCCAAGTATTTTTTGTGCATTATTCAAATAATCTTCAGAATAAGCGTGGATCATCATTTTCCATTTCCTCTCGCATAATATCCAATATAAACAGTTCGTTTAAATCTGCTTTCTGTCGTTTACTCATTCGATATTCTTTTCTGGCGGCACGCTCCCGCTCTATTTTCTTTATATAGTACGCCTGCATGTCAACCGGTTCACTTTTTACATATTGGATTTTTTCAAATGCCTGCGGACTTTTCAACACAATCTGCTCACCAAGTTTCCCAAGCTGCATAGCTTCCGAAAGCTTCTGTAACGAGATTACCCCTGCCACAAAATCCTGTGCAAACGAAAAATAAGAATCATCCGCCCGATATCCTATAATCACATCATATTCTGAAATATCCAGCAAAAAATGTTCTTTCAGATATCTTTTCCCCTCTTCTGCAATGCTTCCATTCTGCCAGTCGCTCCGTCCCTGTTCTTCCAGTTCCATGTCATACAATTTTCTTATCATGCTGTCCATAATGTTCCGAACCTGCTCTGGTTCCAATTCTCCCTTCTATGAGCATATCTAAATATTTACACCTTGCTACAGATTTGAAGATATAAAAAAAGAGACCAGAATTCAAATTTCCAGTCTCTTCCATTCTTCTATAATCACTCAAAAAACTACGAACATTTTGTTTTAACAAATGCAATAATGTCGTCATTTTTCTTCATGTACTTTCTCGACTCCAGCCGCCTCTGTGGATACAAGAGAGTGCAGCCGATGCTTTAAATACGGATTGCAAAATCAAGCCATTTATCGTTCATTTTTGCGCCTCTCAATAGCCGTAATTCTTTACCTGGAACAGGTTACTTCTCCATCCTCTTTGCTATAGTCAAACTTCCCATCATTTTTCTCTTCCAAAGCTTTTATCATATGATAGGTATATTCATTATACGGCGTAGGAATCCCAAGTTCCCGCCCCATGCGGACCAACGCGCCTGAGAACATATCAATCTCCGTATGGCGTCCCGCATCCAGATCCTGCAGTGTGGAATATCTGGCTGATGGGGGAACGGCACTTCCATGTCCAGAGGATGCAGCAGCCTTACTTATATCGATTCCTTTTGCAGAAGCAATGGCTTCCAGTTCTCTTCTAAGTCCGTCGCTGATTGCTTTCATATGAACGCTGTCCTGGTAACAGCCAACTCCTGCCCCTAGAATTGCCTGGGGCAGATTATTGCATACATTCAGTCGGAATTTGCTCCACATTTCTTCCCTGATATATTCTGTAGAGCGATAATGCAGTCCGGTATCTGCAAAAAGAGCCTCAATGGCCTGCACACGTTCACTGTCATAGGGTGCGCAAGGCTCTCCGAAAATAATGCCAATGGTGGTTTCCGGGTTAAAACAATATCCATTTTCCTCTTTATGGGAAGCAACTTTTATTACCGAATAGATCACATGGGAAGCTCCAATTTCATCGGAAATCAATTTCTCACTGTCCACGCCGTTCATAAGACTCATGACCGTGGTATTCTCTCCTGTAACCTGGCGGATGCTGTCCATTGCACCTGGCAGCGCTCCATATTTCAAAGATACGATCAGCAGGTCTACCCCTTTTGCTTCCTGGGGTGTCCATACTTCCGGATGATAAACCTCACCATTGATCGTGCAGCCTTTTTTCAATTTCTCCGCACGCTTACCTTCTGCAAGAACTCCCAGCCGGATATCCTTCCGCCTGGAAAGCCCCCATATCACATAAGACCCAACCGCACCTGCGCCAAGAACTGCAACTGTTTTTATCTTCATTGTCTTAATCTCCTTTTTGCTCTTTGGTCAAATGCCCATTCTCTAGCCAGTCAATAAAGCCCTTGCCCCAAAACCATCTAAATAATTGAAACTTTATTTCACTTTCTCAATCGTATCGTGACACACCGTTCCATCTTCCGCAATGGTAGACTTTCTGATAAATTTCGCATGGCGTTTTAATACTCCAACTGCATACCAATCATGGGTGCAAAACACCTTGCAAAATTCCGGGTAGCCATGTTCTTTGCAGGTATCAAAATACAAACATCTGCTGATCTCATAGGTAAATCCCTTGTCATCGTCCTGCAGGACCTTGGTATCCCAGCAGATCCTTTTTTCTCCCTCAAGGTCATCCAACAGAGACTGCCTTACTATTTTATAACCATTTGGCAGTAAATCGGCGCCTTTGTATAATATAGAGGAAACTTTTCGCATAAAAGCACACATGGAATCATACGCTTTAACGCCCTCTGCTTCTGTCAATCCTTTTTCGCGCAGGATCTCATATGCTGCCAGCCCGGAAAAAATATTCAGATACGAAATAAATCTGCCTCTTTCGCTTCCCATATCCGCTTCATTCATGTAGCGGTAAAATCTTTCCTCGTACGCCTTCACAATATCATCCGCAGACAATTTTGTATTGCTGGACACATATTTTTTTAACTTCTTTATATACCCGGATAACAGCATCCGGCACATTTTCTTCTCTTTCTTTGTCAGCATACTTTGCCTCCATTTCTTCCCCCAAAATTCTAAACAGTTAGTCTAATCTACTAGCATCAGTATACCATATTTTTGCCCTAAGAAAGTACATTTTTTCTTGACTCCGATTTCATTTTCCATTAAAATATATTAGGTAAATCAAATACAGAAGACGCGAATAAGACAATAAATGTCGCCTATCCACTGTCAGACGGATGGGTACGTTTGTTGTCTTTTTTTGTTGTCGGAAAGGGAGAATTTATTATGAAAAAAAGCAACGGAGGAAAAAGAAATGCCTAAGCCAAAAGGAGAATCAATATTTTTTACCGCGATCACAGCGTGGATGATGGTTTATGTCATGACGCTGTATAACACAGTGCTGGCAATGGGAAGTTTCACAAATGCCACTTTCCTAATCGCATTGAAGGGAATGTGGATCGAGTACATCATCATCGGGCTGCTGGCATATTTCGTATCTGGACACCTTGCAAAAATGTGTGCATTCAGAGTGGTTCAGCCTGGAGACAGACCGATTTTTATTATCTTTTTTATCCAGATCTTCACAGTTATCTGGCAGGTTGCTTTTGCAAGCGTGATCGGTTTATACCACGGATATGGCTTCACCAGCAACTTTATACCGGATTATCTTACAACCTACTGCAGGAATTTCGTTATGGCGCTTCCGCTGCAGCTGATCATTGTCGGACCGCTGGCGAGATTGATTTTCAGAACTATATTCAGACGCTCTGAAAAATAAAAGGAAACGATTTCCCGAAGCCTTTACCCGAATAAAAATATCGTATCGAATCACAAAAACTGAATCCAAGAAATTTATATAACAAAATGCCTTGAACCCAGAGCCCCCTGCTTTATGCTGATCAGCAGTATCTTACTCTGTATTCAAGGCACTTTTTCACACTATTATTTGCTTTCTTTTAAATCTTTTGCAAAACTTCACTCAGCCTTCCCAGCCCTAAACTTCCCCCGGATCTTCGGACCAGCCACCTGGATCATAATCACGATTAACAGGATCATTCCCTTCACCGCATTATTAATCAGTGAATCCATCTTCAAGCTGACAATAATTTTATCAATAACCGTATAAGACATCGCACCAAACAAAATTCCCAGGCATCTTCCCTTGCCTCCGGACATGCTGATTCCGCCAAGAACCACAGCTGCGATTGCATACATCTCATAACTGGTTCCTGTTGTCGCCGGATCTGCGGAGGCGTTCATTGCGATCCAGAGAAAAGCAGCTACACCCACCAGTGCCCCACAGATCACAAATACAGAAATCTTCATAGCTGCCACACTGATACCAGCCATTCTTGCACCCCGCGAATTGCTTCCTACTGCATAAACTTTCTTTCCAAATTTCGTGCTGGCAGAAAGAAAAACGAACAAAACAGTCAGCAGGATCAAAACAATTCCCACATACGGAACGCTTGCAGCTTTTCCATTTCCCATATTGTAAAACATCTGATAAGAGCTTTTATCGTTTGCCATCTTATACACAGAGCTACCATTTCCGATCAGTGCTTTATCCACATGCTGGCAAAAATACTGTGCAAAAGATCTGTACATCAGCATGGTAGCCAGTGTTACAATAAACGCCGGCATTTCCACGAAGCCAACCATCACTCCATTAATAAGCCCGCACACTGCGCCGAATGCCACCGCAAAAAGAAACGTCAGCAAAATACTGTCCGTCATATTAAAAATAATAACAGAAAATCCTCCGTCCAGCGCCAGCATTGCGCCCACAGACAAGTCAATTTCCCCAGTCAGGCACACAAGCCCCATACCGATCCCAATAATTCCAATTACTGCAGAATGGCGGAATACATTCATAACACCGCTCCTGGTAAGTCCGCTGGATGTAATGGCATACACAACAAAAATTGCAATAAACACTAATATGTAGCTGTATTCTCCGCAGAAGCGTAAAATTCCTGCAGAAGCTGATTTTTTCTTTTCCATTATAATTCTCCCTTCTGCGCTGCATTTGTAGAATACAGCATTACTGTTTTTTCATTGATTTCCTCATGCTGAAGGATCTTTATGATCGTTCCTTCATAAAATACGGCACAATAATCTGCAACCTTGGCAAGCTCCGGAATCTCCAAGGTATTGATTAGAATGGTTTTTCCCGCCTCCGCCAGTTCCAGGATCAGTTTATAAATCTCCGCCTTTGCCCCCACATCAATTCCCTGTGTGGGATTATCCAGCAGAAGAATATCTGCTTCCGTGTTCAGCCAGCGTGCCACAAATACCTTCTGCTGATTTCCGCCGCTAAGGGAAGTGATCGGATTTTTGGGATCAGCAGCCTTTATAGACAACATTTTTTTGTACTTCTCATAACGCCTTGTTTCTTTTTCCTCAGATATGATCAGATGTCTGGCTGACAAAACCTGTTCTGAAAGATACATATTTTCCAGAATACTCATATCCGGAATCACGGAATTTTCCTTTCGGTTGGAAGCCAGCATAGCAATCCCTGCTTTCATCGCCCCCTGGATACTGCGGATCCTGCATTCCTTTCCCTGGACCTTCAAAGTTCCTCCCACAACTGGAACTGCTCCGAAAAGCCCCTGCAAAAGCTCACTGCTTCCAGATCCCTGCAAACCAGTAAGACCTACAATGCTGCCTTTTTTCACTGTGAGATCCACATCTGAAAAGCCATGCCCAGTCAGTCTATTCAGTTCCAAAATATTCTCACCCAGAATTCTTTCCTGATAAACATTCTGATGAGAAAGTTTTTCTCCAACCATAAATCCTGTGATCTCTTCCTGGGTAACCTCCGAAATCTTTCCGCATTTCACAAATTCACCATTTCGCAAAACCGTATACCGGTTCGCAATCTGGAAGATCTCCGGCATCTTATGGGAAATAAAAATGAAAGCAGTACCTTTCTCTTTCAGCCGCCGGATGATCTGAAACAAATGCTCCACTTCATCATTATTCAGCGATGTGGTAGGTTCATCCAGGATCAGCAGCTTAGCCTGGAAAAAAAGCGCCTTGGAAATTTCAAGCAGCTGCTTCTGGCTGGTTTTCAGCTTCTCCACCTTTTCTTCCGGATCAATATCCACCCCCAACTCTGTAAAAAGCTGCTGCGCCTCGTGGATCATCCGCTTTTTGTCCAGTACCCCGAATTTCTTCTTATATTCCTTCATAAGAAAAATATTCTCATAGACCTTCAAGTCATTAAACAGATTCAGCTCCTGATGGACGAATGCAATTCCCAGTTTCTCAGACTGCTGAACCGTCATCTTTCTTATCTTTTCCCCATTAAATTCCACTTCGCCGCTGTCTGCTGGAAAAACACCGGCAAGAATATTCATCAGAGTTGACTTCCCGGCACCATTTTCCCCAAGCAGGGCATGGACTTCTCCTTTTTCAATTGTCAGATTTACCTGCTTCAGAACCGGAATCCCGTTAAAGGATTTGCAGATATTTTTCATAGACAACAGGCTCATTTTTTCCTCCCCCGATCTGCTTAACTGTAAACGACTATATGGGACCGCCCCCATTCAGGGCGATTAAGGGACGGCCCCATATTTCTGCAAATTAGATTAGAATGACGGATAATCCTTCACATTATCAGAATTAACGATCTCGCATGCGATCACATGATCCTGCTCTACTTCCTCGCCATCCAGATAATCAGCCATATCCTGGATTGCGGTCTGGATCATAGCCGGGCTGTAAGTTACGGAAACAATACCGCCGCACTGCTCTGCAACATCCTGGAAGCTTTCCCCTCTCATAACTGCATAAAGCTCATCGAGTCCGCCGCAGCCTGTGATGTATGGCTTGTTTCCAAGAAATGCTTCCTTGGTAGAATCATCAATTCCACCGCCCTGAAGGGCTTCCAGGATTCCCATTGCAAGCTCATCATCCTCTGCATAGAACCACTTAATATCTGCGTTTGCACTGTCGCCAAGAAGAGACTCAAAAGAGGTCTTCGTATCAGAACGGCTCCAGTTCATAGCTCCGGAATAAGTGATGGCTTTCAGATCATCCTCTGTCCACATCTTATCCTCTGCGATCTTTTCTCCGTTGTATTCCAGCTCTCCTGTAAGATATTCTGTAAAACCATTGTCACGAAGGGTAGTTACAGAAGAAGTATCACCCTCATATACGTAAACTGCTTCTCCCGGAGTCATTCCCTCGGATACGAAATATGCAGCCGCAGCAGCTCCGATTCCCTCGTTATCACCTTTTACATTAGAAACTGCACTTGCGGAAACGCCATCAATAATACGGTCAAATGCCACATAAGGGATCTCTGCGTCTGCCAGCTGCTGGATTGCAGACTGAACAGTATCGTCAATTGGCTGGATTACAACTGCAATATTGTCCTCGCCAGAAGCTACAATATCTTCCACATTGACGATCTGCTCTGCAGCATTTGCAGAAGTGATAAGCTCTGCGGAGTATTTTCCCTCTCCATTTACCTCTTCAATCTTCTCTTTTGCAAAAGTCGCAACAGAACCGGTCCAGCCGTGATCTTCAGGTGCTGTCAGCACGTAAATATGTGTGGTGTCATCTGCTGCGAATACGCTTACACTACTAAGGGTACCTGCTGCCATTGCAGCTGCTGTTAAAATTGCTAATGTTTTTCTCTTCATTTTCATTCTCTCCTTTTTCATTATTCCTTAAGAATCAGTTTCCTAACTGCTGTTCTCTCTTAACTTGATTTTATTTTAAGCGAAAAATCAGTTCTTCGCTTCTTACCCATTGTTGTCTTTCAGGTAAAAAAATGACTTTTTTATCCTTTTTCTCTGCCCTCACGAAAAAAAGGTCAAAAATCCATACATGATTTTTGACCTTCTGACTGTTTTTTCAAAAATTACAAAACTAATTTTACTCCACCGTAAATTCCTGCATTATTTCCCAGCTGTGCCAGCTTGAACTGGGCATTTCTGGACGCATGGAATGCATTTTTTACATATGCTTTCTGCACATATTCCAGAAGGATTTCTCCTGCCTTTGACATTCCTCCGCCGATTACAAAAGCCTCTGGGTTCACAACACAGGCGATTGCTGCTAATGCTTTTCCAAGCAGATCACTCATCTGCTCTGCAATCTCTACAGCAGCTTTATCATTCTCCTTTACTTTATCCCAGATTTCCTTTGAAGTCAATTCAGTTCCCAATGTTGTTTCCATCTCCGGATGATTCTGGAGATAGCGCTGTGCCAGACGGACAATTCCATTAGCAGAAGCATACTGCTCCAGGCAGCCTTTATTTCCGCAGCCACAGCATTCTTCCTCGTGGTCCATCATATGAATATGTCCAATTTCCCCAGCTGCACCAGTTACTCCGGCTAAAATACGTTCGCCTAAAATGATTCCGCCGCCAACACCGGTTCCCAGTGTTACCATCACCATATCGTGAAATCCTTTTCCGCCGCCCTGCCACATTTCTCCAAGAGCAGCTACATTTGCGTCATTTCCCGCTTTCACCTGGTAACCTGTAAGCTCAGATAATTTCTCTTCCACATTAAACACATCCCAGCCCAGATTTACACACTTTAATACAGTTCCATCTGCGCTTACCGGTCCCGGCACGCCCATGCCAATTCCTTTGATCTCGCTTTCTGCCAGCTGGTTTTCTTTTCGGTGTTCCTCCACTGACTTTGCAATATCTCCCAGAATATTTTTTCCATTCTCTGAGGTATCAGTGGGGATCTCCCAGGTTTCCAGCAGTTCCCCTGTGGTTCTGAAAAGTCCCATTTTTACAGTTGTTCCGCCTATATCAACACCAAACGCATATTGTTTCATCTTCTTTTTCCCCTTTACAAACACTGAGTTGGGACAAAACCTTGCCCCAACTCATTATGTTAACCTACGCAATAAAGTTTCTTAAATATCTTGCACTGAGGATTACTGCTTTTTTCGCATCGTCAAGGCTCTTTTCAAACGCCTTGTCCTCAACCTCAATTACAGAGCAGCCATCAAATCCAATGTCCGTTAAAGCGGACACATATTTGCCCCAGTCAACATCGCCAAGTCCAGGAATCTTCGGTGACATATATTCAAGAGGAAGTGCCATTACACCAACATCATGAAGCTTGTCCTGGAAAACCTTAATGTCTTTATAATGAACATGGAAGATCTTATCCTTAAACTCGTAAAGAGGTTTAATGTAATCAATCTGCTGCCAAACAAAGTGAGACGGATCATAGTTGATTCCAAGGTTCGGACTGTCAAGGATCTCAAAAACTCTTCTCCAGTTTGCCGGTGAAGTCATAATGTTCTGTCCGCCGGGCCACTCATCATTGGTAAACAGCATCGGGCAGTTTTCAATGGCAACCTTTACACCTTTTTTCTCTGCATAACGCATGATCGGTGTCCAGATTTTCTTTACCAGTTCCATATTTTCATCTACATTCTTTGTAGAATCACGTCCGATAAAGGTTGTGATCATATTTACGCCAAGCATTACAGACGCATCCATCAGCTTGTAAATGTGCTCGATGTATTTTGTTCTCTTCTCTTCGTCAGGATCCAGCGGATTCGGATAATAAGCCAGTGAAGAAATAGAAACGCCTTTCTTCGCACAATATGCCTTAATCTCTTCCGCCTTTTTCTCAGTGAGATTTGCTACATCAATATGGCTTACACCTGCATAACGTCTCTGCGCTCCGCCCTGGGGCCAGCATGCCACTTCCAGACACTCCAGATTGTTTTCTGCTGCAAAATCAACAACTTCTTCAAAACTCATTCCATCACAAATTGCTGTAAGTAATCCAAATTTCATTTTATTCCCATCCCTTCTATTCAAAATCCACAGATTTTCCAGTCTTTGCAGACTCTCTAATGGCATCCATCAGTCTCAGGACACGTCTTGTTTCCGGAATCTTTACCAGGAAATCTTCTTCCCCAGCATAAGCACGTTTATAGTTCTCGAAATAATCCCTGTGTCCAGTCTGTGCCTTTTCCAGTTCCTCAGTTACAAGAATTCCAGGTGCCGGCGGTCCGAAGGAACGTGTTGGGCCAGCAGCAGTCATCGTACGTTTTCCGCCTACGTTCTGGAGAAGATGTGTAGTGCGGACAATTTTTCCCTGAGGATTAAATCCATCCACATAAGCTGTTCCCTTATTTCCGCCCATGATCCAATGGCGCTCAAACCATTTCTCGTCCAGTTTATCGGATAGCATATAAGTTCCAAGCTCAATTTCACCAGTCACGCCATTGTCGAAACGGAGAAGGATCTTGAAGTAATCATCTACTTCAAAGTTAATTACATTTCGAACATCTGCAAATACGGTTTTTACCTTTGCGTCCGGCATCATGAAAAGCATCTGGTCGATAAGATGAACGCCCCAGTCATAAAGCATTCCGCCGCCTTCACTTACATAGACATGCCAGTCATGCATATTTCCATTGAAGCCATACAGAGAGCTTTTCATCATGTACACATCGCCAAGAGTTTTGGAATCATAAACGTTTTTCATAGTTCTGAAATCCGGATCAAAACGTCTCTGGTGATGTACGGTAAACTTCACACCGCACTCTCCAGTCACCTTCACCATATCATCCAGCTCTTCAATGCTCATTGCCACTGGTTTCTCACAGATAATATCCTTTCCAGCCCTTGCAGCCTGGCATACCAGGTCGTGGTGCTGATTATTATTTGCAGCAATGATGACTACCTGTACTTCGGGATCCGCAAACAGCTCCTCATTGGAGTTATAGCGTTTGATTCCTTCTTTCACGTCATTTAACTGTTCTTTATCGATATCCGAAATACCAACAACCTTTATTCCTTCCATCTGAGTCAGCATAGTCTCATGCTCATGTCCCATAAATCCATGTCCAATAATTCCAATATTGATCGCCATTTCCAAATCCCTCCAGTCTTTAAACTGTTACCTTTTCTTCTCTGTAGCCGTCAAGCGGCACCGGAATATATGCAGTACGTGTTACCACATTCAGTCCAACCACATGCTCGCCAGCTGAAAGTCCGCCTTCTTTCAGAACTCTTACTGTCAGCGGCTCACCATACTCCCATTTCAGGTCTGCTACTGTTGTCATCTCATCAAGGGTAAACCACTCTTCTTCATCCAAAGAACAACGGATGTCTTTTTTATCCTCATCAACTCCATCAACCTTTACGCCAATGGTATTTACCATGGAAAGGGGAATTCCACGATAGTATGTAATATGTGTCTTCATCTCATATCCGATCACAGTTCCATTTTCTTCTACATTGTGACATGTTCCGGAAATAAATACGTTATTGTCAAACATGGTGCTTCCTCCTATCCTTCAATTTCCTGAATATATTTTTTCAGCATTGCCTGATGTTTCTGTACCTGATCTTTCTCTACAGTAGGCATTCCAGGCTGTGTCCAACGGTTGCCCTCATACTCAGTTGCCACATAGCCGTCATAGCCGTGATCGTGAAGGTACTGAAGGAATCCCTTATAATTAATGCTGTATTCTTCGCCCTCTTCCGTCATCTCATAGAGCTTGCAATGTACATGGAAAACATAGGGCATATACTCATCCAGCAGAGAAAACTGCTCATTTTCATATCCATCTGCAAAGTGTGCAAACATGTGATCCTGCGGTGTTTTCAGCATATTCTGAAGCTCTGGGATAAAGGAACCGTCTGGATTCATGCAGGAACGGATATCTTTTCCAGAAGCAAAAACCTTTTCAACATAATCAATTACTTCATCATTGGTTCCCAGTGTTCTGCAGTATTCTGCCATTACTCTCGGAAGTCTGTAGCAGAAAATAGAGGCATCAATTACAATTCCGATGTAAGGACTGTTCAGACGTTTCATTTCCTTGACATAATCAATGGTTTTCTGCTTGTCAAACTGAAGACCTGCATGAATTTCCAGAGCGATCTTCACATCATATTTCTTGCAGTATGGGATCAGCGGCTCCAGCACATAACCAGGTGTAAAGGAAACAAGTCTTACCAGTTTTACACCAAGCCTGTGAGCCAGCTTAATCTCCTCAACAAGAAGCTGCACACTTTCTTTTTTCGTAAGAGTACGGTTTTGATACAGATTGGTATTCAAAAATACATCAATGCACACCGGCTTAATGCCATATTCCTCCACCAGTCTGTCCCACTGTGCCAGAGTCTCATCGGAAGGATGAGGTGCCCCATGCATCATCTGATCGGGAAGAAACTCCACTCCCTCTACTCCGTTCTCTTTCATAAACTTGAACATATCTTCAAAAGTCATTCTTTTTCTCATATATTCATCCTGCAGGCTGTATAAGCTCACGCAAGTCTTAATCTGGCTCATAATCAATTCCTCCTTTTATTTTCTTCCAAGGATTTTCTTTTCCATCTGGATAAAACGCTCCATCTGGACAAATGTATTTCCACTTACCGGATCATGATCCTCATACTCACTCATGATATATCCATCGAAATCAGACTCCTGAACGATTGGTAAAATCTGCTCATATGGAATACTGTGTTCGTGAAGATCACTGTGTACATAATGGAATTTACCATGCATTTCCACACAGTACGGCATGATCTTTTTCAGGCCTTCCAGATCCGGTTCATTGTAGAATGTTACAAATCCGTACATTCCCTGGAAAGCTCCCATAGCAGCACCATTTGCCCCATGCTCCAGCATGATCTTTCTTGCCTCATCCATAGGAACTTCGTCATATCTTAATTTTGCTGCCAGGTTCAGCATTTCTTCTGTAGCACCGTTTCTCAGTGCAGCATCCCAGTTTGGTTTGTTTGGCTTTGTAGCAAAGCAACCAAAATCCGGGATAAATCCAATGTATTTGCTTCCGCTTTCTTCAATTACTTTTGTATATTCCTGCATATATGGGGAAGTAGGATACTCTGGATTGTGGATCTCGATTCCTACTTTCACATCATATTCTTCTGCATAAGGTGCAAGACGTTTCAGAACATTCGGACCACACAGGAACTGCTCTCTCATTACATGGCAGCCCAGCTTGTTTGCACTCTTTACATCTGTGATCGCTCTTGCAAGCATCTCGTCTTCTGTAAGGTTACGGTCCGGACGCATTCCGCGATCCATATTTGCCGCATAACTAATGATCTCCATTCCATACTTACGGTTGAGATCTGTGAGCTGTCCTACAAACTCCTGGCTTACAAATGGGTAATCCGGACTCATCTGGGTTGCCACCATTTCATAACCTGTATATCCCATCTGGCTTGCTGTACGGATAATTCCCTCCAGATCCAGAATTCCTTTTGCATACTCCGGTGTAAAGCAATATAATGTCAGTCCAAGTTTAATATTTCCCATTTTATCTCACCTCCAGAGTTTTCTCACCGCAGGAATCCAGCGGCATGTAGCAATGATCGTTGTCCCCGCCCGGTAATGGCAGGTATGGTACACGAAGCATCAGTTTCAGTTCTATATGATGTTTTCCATCTTCCAGTCCGCCTGGCTGATGGATCATGATGGTTGCCGGGGTAAGCAGATTCCAGAATTCTGTGTAGGCTTCTTTTACTTCCCATACGGAAAATTCCTTTCCATTCAGGCAAAATGTAACCTGTTCTTCTGCCACTTTCTGTCCGTCTACTGTGACTTCCAATTCTTCAATATCAGAAAGGAAATGTCCACGATAATAACTCAGGCGCACATCAAAGGAATAACCCATCTTTTTCCCATTTACATACTCGTTTTTCAAGCTGTCATCACATATAACATCTACAAAATTTACTCTCATTGCAAATCCCATAGTCTTTCACCTCATATTCTCATTCTTATTTTTTTTATGCTTTTTTAGCCGCATCTACTCGAACTCTGGATACCATTTTCTTGCTGATAATGGTGATGTAAACAACTGCCAGAAGAACAATTCCCCGAATGAGCTGTGTTATAGATCCTGAAGAACCGGTAAGTACCAGACCATTCTCCAGAAGTGTGATCATAAATGCACCTACGATCATTTTGTATAATCTTGTTCCGCTTCCGCCTTCTACTGGAATACCGCCGATGAACATTGCCATCATGACACGCATTTCAAATCCAAGACCTAAGGTAGTGGAACATCCGCCTACTCTTGCCAGTACGAAAACACTTGCAATTCCAGTAAAAAGACCGGATAAGCCAAATGCTATGATCTTAATTTTTGTAACCGGTACTCCGGCAAATTTTACTGCATTTTCATTTTCTCCAATTGCCCTACAATAAGCTCCAAATGGTGTGTAGTTGAATACATACCATACGATCACGATCAAAATGATCACGATCGGGATCTTAACAGAGTTGTTATCCAGATTGATAATGAATTCCGGAACTTTCAGACCACTTGAGCTTCCTCCCATTGCTACTGTTGCCATGGCACGAAGTGCGATCATCATTGCCAGGGAGCACATAAAACTTGGCACTTTGAATCTGGCATTTACCACACCAAGGAACAATCCGCTGAGCAGTCCGGCAATTACGGCTGCCACAACAGCTGCTGCAAGTCCATAGTTTAATGCTGCCACTGTGCCACATGCACCTGCAAATCCAACCAGGGATCCCTGTGTAATATCAGTTCCCCCAAGACTTGCTACGAAAACCATTCCAAGTGCTGCAATGATTACGTTCAGTGTCTGTTTCAAAATCAGCATCAGGTTGCTTCCGGAAAAAATAGAACCACCTGTGGTAACCGTAAAGATAAGAAGCATTGCCAGCAGGATAATAAAAGGAAGAAGTACATCCATATGTTTCATCACTTTTTCTTTCATCATAGCATCACCCCGATAATCTTACTTTCATTGAAATCAACGCCTCGTTCGATCATTCCGGCAACCATTCCATCTTTCATAATGATGATCCTGTCTGCCATTCCGATTGCTTCTGCCAGCTCATCGGTAATAAGAAGACATCCCAGGCCCTCTGCCTTTTTCTTTTTCAGAACTTCATAGATATAAGCTTTTACGCCAATATCAACGCCTCGTGTAGGACAGTCCAGAATCGCATAATTCAGGTCCTTGGTAAGCCATCTTCCAAGATTGATCTTCTGCTTATTTCCACCAGATAATCTTCCAATAGGCTGATTAATACTTGTGGCTTTTACTTCAAAGTCGTCATAGGCTTTCTTTGCCAGTTCGGAAATATCCTTTGGTTTTGTATAGCCAAGAACTCCGGCAAGATTTCCGGCACTTGGAATATACATGTTGTTCTTAATGCTGTCTCTCAGCATCAGACCTTCTTCATCTCTGTTTTTGGAAAGATAAGCGCCTTTGCACTTTATCATATCTGCCGGTTTTGCCAGCAGCTTTCCAGTTTTTCCATCTTTTACGGTACCGGATCTTCTTCCCTCATAAATACCGAAAAGGGTACTTCCAAGGGTATGGATACCAGCATCAGAAAGACCACAAACAGCAAGGATCTCACCTTTATGAAGCTGGAAAGAAATGTCCTTAAGCTTTCCGCTTGCAAGAGTCAGATTGCTTACATCCAGAAGCACTTCATCTTCATAGGTAGCGTGATCTTCTGAGCTGTAATAATCCCCGTCAATTTTTCTTCCTACCATCAGCTGTTTCAGCTTTTCACCTGTAACCTCTTCTCTTTCAAGAGTTGTCACAACAGCACCATCACGAAGTACGGTAACACTGTCGCTGATAGCAATGGTCTCATCCAGGTCATGGCTGATGATAATCATGGAACGGTCTTCTTTTTTAAACCGGTCCTTCAGTTTGTAGATGACCTGTCTGGTATCCTGGGAAAGACTCTGTGTGATCTCATCCAGAATCAAAAGATCTGGTTCAATGTAAAGAGCTCTTGCAAGCTCCACCAGTTTTCTCTGCTCCATGGTAAGATGTGCACAGGGAATATCCAGCGGAACCTCTGTAATCTCCCATTTTTGGAAAATCTCTTTTGCTTCCTGCAGCATTTTTCTTGTATTTACAATTCCACCAGATTTAAACTGTTCTGTTTTTCCAAGAAAAATGTTCATGGCACCAGTCATGCTGGTGATAACACCAAGCTCCTGAACTACCATCGCCACTTTGCACTGATTGGCTTCCAACGGGCTTTGTGGCTTATAGTCGGCGCCATTTAAGGTCATGGTACCCTGGTCGAACTTCTGCATACCGCTGATAATACTGGTAAGTGTTGATTTTCCAGAACCATTTTCACCTGCCAGGGAGCGGATCTCTCCACGGTTCAGAGTCATGGAAACGTCATTGTTTGCATGTGTGATCCCAAACCATTTATGAAGGTTCTCAATCTTAAGCAATTCCTTTCCCATTACTTCACCACCCCTCTGTCTCGTAAGTGTGATAAGATACCACAGAAAATAACAACAAATCCAAGTACAATGTTCTGATAAGTACCGGATGGAACTCCGAACAAAGTAAGAATGTTAAACAGTGCAACTACTGCAATACCTGACAGCAGGATTCCAACTGGCTTTGTAAAAATATTCTGGATAGAATCTGCCAGAAGAGTTGCCGCAAGTGCTTTGAAGATCGTACTCAAACTGTTCAATCCTGAAGAACAGTCAAGTTTTCCTGTAAAACTGATATTTGTAATTGCTGCACATCCGGCAAAAATACCGCCGACAACTGTAGCAAGCAAAATTGTTTTCTTTACTTTTACGCCCATTACTTCTGCAACTGCTGCGTTTCCGCCAATTGCCTGAAGGTTGATTCCAAGGCTTGTTTTGTTAAAAATAATGTAAGCTGCTATAAAGCCGATCAGAAGAACAATGCCCATTGTTGGCATTTTTCCCAACGCTCTATATGTTGTAAGGTTTGGAAGTTTCTGTGATTTTGAAGCAAGAACTGCACTCCACTGTGCCAGAATTGCTTCCAGGATCAAGGCACTTCCAAGTCCTGAAATCCATGCCGGAATATGTAAGGTAAGGGAACACTGCACACACAGCTGCTCACAGACAACTGCACAGAGAATTCCTCCCAGGATCAGTCCCGGATATCCCAGCCCCATACTTTCTGCAAGAAATGCACCAAAGTTTGCACTAAGCAGAATATTTGCTCCTACGGACAGGTCAATCAGACCACCAGTAAAAATAAAACAAAGTCCAAATGCTGTAAAAACAGGAAATACTGAATTCGATATAATTGTTCGGATATTTCTGAAGGATAATAATTTTCCTCCAACCAGCGCATTACATATGATCAGAATAACCAGAACACCTGCAATAAACGCTATCTGATATTTTGTTCTTTTTGACATGGAAACCTCCTTATAGAAAGTGACAGAGACTTGCACTTCCGCAGCCTCTGTCACCGAGCATTATGCCGTCTTCTTATTCTGCAAGAAGGCCTGCGGATTTCATTTCTTCCTCTGAGACTTCTCCTGCCTCATATTTTGCATTTAATCTGTTTTCCAGGCTGTAGTCATTGATGATGTTCATCATTTCATCATAGGAAATACCGATCATGCTCTTGATCTCGTCTGCTGAATATGCAGATTCATTCATAAAGTATTTTTCAAAAAGAGGATAAGTATCTGCACTTACTTCGAATGGCTGGATGTCTTCTACGTAGATAACGTTTCCGTCAGCATCTTTTAATACGTTTCCTTCTACTGCGTTTTCAAGCATTACTGCTGAGAACATACCGGAAATCCAGTTGTCACCGTTGATTACAACAAGTGAAGAGTTCTCATCAATGAGAAGACCTAATGCTTCTTTATCAAGACCGGAAGTGATTACCTTTGTCTCGTAATCCGGATAGCTCTCTAATGCTGTGCATGCGTTAATCGCATAGTCAGAACCAACTCCATAAATGAAATCTGGCTCATCACTCGCTACTAATGCATCCTGGATCTGTACAAGGCTGTCTGCAACAGTGTCTGCGTGAAGCTCATTCAGGATTGTTCCGCCGCCTGCTTCAAATGTTTCTTTGAAAGCATCCAGTCTTGGCTGGTCTGTTGCATCACCCTCTGCGGAAGAAGTAGTAATACAGGTTTCCCAACCCTGATCCAGTGCGTACTGAGCCATGATCTGTCCGTATACTGCGTTTGCCGGAGCGCATGCACCTGCGAAATACTCGTTGTTCATAAGTGCTTCCTTGATTGCTGGATCACTTGGAACTTTGTCGTTTAATACGAAGTAAACGCCTGCTTCTGCACACTTATTTGCAACAGTCTCATACAGAGGCTCTGCTGGAAGCCAGATTGCAATTCCGTCACATCCGGAAGAAATCATGTTTTCAATATCGGTAACCAGTGTCTCTACACTGAACTGATCGTCTGCTGCAACGCTTTCCACCCCACAAGCGTCCAGAACGATCTGTGACTGATTAGCAAGAGCTGCCAGTGAATATCCGCCGGTTCCGAAATAGTTGTATCCGATCTTGATTCCATCATCTGCTGCATATACAGAAGTGCTAAAAACCATGCTTAATCCCAATGCTGCTGCCATAATTTTCGCTGCTTTATTTTTCATATCCCCAATCTCCTTTTTCTCCAATAACTGATTTTATTATTAATCAAAATAAATAGTTTTTCCGGTTGCTGCACTCTTATAAATGTTGTCCAGGATCTTTGTAACTACAAATGCCTGCTCTGGTTTTACAAGAGGTTCTTTGTCATAAAGGATTGCGTCCAGCCACTGGGAAGCTTCCAGGTATTCCGGATCTGTTTTTCCGCCTGAGAAGAATGCAATGGAACCGCCCTCAGAAAATCTCTTCTCTGTCAGTTTTCCATGTGTGGTCTCATTGAACAGAAGATCATATCCGCCTTCCATACTCATGCTTCCAAGCTGCTCAGCACCAGCTTTTGTTCCGCATAATGTGCAGGCTGCCTCACGGCTCTTTGCCATATTGATCGCCCATGCACTTTCCAGGAAAATAGTTGCTCCGTTTTTCATCTTGATGTAACCAAATGCGGAATCTTCAACCTCGAATGTAGTTGGATCCCACGGTCCGAACATGTTGTCCTGTGCTGCCAGTTCAGAATGTCCAAGCTTCTCAAATACAGAACCTGTTACAGACTCTACATCATAGTTGTCCATGCACCATAAGGTGATATCCAGTGCATGTGTTCCAATATCGATCAGTGGACCGCCGCCCTGTTTGCTCTTGTCCGGGAAAACGCCCCATGTCGGAACGGCTCTTCTGCGGATTGCATGCGCTTTTGCGAAATAGATCTCTCCAAGATCTCCAGCCTCACATGCAGCATGCAGGCACTGGCTGTCTTTTCTAAAACGGTTCTGATAGCCGATGGTAAATTTCTTTCCGCTCTTTTTCCATGCGTCCATCATAGCCTGTGCAGCCTCTGTGGTATGTGCCATTGGTTTCTCACACATAACATTTTTTCCAGCTTCGAAAGCAGCTACTGTGATCGGGCTATGTACTACGTTCGGGGTAAGTACATAAACAGTATCGATTTCCGGATTCTTTAAGAGTTCCTGATAATCTGTGTAAACCTTTGCTCCCGGTGCGCCGTATTTCTCGCAGGCTGTCTTCGCTCTCTCTTCGATAATATCGCAAAATGCGATCATTTCGCATTTGTCCGGATATGCTGACAGTGCCGGAAAATGCTTCTGATTCGCAATTCCTCCACATCCGATAATACCAATTTTTACCTTTGCCATTTTGTTTCATCCTCCTTTTGTTTTCCTTGTGAGATTATTATAGAGCGGAAGCAGTTTTCGTCATAATGCACGATTATCCTTTTTTTCTTCGTTTTTTTGTTGCACTTTTACCAACTTCTGTTTTTATAAAAAGAAAAGGACAAAATCTGATACCTCAAATTTTGTCCTCTTCTTTTAAGAGCTTATATATTACTGTTTTTTATATCGTTTTCATGCCCTGGATTAGTTTCTGGATTTTTTCATTGTAATGAGCCTCATCTCCAATGGTTTCAGGTAACATTCCAGGGAAATGATCCCCTTCTCAGCTTCTTTTGTTTCAAACCGGATCCTGGGCGTAGCCATTCTTTTCAGATAGGTAATATCCTCGGCGTTTGGAGATTTCATACAAGAGAGTGCCAGCCACTCATCCATTATGCTTCCCTGGTCACGATTGGTAATGTACTGCCTGATATCGTACCGGGCATTTTCGGGAAGATTCTTTAGCGTCAGTTCCACCTTTTTCCCTTCCTGATGTTCCAGGTAACGGTAGTGATCCTCTATCTGGTTTTCGTTTTCTGCTTTAATAAAATAGAGATAGTTTCTGTTTATAAAATTATACAGAATAATTGACAGTTCCTTTTCATCATTTTCTGTAATTATATAGCCATCTCCAGTTTCTACAATCTTATCCTTCAATTCCGCCAGCATTCTCATGGCGATGAAAGCTGGTTTATCAATCATGTCCCTTGTGAGAAGTCCGCCTGCTCCGTTGATAATATTACAGGAATCAATGTAATCTGAAGTAGAATCAATTAACTGTCCATAAACCAGGGATTTTACTTTTCCAATGGATTCCAGGTTGCATTTCAGCACATAGCAGCCTTTCCAGAGGCTGTCATGAAAATAGTTTCTGGAGGACATGCTCATATTCCAGTCAGTTATGTAAACCTCTCTTTTGGGATAACCGTAATGAAAAAGGAGCTGGTTCAGACTGTCTAAGGCATGTGTAAGATCGCTTTCATCTGACTTTCGTTTAGAGAACCTGTCCTGATATTGATCTCCTGCTGCATACGGATAGTAAGTATATGTAAGATAGTCTGGATACACCCCATTGTCGATCCATTTGCGGACGCTTTCCTCGGTATGTTCGTGATACCAGCCAAGATAATTTCCGCATCCTCCAACGCCCATTCCCGGAGCCTCTTTTTTGATAATATTCCAACAATCCCGGAAAAGCTGCATATATGGTACTTTATCTGCATATACTTCAACACGCTTATCTTCCCAGATTTCTACCAGCCAGGTTTCCACCTCAGCTTTTCCAAAGTAAGAAACAAAATTCTGCATCAATGCTTCCAAACATCCCAGGAACTGGTCATAGCTGGTAAACTCAGTAATATTTTCCGGTTCTTTTACAAACGATCCAGGTGCAAGCAGGATTTTCTTTGGTTTCTCTCCAAGCTCAATAACCGGCTTCATATTGTTTTCTATAAGAAATTTTATGGTCTGATTCAGCTTCTGGAAACCGCCTTCGTTCCAATCTCCATTTCCCACTATGTAAAATTCTTTTGAAAAAATGCTCCAGATTCTTACGTATTTGTATTTCAGATATTTGTTGGCATAAAGCAGTGCTTCCCTCATATCTGAATATAACAATGATTCTGCGCTGCCTACATTGATGGCTTTATTCCACACTGGATCGTACGGTGTGGAGACCGCAGTATCTGCTTCGATTTTTAATGAATTGTAATTTTCCTCTGCTTCGTCTTCTTTTTTGCGAATACCAAAATGTTCCAGCAAGCGTTCCTGGATCAGATTAATTTCCCAGGGTTCTTTCTTAATATTAGGCCACATGGTACTTTTTTTCATGTCTGCCCGGTATTCAGATGGCGTGCACTGATATTTTCCTTTGAATTGTTTATTAAAAACAGATACGCTGGGATAGCCGTGGTCTAACGCCAGCCTGGTTACCGGCTTATCTGAATTCAGCAGATCTTCCACTGCATGGCGCAGACGCACACTGTAAAGATAGTCTGTAAAGTTCATTCCAAGATTCTTTTTCAGGTATCTGGACAGGTAACTGACAGATAAATGGAACTTTTCTGCTAGTTCATTCAGACTGATATCTCTGTCATAGTACAGCTCAATATAATGCATGATTTCCTGATACCGTTCACTATCCGATTCCCCGGACATGGAAGCCATTCCCATATCATCTTTTGATATAAGAAAATAGGTGAGCAGCATGTGCAGCAATTCATAGCACTGGCTATAACGCCAGAAGTATTTTTCTTTTTTCCCATTCATGTAGTCTACCAGAAGGTTGTTCAGGATCTTGCGAAGTTCCTTATATCCGGTCTGCCCGCTGTCCTGCAAGGTATTACACCAGAACAGTAAATGATACTGCCCTGTATACTCGCTCAGCATCCGTTCTGAAATATGAATGCAGCAGACAACCACATTTTTATCTGTGCCAACAGGTCTGTAAACACTATGCCTTTTTCCTCCGTTGATCAAAAGAATATCATCCTGTTTCAATGTATATCTGGCTTCGTCTACCGTAACTACAATTTGTCCCTCAACACTATATAAGATTTCCAGTTCCCTGTGCACATGCTCTTTCTTCTGCGCATCCGCCATAAATACATAGAAATCCATTCCATCTATGTAACCATTTTCAATCATAGCTATGTTCCCCCGCCTTTAGAAAGCTCTGATTTTCACCTTCTTAATAATTATAGCTCTAATACCAGCAATATCCGAAATTTGACCTCTATTTTCAGGGTATTGCTGTAATCTCCGTCTTAACCACCGCTCTATTCTTAATAACCGTAGTTATTTCGTTATAAAGATCCACCGTAGTTTCTGGTGCTTCTATTGATACTACCAGTGAATATCTAATCTTATTATTATATTTCTTTTGATTGGTTCTTAATTTCCACCACCCAGTAGTCGGATAAATCATAATATAATTACTTTGACTCAAATCTATAGCCGTACCTTCCCAAATATCGGAATGAATAGAACCAACATTTCTTTTTTGCGAACCAATCAGCCATCTATCGCTATCATTTGAAACTGTACTCTTGTCCTCAGATTCATCTAGCATAGCTTTACTAATTCTTCTCTTAAATTCATCTTTAGACTCTGTAGGATTATTCACATCAAACAGTAAACCACAAGAAGGATAGCGATATTTATCCTTCCAACCGATCTGCCCAGGTCCTGGTTCAATATAATACGATAGAGTTACTCGCATTTTTACAATTTTCTCGCCCAACTCTTTTAAAATTTCTGTTGGCCATGGAATATCATGAATATGCATCTCATTCGAAGTAATCCTGCCATCTTTTTTCTTAAAAGGCTGCAGCTCATCTTCAATGATTAAATTAACACTATTCTGCGCACTGTGCACTGCTCGTTCTAAATTTGGAACCCCATATCCGCATACACGAACCAAATTTCTATAGTCATTCTTTGTAGCATGTTTTACAGGAATAAATGTTCTAAGCATTTCATCTGTCCATGTGGCTGAATGAATTAACAGACCTCGAATCGTTTCGGGCCATAGCTCTGGACAATTATGTTGTATATTAGCAAGCATCCAGGCTGCCTGCGCAGTTGCCGGACTTGTCATATTTGTTGCAACAAGTGATTTTCCCAGCGCAAAATCTTTACAGGTTGTAATCATGTCCAAATCTTCAAGTTCTGAATAGCCCTTCAAAAAACTTTCATTTGGATTATGCCCTAAATTTCCTCCTTCAAATACCACTTCTGGTTTTATAGGCCATTTCGATTTTTCCCACATAACAGAGGAAGACGTAAACGGTGATACCCCGCCCCTATTTGCCAGCGGGCTATAATCCGCATATTCTTTTTTCTCTATTTCTATTTTATCCGTATAAGCCCCTACTGTAATTGCATTCCAGGCTTGTCCTGGATTTTCTACAGAATGTAATATTACCGCAGATAAATACTCATCCGAATCAGCAATTTCTTCTACAGAAGTATTCCCTGCTGATATGCACATAAGTCTTTTCTCATCATCTGATAAATCTTCACTAACTCCTGCCAGCAAAGCATCTATCGCTGCGGACCAGGAAGTAGGCACTCCATTTCCCAACTCACTGGATTCTGGTGTTGTTATCGCCATACAAAACGTTCTGTTTACAGTCGGATTTTCTGTTTCTGCAATATATGCTGCCTGTCGGGTAATTGCTCCATACAAGTTTTCATCATTATCTTTTGAATTATTCAAAATTTTAACGGACTCTAAATAATGATATATTTCAACAACCGACCTACTCTCTAACTTTTCCTGCAGATCAAAATATGCAGCAATACCAGCCATCTCCGTCCCATGACCTCTTCTGTCATCAGCGCCTCTAGCTACATCTACAGTATGCATATCCGAATCTTTTAGTACAGCTTTCAAAAGTGGATGTGCATTATTTACCCCGGTATCTAATAAACACACCGACGTATTGCTGATTTTAGATAAATCAACACGCGCTTCCAAGTCAGAAACCCATTCTCTTTGTTCCCATGTTGCCATATCTGTATAAAAACTTACTGGCGTAATCATTCTTCTTATTTCTGCCAGACGACCACTTGCCAGCATAAGTTGTTTCAAATCTTCAAAATTTGCCTTGATTAATACAACAAGACGTTCTGGAAATGTAATTGTTTTTTCTTTATATTCAATATCCGAACCAGAACACAGCTTCCAAAATGTGTCTGCAATTACTTTTGGTTCTTCATCTACTTCATAGCGAAGCCACACTTCACACCAAATACTTGTTTTTCCCGGCATGGATTCTTTCTTTCCTATCCACAGGGCTTCAACCATAGCCGTATTTATTTTTTCTATTGTAGCTACTACATCTGAACCACTCTCTGTCTCAGCATACTTATTAATTTTCTTCAAAAAGAAGTCCTTCTTTTTAACTGGAACATATACTGTAGCTTTTATTACTTTGTTTTCCTTACTTACATTCAAAAGACGAACATGTTGGCTTGCATTTTCTAAACTCTTTGTAACTAAGTCATATCCTTCCTTACCTTCTATCTGAAGATATACGCCATCACGAATAGACTTAGCTGCTACAGTTTTTGTTTCATCCAGGGCAGTATTCCAGGCATTTTCCAACTGTTTCTCCAGGTAAGACGCATGCTCTTTCCTGCTCGCTCTTATGGGAAAATTAGGATTTCCACTGCCACCGTTTATCGGTATGTATCTCAGGCTTTCGCCTTTCTCTTTAAGTAAAATATTTTGCAGACTTCTTTCCATTTATCTTTAAGCCTCCTTAAAGCGATACAACTCTCTTCTACTCCGTAACACTCCTATCATAATTTTTTTATCTATAGTACTTTCTTCCATAATCGAATATTTCAATGCTTCTTCACACGCTTTAACAATATCAGCATGACTTAACCCCAGCGCAGCTTCCACAACCTCATGACAATAAACATCCTTTTTGGAATAACCATCCAGCTTATTTTTCATAATCCTAAGTATCTGGTCCTCATCAGGCAAAAAATACTCTAAAACATCATCAAAACGTCTGAACAAGGCTTTGTCTAATATGCTGGGATTATTCGTAGCCGCAATAATCAAACTAAAAGAATCCTCATTCTCCAGATATTGGAGAAAAGAATTTAAAATACGTCTCATCTCTCCAACATCATTGTCCATGCTTCTATCTGCACCAATTGCATCAAATTCGTCAAATAAGTATACTCCCGGATATTCTTCAATATAGTCAAATACTTGACGCAATTTAACACTAGTTTCTCCCATGTATTTTGTTACTAATTTATCGATTTGGATTACATACAATGGCAGATTAACCTCATTAGCAATAACCGACGCAGTCATTGTCTTTCCAGTTCCAGGTTCACCAACAAGAAGTATTTTGCTGCGATTTTTTAATCCGTTTTTCCTTAATACTTCTTTTTTGTGAAATTCATTAATTATGCGTGTGACCTTATGTTCAAGTGATTCACTTAATACAATGTCAAGCATATCAACATAATTATTCTTCAGTTCCAAAGTATCTAATTTCTGGGAAAATGCCATTACCTTTTTCTTGGAATTTTTAACATTTTGTGCCAAATTTTTAATTTCTTTTGCGCAGCTTGTATGGCCTACTTTCGCTTCATGAGCTGCAATCTGAAGTGCCACCGTCTTAAATTTTTCATTATCATCATCAAAATGTGCTCTTATCAAAGCCTTTAACTGTTCTGCTGTTGCCATACTTGCCTCCCTTATACGTAATAGCGAGTATTTCCGTCAAACTTTTTTTATTATAACACATACAACTTAATATATGTAATTTCTTTCGTCTTAAGTGCGGTCCTCAAAATAATTCATGCGTTCTCCATCTCACTCATCTTCCACAATTTTCCTTCTTTATAATGCTTCCTGCAAAGCGCCACATAGCTCTCATTAGATCCCAGGAAGATCTGGGCGCCTTCGCGTACGATTTTTCCGTTGGCGTAACGGGTGTTGCACTGGGCGCGTCTTCCGCACCAGCAGACGGTGGGGACTTCCTCGATGATGTCTGCGATTTCCATAAGGCGCCTGGAGCCTGGGAAAAGGTGGTTCAGGAAATCGGTGCGCAGACCGTAGCAGATCACCGGAATATTGTAGAAATCCACCAGATCTGACAGCGTATCCACTTCCTCTGGAGAAAGAAACTGAGCTTCGTCCACCAGAACTGCATCCACTTTTTTCCCATGATATAAGTATTCTGCGCATTCCGGGCTCCAAATGCTGGAAATCTCTTTTAAAAATTCATCTACATATCCAGCTGGAGCAGACAAACCAATACGGGACTGGATCTCGTGCTCTCCGTCACGGTTATCTGTCCGAGGTTTCAGCAGCACCGCATACTGACCACGCTCTTCATAATTATAACGAACCATCAGAATATTGGCAGACTTGGAGCTGCCCATTGCACCATATCGGAAATATAACTTTGCCATTTTATAACCTCTTCCTCTTTTTTCTGTAATGATTATACATGATTCGCAAAATCCAGGCAACGAGCAAAATATGCTCCGGACACTTTCCGACTTTGTTTCTTCTGCGGAAACCTGCAGCAACGTACACAGTAAAAAGAGGGATAGGAAGGGCCAACTATACCTTTGTACATTTGGCAACAAAAAGGGGGATTCTTTTTTCTCAAATATATGATAGTATATTTCATATATGGTGATATCGCTAATAGGCGACATGTCCGTTTAGGGGAGATTTATTTATATGAAAGTTGTCATCGCAATTGATTCTTTAAAAGGAAGCTTAAGCTCAATAGAAGCCGGAATGGCTATCAAGGAAGGAGTTCTTCGGGCAAAGCCGGATGCCAGGATCGTGGTAAAACCTCTCGCAGACGGCGGAGAGGGAACTACTGATGCCTTGATCGAAGGCATGAACGGAGAGCGGATCGATCTGACCGTCACCGGACCTATGCATGCTCCAGTCAATGCTTATTATGGATATTTGAAAGACAGCAATACCGCTGTTATGGAAATGGCTTCCGCTGCCGGAATCACACTGGTTCCAGATGATACAAAGGATCCTCTTCTTGCTACCAGCTACGGTGTGGGCGAAATGATAAACCATGCCCTCCAGAAGGGTTGCCGCAATTTTATCATTGGAATCGGCGGAAGCGCCACCAACGACGGCGGCATCGGTATGTTAAAAGCTCTTGGCGCACGTTTTTTCGATGAAAACGGTATGGATGCAGGCGAGGGTGGACAGGCACTGGCAAAGGTTTCCAGAATCGACATTTCCGGCCTGAATCCTCTTTTGAGAGAAGCTCATATTCAGGTCGCATGCGATGTGAATAACCCTCTTTGCGGTGAAAATGGTTCCACATACGTTTACGGTCCGCAAAAGGGTGTGACAGAAAATCAGAAAAAGCAATTAGATGAAGCTATGGCACATTTTGCCCAAATCACTTCCAAAACTCTGGGGACGGATTACTGCAATACTCCTGGTGCCGGTGCTGCCGGAGGGCTTGGCTTCGCCTTTCTCTCCTACCTGGACGCGGCGCTGACACCTGGTATCGAACTGATTCTGAATGCTGTGGGACTGGAGCAGGAACT
>ERZ1673722.1194-NODE-1194-length-27569-cov-11.145381_pt1 | contig 27569 bp, 17 predicted proteins | sample MGYA00580222_ERZ1673722 | MGnify/ENA primary metagenome ERZ1673722 (study PRJEB41218, sample SAMN15661750) | gut metagenome | host: Homo sapiens | place: Canada: London | collected 2015-08-20/2019-03-30 | study: EMG produced TPA metagenomics assembly of...
CGGAACATCTGCATCAGCTCTGGCAGGTTATAGAACTTCGCAAACCTCGTCTTGGCTCGGTAATTCGTCCCCTCTGGGGAAAGTTCCAGAGCCGTGACCGTTTCGCCAAACGTGGACGCCCAACTGTCAAAATGCTGCAACCCGTTCCTTACAAGGGTGTCATACTGCAAATACCTCTGCACGGAATACATCTCGACCATCGAGTTTGAGATAGGCGTTCCTGTTGCGAAAATTACGCCACGGCTGCCCGTGATTTCATCCAGATAGCGGCACTTCATAAACAAATCGCTTGACTTCTGCGCTTCGGTCTGGGCGATGCCGCCCACGTTCCGCATCTTGGTGTAAAGGTAAAGGTTCTTGTAAAAATGGCTCTCGTCTATAAAGAGCCTGTCTATGCCCAGTTCCTCGAAGTTTATCACGCTGTCTTTCCGCTTGGTGTCGTTAAGTTTGTCGAGCTTTGCCTTGATTGCTTTCCGTGTTTTCATAAGCTGCTTGACCGTGAACTGCTCCCCGTGGGATGCTTTTACATCGTCAATGCCACGCTCAATGTCGTCAAGCTGACGCATGAGCTGTTCCCTCTGGCGTTCCTCGCTGATGGGGATTTTCTCGAACTGACTATGCCCGATAATCACCGCATCATAAGCCCCTGTCGCAATCCTGCCGCAGAATTTTTTGCGGTTTCCCGCTTCAAAATCCCGCTTGGTTGTCACAAGGATATTCGCACTCGGATAAAGCCGCAGGTACTCCGACGCCCACTGCCCCACAAGGTGGTTCGGCACGACAAACATGGATTTCTGGCACAAGCCGAGCCGCTTGCTTTCCTGTGCGGCGGCGACCATTTCAAAGGTCTTGCCCGCCCCTACTTTATGGGCAAGGAGCGTGTTGCCGCCGTAAAGGATATGGGCGATGGCGTTTACTTGGTGGGGTCTTAATTTAATCTCTGGGCTGATGCCGCCAAACGTGATATGGCTTCCATCGTATTCACGGGGTCGTATGCTGTTAAATGTGTCATTGTAATAGCGTACAAGCCTGTTCCTCCTCTCTGGGTCTTTCCAAATCCAGTCCTGAAACGCCTGCTTTATCACCTCCTGCTTCGCCTGTGCTGCGGTAGTTTCCTTATGGTTTAATACTGCTTTCTTATTGTGGTGTTCATCATAAATATAATCAAAGATACGGGTATCACGCAGGTTTAACGTATCCTCCATAATGCGGTAGGCACTCGCCCGTTTTGTGCCGTAGGTGCTGTCTGCCTTGACATTCCCCACGTCGGAACTCTTATTCTCAATGAACCAGTCGCCGTTCATCGGCGTATAGCGTACTTTCAGCCTGCCCTCCGCATAGCTTGATGGCGTTAAAAGCTCCACCATGAACTGCTGTATATCCTCCTGCGGTATCCATGTCGTACCCAGACGGACGGAGATTTCACTTGCGGGCAAATCCTTTGGGATGACTTTTTCCAGAGCCGCCACGTTGACTGCAAGCTCTGGGTCTGCCTTTGCCGCTATCTCTGCAATTTTCAGTTTCTCCCGCACGTTGCCCGATAAATACTCGTCTGCGGTCACATACCTTGCAGGCTCGGAAGATGGCACTTTGAAGATAACGCCCTGCAAATCGTTTATGATTTCATCCCGTGTCCTGCCTGTAAGCTGTGCCATATAGAATAAATCGACACGGGCTTTCTCGCCGATGGAGAGGGCAAGGGCTTCGCTCGCCGTTTCCACAAAGGTCACTTCACGGTGGGGCTTTATCGTCCTCTTTGAGAACATATCCGCCTTTCTCTTAAATTTCCCCTCATCGTCAAGCACTTCCAAAGAGCATAAAAGGAAGTAGCTCTCATCTGCCGCAAAAGCAAGATAGTTCCCCCTGCTGTTAATCAGACCGTATTTTTTTGTAAACGCATCATAGAAACGGTTCAGATTTTTCTGCTCGGTCTGTATCATTTCCTCTGGGTAATCGTCGGTCTGGTACTGAATGAGTTTTCTCACGCAGTCACGGATTTCCAACAGCCCCTTAATGCGGTTCTCTGCGGTCATGGACACCTTTGCAGGGGTCATGGTGTTATTCTCTCGGAAGTAAACCCTGCCGTCCACAAGGGCAAAAGAGAAGTTCCGCACATTCGGGTCGGCAGGGATGGATTTGTCCTGTTCGTCAGAGATACGGTCAATCTCATTTTCAATCTCTGGGATTTCGCCATTTATCCGCTGCATGGCTTCATGGAGAAGCCCCGCAAGCGGCATATCGGGATAGGCTTTGCAGGCACTGTCCATGCCGAACCTCGTGCTTTCCATCTTCATCTCACCAAGCACCATCTCTGGATTCTGGACAAAATAGCTGTTCATTGTGATGCCGTTTTCATCTGTGTCAAGGTGTACCCACTCTGGCTCAATGTCAATTACACTGTCACGCTTTTGCAGGATAAGGATGTCGCTTGTAACTTCCGTGCCTGCGTTTGCCCGAAACGTATTGTCGGGAAGCCTTATCGCACCTAAAAGCTCGGCTCTCTGTGCGATATACTTCCGCACCTCTGGGCTTGCCTTGTCCATTGTACCCTTAGAGGTAATGAACATCACAACGCCGCCTGCCCGCACTTTATCCAGAGCTTTTGCAATAAAATAGTCGTGGATTAAAAATTTCTGGGCATTGTAGCGGCTGTCGTTGACCTTAAACTCCCCGAACGGGATATTGCCAAGCACCACATCAAAGTGGTTGTCTGGGAGTTTCGTGTCCTCAAACCCCTCAATGGCGATACTGGCTTTCTGGTAGAGCTGCTTCGCAATCCTGCCCGATAACGGGTCAATCTCAATGCCGTGCAGCTTTGATTTCTCCATGCTGTCGGGTAACAATCCTAAGAAATTCCCTGTGCCGCAGGACGGCTCCAAGATGTTCCCCTGTGAAAATCCCAGACGGTCAAGTGCTTCATACATTGCCTTGATGACGACGGGCGGCGTATAAAAAGCGGTCAGCGTGGATTCCATAGCGGCACGGTATTCTTCGTCAGAAAGCTCGGCTTTCAGTTCCTTATATTCGTTTGCCCATGCCGCATTTTTTTCATCAAACGCCATAGATAGACCGCCCCAACCCACATACTTTGCAAGGGTTTCCTGTTCTTCGGGCGTGGCAGGGCGGTTCTCTATCTGAAGGTTATGGAGAAGTCGGATTGCGGACAGATTGTTTCGGAACTTCTCTTTTGCACCGCCAATGCCTAAAGCATCATCCGTAATACGGTAATTGCGGCGTTCCGTGGAGTATGGGAGCAGCTTATAGGCGTTTAACCTGCCTTTTTGGTAATTATCCGTATATTTTCGGAACTCATCATCGGGCATATCCGCAAGCTGTTTCAGCCACTCGTCCGAAGCAATCCCCACAAGGCTGTCGCCGTCTTTATCCATAAAAAGAGTGTCAATATCCTCTTTTAATGCGGTATAGCCCGCCCCGCTCTTTGCGTTTTCCAGTCTGGAGTGAAGTATATCCTTTAAATCCCTGCCCTGCGGCTTTCGTTTTGGTTCATCAGTTTCCGTAGCCGTTGCAGGAATATCCGTCTTTTCTTCGGGCTGTGCTTCTTTCTGCTCCTGCTCCAAGAGCCTGCGGACATAGCCGATTTTCTCCACACGGTTTATCGGAAATCCCACGCTGTTCTGGAAAGTAATGTCACGCATAGAAACATCGCCGCTGATTTTACCGACGCTTTCTATCAAATAGCGGCGGTTATCAATCACAATTTCTTTTCCGATTAGGTCGGAATTATCTTCTGCTGTGACAGGCTCGGCAATCTGGTTTTTGCTAATCTCCGAACGGTTTAAGGCATCTGCATATTCCTGTGCTTCTTCCTCGGTTTCAAAAGTCTGATAAATACCGCCTACGTCGTAGTACCTGTCAGCACTATCTTCTGGGGCATTGTTATCCCGTATGATAAACGGGTCTGCAAAAGCATCGGAAGTCTGCTCTACCGTGTAATGCGGTATCGGCTCTGGGGCGTGGGGTATAAGGTCTGGGCTGATTTCTTCCATTTTTTCCCTGCTTTCTCCCCGATAAAACGGCTCAAGCTGTTCCTCCGTTACAGACACCAAATCATGGAAATACAGATTGGATAGACCGTTCTCGATAAAGTCAGCAAGGTCATCATACTGCGTATAATCCACAAGCACGCCGTCAATATAGGTTTCCATTCGGTACTGTAAAAGGTCGGCGGATGCCTGTATTCCATGCAGCCCATCCTCAGTAGTCGTGTAAGCAATCTTTATATTGGATAAGTCCGTATAATCTGCTTCTGCGTCAATCCCAAACTCCGCATCGCAATATGCATCAATACAGCTTATCGCCTGCTTCAGCAAAGCGTCCTCTGGAGATTCCCCATGAGCTTTTGTTTCTTCGGGCTGTTCTTTATCCCCGCCTTTCCTGTTCCAGTCGGATTCAGTAGCCAAAATCTCGGCAAGGAGCTTTTCATCTTCTGCCGTCAGCTCGGTATGCTGCTCTAAGAACGGGAGAAACACATCCTGCCCGAAACGCAGGCTTTCCATCTTCTCCCGATAATAGTCCTCGCCCTGCCGTTTCCATTCTGGGATAAACGGGCAGTCGGGGGAGAGGGAGTATTCATAAAAATTTCGGATATGGGCAATCAAATCACCCTCTCCATCCCCAATGTCAAACCGTCCCTCGTAATGAAATTCCTCCCCGCCGATAACTGCATGGATTTCAAAGTCGGTCTTTTTATACCAACCGACGCCCTTACTCCCATCCAGTCTTTCATAATGCTGTTTTTCATCCAGAACGCCAAGCAGCCTGTTCCCAAGTGCAAATCTAAGCTCCGTAAATCGGTCGTTCAGCTCCCTGTCATAAAAGGCGGGATGCTCGGAGAATCCGATAGAAAACGTGATGCTGTCGGGCTTTTCCTCGGCAGGTGTTTCCGTTTTCTGGCTTTCGGTGATGACCGTTTTCAGATGGTCGTTGGCAGGGTTCTCCTTTAATTTCTGCTCAAAATCCTCCCTGCCAAACTTCTTTCCAAACAACGGGAACTCTGCATTTCGCAAAGACACGGCGTTTTCATCAAAAGCGATAATCTCATATTTATCCGCACCGATATATACCACATCGCCCTCGTGATAAAGGTAGCGGAGAGGGTACAGCTCCGTAAGTTCCTGCGAAAAACGCCACGCATTGCTGCGGCTGTAAACGCTTGTAGTCTGCCCCTGCACCAGTTTAAGGAAATCAAGGAGCTGCTGCACGGTGGCAGGGTCGGAGAAAGACTGCTCCATCTGCCCCTCAGTCACATCGGCAAAGTCGGTACGCCCTACATTTTCAAGCAGGGCTTTTTCATATCCGTCCAAATCTCGGATAAAATCAGAGAGCCGCAGGGCGAGCGTGTCCCTCTTGTCGGCAGGCGGCAGCTCCCTCTTTTCTTCAATAAAACGCTGCCTTTTTAACTTCCTCTGGGTGTCGATTTCATACTGCGGGGCAGATATGCTTTCCAGATAATCGGGATAATGGTCTTTTTCTTTCGGATTGAGATAGCGGTTATCATTCATTAGCTCACGCAGGCGTTTTTCTATTTTCGCCCAACTAAGCACAAGGTCGTGTTCAGTGGAAATGCCGTCACGGTCAATGGCGATTCCCTTGCCGCTGTACCACACATATCCCTCTGTGCCGTCTGAAAAGTCAACAAAGAACCCACCTGTGCCATATTCCTTTTTGAGAAATTCAATATTATTCTTCTTATCTTCCTGCTTCTGGAACTGATGGTAGATGTGGTATTTACCATTCGCATAACCGCTCCCTTTTACAAGGATAGCGTCTATATCCTCCTGTGAAATGGCAAAAGCAGAGGATTTTTCGTCCTCTGCTTCAGCAATCATTTCAATCTGTTCGTCCACGGTCGGGAGATTGGCGGCAACTTCTTCCTCATTGGCAACGCTGCCTTTTTCAGTTCCCGTCCGTTCCTCTGGCTCTGCGGTCAGTGCCGCAGCCGTTTTTTCTTCCTGTCTGCCGCCGTCCGATTGCGATTCTGTTTTTTCTAACTGTACCGCAGGCACTCCTTCCGTCTGCCAATCATCCTTCGCCTGCGGCTCGGATTCTTGGGACGTCAGTTGTAAATCAGTTCTTCCAGTATCACTTCCTCCGCTTGGCTGCGGATGCTGTTCATCATGCCGAGCCACTGCATCGGTGCTTTCTCTTTCAGTTCCTCCGTCACGCCCTGCTCTGCTGCGAGCTGCTTCGTCAGAAACTCCAACCTCTGCAACGCCGTCTGCTCGGTCTGGTATAAGTGTGCGTTCAGACTGCCCGACGTCAGCAGGTTGAGGTACGTCACCCTCTTGTGATTTTCCAGATAATCCCTGTGCATCAAAGCGTACCTGCCAAGCGGAAGCTTTGGCTCTGTCGGTAATGTCAGGTCGGGTATAAGATAATCCGCCTGTTTCGTGTAAGTGATTTCGCTCATTATATTCGCTCCTTTCGGGTTGTTTCCTGCCTTTATCATACTGGCTTGCCATATTCTTTGCAAATGTGCGGTTCTGACCTCTAGCTTCGATTTGCACATTTCGGACTGCCGCAGAGATTTCCCTTAACGCTATCTCTGAAATGTCGCTTGTGACGATGCCGATGGCGTTTAAGGTGGCAGGCGTGTTGAAATTTGTGATGTCAGCAAAATCCTCACGCTCAAAATAGCCGTCCGCATCCAGTCCGCAGCGGGAGAGAAGCATATAGGCAACGCTGTTTTCCGCCAGCCGCTTATAAATCACTTCTATATTAAAATCATCCAGTTCCTCTAAAAAACTGTCTTTCGTACAGTCTTTAAGCTGCGAAAGGTAATCGGGTAAATTGTCCTCCACGGCGTTTTCCGCCGTTCCCATTAAAAAGGTGGCAAGGTCGCCGCCCTCCGTGCCGCCGAACCTGTCCGCAAGCCGTTCCATAACGGGCTGCTCGTACCGCTTGTCCATCTGCCATATCGGGACGGGTCGGCTGCCATAATAGCCCTCATGGGTGTCGGAAACGTCAAAATAATATTTCAGCGTGTTCCTGCGTCCTTTCGGGTCAAAGACCGCAATCCCTTTGCTGTCCTTGTTCACCCAACGCTTAAAGAGCCTGTTCCAAGTGCCAATCTCGGCAACGGCGACAGCGTCTGGGCGTTGGGCATAAATTAAGAGCTGCTCGTCAAAGCGGCACTTGTAATTGCGGCAGGCAGAGGATAAAAAGCCCTGCCACGCCTGCGGGTTTCTCGTGACGTCCCTCCCCGTGCGGCGGTACAGCTCCGTGATAAGCTGATACTTTGCAGCCATAGGCTCACACCTCCTTATCGTTCCAAATCTTTATTTTTCTGCTTCTTATCATATTCCCCGCACCGTTCAGCGATTTCGGAATACATCTTTTCCCTCATATCCCGCTCATAGGCTCGGTATTCCTTTGCCTTTTCCGTGGGCTTGTACCAGACGGTTTTCTGGTCAGCTTCGTCCAAGCCCTCATAGCGTTCGTCAATCTGGTCAATAAACTTCTGATAGATGGCACGGGCGGCAGGGGCGTCCTTTGCGTATCGGTAGCGGTCAAGGCTCTTATGAGAGCCACGCAGCTCGGCATACTCGTAGAGCATACGGATAACCTCACGGTCAAGCCCTTTCTGCCCCTCGGCGGCATAGATTTCCGACAAACCCCTGCACCTCCATGAATGGTAGGGAGAGGTGTCGTTGGAGCTGTGGGAAGATACATACACGCCGTCTTTCTTTACCGTGATGCGGTTGATTAGCTCGGTACTCACTCCTTACCACCGCCCGATAAAACAATCTGTTCCATAAAAATATCAATCCTCCTGTTATCCATGCCCCGCTTTTAAGCAGGGGCATAGCTGATTTTGTTTTGTTCCATTCTCTGTGCAACTCCCGAACGGCGTATCTTATGCCGTCAATCTCTGCATGGCTTTCATCCAGATAGCGGCAGACGGCAAAATAATCCTCCCCGTTCCCGTAAAGCATACGGATGATGCCGCCATCGGGAACAGAGAAAAGTACCTTTCCTACGCTGTCCGTCATGCAGATTTTCCGTCCTCCGCTCATTCCGTGCCGCCTCCCAGAAAAGAGATGACCTTGTTCCCTTTGATGCTCTTTTGCAGCTCATTGATGAGCGTGATGTCTGCAACCGTGATTCCCTGCATGGAGAGGATGTCGTCCATCGTCATGGCGGCAATTGCCTTTTCCTCGGTAAAGCCTGCTTCAAAGACCTTGTTTAACACTCTGACCGCTTTTGGGTTTACAGCCATTTTAAATCCCTCCTATCGTTCATACTCTTTCTTTTTCGGGGCTTTCGCCGCCTGTGGCTCTTCGGGTTTTGTCTCATAAGTGTGTCCGTTCCTCTCCATATGCTCGACAAACTCGCAGATATGGTAGAGGCTGCCGCCCACCTCGGTATGGCACTCGTCAATAAAACGGCAGCTCTTTTCCGCCTTTTCTCCCCAATCATAAGTGATGGTGATTTTGCCGCCGTCTGGGATGCGGAACTTCTCTTTGTAATGTGGGTCAATAAAACGGATTCCCTGTTCTGCTTTTGCCATATGCTTATCAAGCCATTCTTTTACATAGCAGTAACAGTAAAAGTTATAATCGCCCTTTGACGGGTTGCAGCGGAGCAGGAAAGCATGTTTCTCCGTATCCACACGGAAGCCGTACTCCGTGCAATAGTTACCTTTAAAGGAACTTTCGGGATTCGCCTTTGTAAATGCCGCCATATCATAACGGTTATGCAAAAGCCCCTTATCCTCACGCAGGGCATTGATTACATCATCAAGCTCCGACTTAAATTCATCGGTTTTCCATTGCTCCCTCGTATCCGTCCAAGAAGTATAAAAGCCATATCCAGAGGGGGCAAAATCACCCCGCAGATGACCGATGCACCCTGTCTGCCCCTCAAGCTGCATACTCTGGGCGTAAGTGTATTTCTGTTCGGGCTGTGTCAAAGCTCGTATCTCCATCAGCGTTCCTCCCTGCTCTTTGATTTTTTAGTTTTTTCCTGTTCCTTGATTTTTGTGAGGGCTTCTTTTGCCCAATCGGGCATTCTCTCTGGCTTGATTTCGCCAAGCACATCATATCTTTCCCATCGTGCGTGTTTGCCGTCCGCAAGCGAAGTCCCAAACACCGCCTGCCCCCTGCCGCCCCTTGCACCGTGTCCGCCGTCCACCAATACAAGCTGATAGGCAGAATGCCGGTACTCATAGCGGTTGACTTCGGCATTGATAACAACGACCTTTCCCACAATGCTGTCGTTTTTATTGTCTGGGATGCAGTCGTCTATGGTAAAGGGTGTCATATCGAACTTAAACTGTTCCTGCTCGGCTCTCACAAGCCCTATCTGCTCCTGCACCCTGTCGGTAAAAATCTGCATGGCTTCCAGATAGTCATCTGAACCGACCGCATCCGTCACCCATTCTGCGGACAGGGGATTATCATAAGTGCAGTCGCAAACCAGAAAAGGGTATTCCTCTTTTTCATCTATGCCGAACACCACTTCCTTTTTTCCGATGTGGATGCTCTGTATGACCTCATAGGAGCTAATCATCCGTTTTTCTTCATTCTCCATCGGGCTTCTCCTTTCCCTGCTTTTTCTCCCTCTGCCAGTCTAAAACCTTTCGGATGCAGACATCGCAGAAGATAACACGGCTGTCCTTATATCGGGGATAAGGACAGGTCGTGCAGTCATATTTCTTATGGCTTTCATTGCTGCCCATGCTACCGCTCACGCCCGTCGTGCTGCTTCGCCTTTTTATCGGGCTGTTGATTGTACGGCATCTGGCACTCTGACTGGTAGCGTTCGTTCAGCTTCTCCCTTGCGGCTTCAAGGGTATTGCAGTAGCAGCCCCAGTAATAGTTGTCGCCGCCTTTGCAGTACCAACATACATAAGGGTTCGGGGCTTTCGGGTGATGCCCGATGACAAGCTCCGTGTTCCCGATAGTGCAGCTCTCTATGATTTCGTAGCCCTGATTGGAGCGTGTTTCACCGTTCATAGGCGTTCCTCCTCTCTTTGAATTTTTTGTTTTTACGATTCTTTGGCATATCTGCGGTATGCCTTTTCCCCTTTGGCTCTGATTTTCTGCATCCGCACACTCCCTATAAGTTCGGGGTAATTCTCCTGCAATTTGCGGCGTGTCCTGCCTACGCTCTCAAAGCTCGGCAAACCAAGCTCCTTATGATTCGTCAATATTTGGGTAAGGGGCATATTCCCCGCATCTTTCAGATAAAGGTTGCAGAGGGCGAGGTACAGCACCATATCGTCATTTCTGGCATCCTCGTTCTTTTGCAGAATAGACTTCACTTTCCCCTCTACGGTTTTCAAATTGTCCATAGCTACCTCCATACATGGAAAGAGGGCGGTCGCTTAAAACCGCCCCAATCCATAAAACCATATCTTAACTTATTTCTTCCTGTTACGGATTTTCAGCCATACCGCTGCACTTACCATAAATACGGCAAGAATGGCGGTAATGATTGTTTTTCTCCTCATCCCTTAGTCCTCCTTTTTCTTTCTTCCGCATTTGTAGCCTGCAAACCCGAAGATTCCTGCACCGATTGTAAATGCCGCCGCAAGGCTCACCCACAAACCGAGGTTAAAGTCATCGCCTGTTTTCGGGGTGTCACGCAGCTCGTTGTGCATGGTGACGGTCGCCGTTTCGTCTGTCTTGATTGTCACTTTCTGGTCGGCAGGCAGAATATAGCCAGAGGATGCCTTGTCGCTGACCTCGGACACGGTGTATTCGCCGATACGCAAGCCGTCAATAACAATTTCGCCTTTTTTGTCGGTGGTAAAGGTCTGGTCGTAATCCTGTCCAATCACACGGAAAGAGAAGCCCTCCACTTTGCCGTCAGAAGATGTCTTGACGATTTTAAGACTGCCTTTCTGTGCTTCATTCAAGAATCCTTTGCCCGCTTCATTCTCCACGTTGTAGGTCTTTCCGTTTTCCTCAATGGATACGGGATAGACATTCTCATCAAGCACGAAGCCTGTCGGGGCGGTTTTCTCACGGACAAGGTACTTGCCGTAACGCAGGTCGTCCATCTGGTACACGCCTTTTTCCACCTCGCCCATCTCGCCGAGCAGTTCGTCTTTCTTATCCAGTTTTCCATCTCCGTTTGTGTCCGAGTAAACCTCGAACACCGCACCCGTGAGCTTGTTTTCTGGGTAGTCCTTGTCTACCTTAGTCAGAGCGATATTGCCCGTAATGAAGTAGTTGACAAGCTCTACCTCTACAACTTCATCAACCTCACTGATTGTCACGCTGATTTCTTCCTCGGAGAGTACATAACCTTTCGGGCTTTCGATTTCACGGATAACCCATGTGCCATACGGTACTTCCTCAAAAGAAAAACTGCCGTCATCTTCCGATGTGGCAGTCGCAATCGCATTTTCCTTTGTATATTCTGTTGTTCCCGTCTGAAAGATGCCGATTAACGCACCGCCTAAATCTTCGCCGTCCTCATTGGATTTCTTACCGCTGACCGAGCCGTAAATCAGTTCGTTTTCAATGGCTTCTCCCTCGTTGGCTGTGATATGCACAACGGCTGTTTCCTGCCCTGCATATTCAAAGTCAACAGGATATTTTTCATCACTGACAAGGTATGCGGAATTTGTTTTGATTTCCTGCACATAGTAGCTGCCTATCGGCAGGTCGCTGACTGCCTTTCCGTGACCATTTTCATCAAGGAAGATAACCTCAATCAATTCCTCGGCAGGAATAGAAGAACCGTCTGCGGCGGTCAGTTCCCCGGCGGCATACAGACCAAACGTAACGTCTTTGATTTCTCCGTTGTTTCCTACGCCGTATGATTCGTCAACCTCAAGGCTCTTGATTACGTCGATTTCCACACGCTGACGCTCGTTGTAAAAATCTGTGCCTGCTTCCGTCACTTCGATTTCCTGTCCTGCATACACAAGCTCCACGGCGTGGACTTCTCCACTTAATACCATGCCATACGGGGCTGTGATTTCCTTAACCTCATACTTTCCGAGATAAAGTTCTTTGCTTTCCGCTGTGCCGTCCTCGCCTGTGGTAATTGTATCTACAACCTCGCCTTTCTCGGCTCTTACCGTTCCGTCCGTCGTAATAATGTCCTCGGCTGCGGTAATCTCATAGACCGCACCCTCAAGGCTGTCCACTGCAAAAATCGGCTGGTACAGCCCCTTGTTTCCTGATACCCTGCTGAATACTTCGCCAGACTTTTCTACCGTGATTTTCCCTTTCTGTGCCACGTTGGAGCGTTCCACTTTGACAATCGTGATGCCGCTTTCTTCCTCGGAATTTTCCTGTTCTACATCAAAATAAACTGGCTCGGAATCCAAAACGTAACCATACGGAGCCTGCACCTCAACCAGAGAGTATCCCTTGCCGTATTCCAGAGTCTGCGGCGTGATAAGCTCACCGTCTGCCGTGGTGTAGAATGTGTCAATCGTTGTTACTTCGGGATAAGTGAACGTCATCGTCACAAGGTTTCCGTCTGGGTCGTAAATCTGGAAGCCTGCACCTGCATACGGAATAGCTTTGCCTGTTTCTATATCCTTTTTCACAATCTTGATATAGCTCTCAAAGTTGGCGTTGTTGATAAGATAGCGGTAGGTCTGGCTATCTTTGCAGATGAACACATCAAAGTCTTTCATCAGCTCACGCCCGTCCCATCCAGAAGTCTGGTGAACCGTATAGATGCCGTATGGCATATCCTTTGTCTGGGCGAATCCGTTTTCATCACAAATGAGCGTGTCACGTTCCGTTTCCTCCGCCGCATCAAAGCTGCCTGCGGATTTCAAATATACTTCAAAAACAGCCCCCTCCTCTGGCGTTTCAATCTGGGTTTCGCCATTGTCGGTGTGCTTGATGATGGCGATATTGCCTTTAATGACCTGCTCGTTTACGTCATTCTTCGCAGAATTGTATTCCACGGTATAAAGCTGCGGCTCTGCACCAACATGGTGTACGGTCGTGTCCAGAAGATAGCCCTCGGACGGGGTAATCTCACGGATGCTCCACTCATCGCCGCATACATAATACTTCGTTGTGAACTGCCCGTTTTCATCGGTGGTGTAGGTGTCAACCAGTTCCTCGCCCTTATAGATGCCGTAAACCGCACCTGCAAGGGAAGCGTCGCCCTGCGGCTTCTTTCCTGTTTCCACATCGGTCTTTAATACCGTGACATTGAACTTCTTCAAAATGTTGTGGAAGCTGCGGTTTGTAACCTTTTTCCACTCAATCGGGGTGGTCTGGGATGCAGGGACAACGTAGCGGACTGCCGTATCCACTTCCTCAAGGGTATAGGGCTTGCTGCCGCTGATAAGGACATTCTCAAACTTCGCCAGTCCGTTCTTATCGGTTATGGCATATTCATCAACAGCCAAGCCACTCAATGATGTTCCGTAAAGGTGGAACTTCACGCCCTCCACCAGATTATCCTCGGATGTTTTCACAACTTCCAGACTGCCACGCTTCAAGGTATTGCTGAATGTGACCGTAGAGGTCTTTCCCCCGATAATCGTTACGGTCTGGGTTTTCTGCGGCTCATAACGGTCAATAGACTGCTCCGTAACGGTATAAGTGCCGGGGAATAAGCCCTCTACCGTGATATTTCCATTCTTATCGGTTTTCACGGTCTTATTGAATCCGTCGCCCTTGATGGTAAAGGAAATCCCCTCAACAACGCCGTCCTCGGAAGTCTTTTTCAGTGCCACCGTGCCTGTCGGCGTTTCCACGTTGATATATGCCATCATGGTGTCTACGTTTTCCACGCCCGTAATGACATCCTGTAAGTTCGGGTCGCCGTAGGCAATCATCATTGCACCGCTGCTGACGGTCGGCGTGTTGTTCCTCATTGCCGTAATCCTTGCCTTGCCGTCAATCGCCTTTGATGATGTGATGGTTAGCTTGTTTCCAGACTTGGATACTTTTACATTACTGTCGGAGCTTGTAAAGGAATATTCGGACAACACGCCGTTGCTGTCGGTCAGCGTTAAGCTGTATTTGCCGTCCTTATAGGCAAGCTCCTTTGTGATGTCTTTCTTCCCTGCCGACATAAAGCTCGGAATCGTGCTGTGCCTTGTCATAAATGACACAATCTGGTCGTAAGCCGCCCTTGCCCCGCTGTTCGCATAGTTAGAGCCAAAATGCAGGCTGTAAACGGTCGTGCTTGTCTGGCTGTACGGGCTTGTGGCGTTGCGGCATCCCGTGACGAACTCCCACACAAGGGTCTGGGTGGCAAGCCATTTCTCGTCATCACTCCCAGACAAATTTCCGCTGTTTCCCTGATACCCATAGAGCAGGGCAAGCCCCACCGCTTTTTTCTGGTCTGCGGAGAGGGCGTTCCATGTGTTGGAAGATGCCTTTGCAAGCGTGTTGCCTGTTTTTAAAGGCACGCCCGGCTGAAGGCAGAACGCCGTTTCCCCGTCCACATACATACGGTATTTGTATTCGCCTGTCCCTCCTGCGGTATGACCTCCAATGTTGGCACTGGAATTATACCTCATGGCGTTCCCTGCACCGTCGTAGGTGTGGGTAAAGGAAATCGTTCCGATGTCGCCTGCTGCAAACGCTGTCGTGGCAGGGACGGCGGACAATGCCGTGACCGCAGCCAACGCTAACGCCGCAGCCCTTTGGAATAATTTACGAATCTTCATTCATTACCTCCTGTTCGTTCTCATGTTGATAGTTGACTTTCTGGCAGAAAAAAAGCCGCCCATGTGGACAGCTTTAATAATTCTTTTCTCGGATAGTTACTGGCAGTATCTAGGGGGAGAGGTGTGGAGAGGGGGGGTGCTGTGTGCCAGTGGCACACGTTTAGCACCGACCGAAGCGGAGCTTCGGAGACAGCGGAAAAAAATTTGCTATCCCCCAAAAGGGCAGACTTCTCCCCAAGTGTGCGGTTATCTTTCCTGCCCCCGCTGCCTTTGCAAGTGGCGGTTATAAAACTCCAACGCTTTTACGACAAAATCCGTTTCCTGTCCTCTGGGGATGGATTTTGGTATGAGCTTGGTTATCCGCTCGTCCTTAAAGGCAGGCTTCTCTTTCTGGTTTGGCTTATCCTCCTGCATGATGGACTGAATAACCTCGTCCGTGAGTTTTCCCTCCTGCATAAACTTTTTCATTTTGATAGCCTGTGCAAGTGAGGGCGTAGCATCGTTGTAGCCCATCGCTTCAAGCAGGGTGTATTGCTGTTCCTCGGAAAGATAGGAAATCTCTACCGCAGGACGGAAAGCAATCTGGCGTTCATCTACCATTTGCAGAATTTCGGGTACAAGCTCGGTCAAGCGGATAAATCGGCGTATCTGGTCTTTGCTTTCTCCAACAAGTTCGCCTAATTCTTCATCAGAACGCCCCTTCGATAAATTAGTCGCCAGTGGCGACGCATTTTCTTTCGGGGGTCTGCCTGCTTGTCTTTTCATTGCTTCTAACCGCATCTTATACGCAAAGGCTTTCTCGCTTGGTAAGATAACAGAGCGTTGGAGATTACTTTCAACCATGACAATAATCGCTTCATCATGGGTCAGCTCCTCAACCTCACATTTGAGTGTTTCAAGCCCTGCAAGCTCGCAAGCCTTTTTCCTCCTGTGACCGCTGATAAGCTCATACCGTCCGTCCTCTTTCTGCCGAACTGTGGCAGGGGTCATTACACCGCTCCGACTGACACTTTCCACAAGCTGTTCCATATCCTCATTCATTAAAACCTTGAATGGGTGGTCTGGGAACTCGTCAATCTCGGAGATGGGGATTTCCCTTATCTTGCTTAGATGTGCTTCTGCACGGCTCTCGTCTGTTTCAAAGAGGTCATCGTATGCGGTCAGCTCGATTTCTGTTCTTTTGTTTCTCGCCAATCTCTGCTACCTCCTTTCCAAACTGCTCATAAGCTGCGGCTACCTTGCCGCCTTTGTCGTAGGCAAAAATGCTCTTTCCCTCTGCGGTGGCTTCTACCGCACGGATGGAATGGGGTATCTGGGCATCAAAAATTTTAATCCTCTGCCCATAGGCACTCTTTACCGTTGCGGTAATCTCTTTAGAGATGTTCGTGCGTGGCATTACCATCGTCATTAAGATACCGTCAATCCGCAGATGGGGATTGATTTGCCGTTTGACTTTAGACACGGAGCGAAGCAACAGCTCTAAACCCTTTGCAGAAAGATAATGGGGCTGTGTCGGGATAACCACGCTGTCAGCCGCCGCAAGTGCATTGATTGTGAGCATACCTAAACTCGGCATACAGTCAATAAGGACTGTATCATAATTCTTTTTTACCTCATTGATGCAGGTTTTCAACACGCTTTCACGGCTTATGGCGTTAATCAGCCTTACTTCTAAGCCCGACAGTTCAATGTTGGACGGGAGCAGGTCAACGCCCTCGTCATGGTGCATGATGCTTTTGGAAACATCGACGGATTTATCATCAATAATATCCTGCATAATGGTTGAGAGTGTATTGGGTAAATCGTCTGGTCGGCTGTAACCGAGCGACATCGTTAAATTTGCCTGTGCATCGGCATCAATGAGCAGGACTTTCTTACCCTGCTGTGCCAGAGTTACGCCCAGATTTACCGCCGTGGTGGTCTTGCCGACGCCGCCTTTCTGGTTCGTCAGAGCGATTACTTTGCAATTTGACATAGGTGCGTCCTCCTTTCGCATAGATTTAGCCACTTTGTCAGGGTGGCTATGTAAGAGTATCAGAGAACACAAAAAAGCCGCTTACTCTTAAAAATCAATAAGAATAAGCGGCTCTGTGATGTGCCTTAGACATATTCAATTTTCATTCTCTTGACGGGTGCGTTTACGACCTTAAATATCAGTTCGTCAACGCAGTCCGTATATCTGCCTTGCTGTATGAGCTGGTTTTTCAGCTCCACAAGACTATGTAATAAAATGCTCCGCTCTTGACTATCCACATACAAATGATTTTTCTTTTCTCCCATAATCAACACCAACCTTTTTTGTTTCATTATATAGAGAAATCCCAAACCAATCAAAGGTACGATTCAACCAAAAAAATAAGAGTACCACTATCTCTAATGATACGCTTATCCCATTCAATTTCTAAGAGCTTGTTGCCCGCTTTTTATCAGCAAGGTGGATACTACATAGACACGTTGATTACCCAAACCCTCTATCTTCTGTTTGTGTTCCCACACTCGATATCAACTGCCACCGAAATGTCAAAGTAGTTTTTGATGTGCTTATTTCGGATTTTTTTATCCTCCGAATTGAACATGAAATGCTTCGCAAAGTATCTAAAACAAAGGATTTCTACGAGGTTTTCTTTTGTATCAACAGAATAGTTTAACAAAAATATATTTCCAAATTTTTAAATTTCTTGACAATTATCTTTACCAAACCATTTTTCAGCAGTACTTATCATAGATTCCGTTGGATTTTTACAATATACCACTAAATTTTCCATTGCACGTGTACAGCACACATAAAATAATTTTTGTGTTCGCATTTGTACAGATTGATTACATTTTACATGTGAAGGGTCAAATAAATACTCAAAATTATAATCATTCCATTTCCCATTATCTAGAATTACCAATACATTTTTGAATTCTTCTCCCTTGATTTTATGTTGCGTTGAAAAAGGAGAATACCCTTCCAAATACGCATATAAATTTATAAATTCTTCATATTCAACATTAGAAACTCTGGTATATAGATACTCATTTTCCTTAATAAAATTTTCAATATTATCATCCTTTAAACACAAGCCACTCTCATGTGCATATGATATCACTTCAGCTATTGTACTTTTTTTCATACCAACAATAGTATCAATTTTTTCCTTTATCATCCTTTTATCTAATTGACTTCTAATTCTAAATGATGTTTTCCGAATAAACTCATTATAATCTTTCATCTCATAAAATTCTACTATTGATTGAATTTTAAATAAATGTCGAATAAGCTTATCACGCTTTGATTGCGTTGACCTTTCTTCATCTATTTCCTTTTTATCCGAAATAAGATTATCTTTATCAAAATATATTCGTCTTACCATACTAAAAGGTTTGTCTTTGACTAAATCATAATATTTTGCATTTTCAGTATTTTCCAAAAAAACCTCAATCTGTTTTCTTCCTCTCTTACTAACATCTCGTACTCTATTCGAGAATATCCAATCTACAGAATTTACTACTTCATCGAAAGTTTGTGTTTCATCAACAGTTATTTCTTTCCCTTTAATATATTTTATAAACTCCTTCTTAAGTTTTAAAAAAGGATCTTTATCATATATCTCCATAAGTTTAGGAAATCCAGCATTAGATGCGATTAAATTGTGGGTCAATCTTAACTCTTTTGTTTCTTTCGGATTGCTAAAATCCCATCCTGCAAAGTACTCTTTCTTTTTTATCGAATCTATGGATAAAATATCTCCATATATAAATTTAATCGTTCCTTCTTTTACTTTTCCGTCTTTCATATTCGGAGCATTTTCGTCCTCAGAAGGAACCTGTTCCAATTTATCTATTCGCAATTTATTACTTAAGCTTATAACCGATTGTGGATTTCTACGATTTTGACTTTTTTGCACCTCAAAAACAATTTCAGATTCAATATAATTATTTAAATCTCCAACGCCATCATCGTAGATAGATTGCATGGAATCACCAAAAAATCCAATTATACTGCGTTTCTTGCTCTTTGATAAACACACCAATAAAATCTCTATAACTTCTGGAAAAGTATCTTGATATTCATCTACTAAAATATAATCATATTTATTATTCAATATATCACATAGTTTAGGATATTTCTTAAACATTTGATTTGCTAAAGTAATTATTTCATCATGTGATATATATCCATCTGATAAACGCAAAAATTCAGCATATTTTACCCCATCTTTAAATTCATTGTTATATGGAAGTTCTACTGTTATATTTTTATACTTTACTTCAGGATTATTAATACTTTCAATAAGAGTTGTTTTCAATTCGTTTTGAAAAGGTGAAATATTATCCCATAAAAAATCATGTATTGTAGAAATCCTTATTTTCTTGTTTAAAACACGATTTTCAATTTCATGAACAGCGGCATTCGTATACGTTATACAAGCAATTTTTGCTATTGGATTTCTATTATAAATTTCATTAATCACAGATACTAATGAATACGTTTTTCCACTGCCTGCTCCTCCGCTTAAAAGAAAATTCCTGTTATCATCAATAAGTTCAAATATTTGTATAACTTCTTTCTCTAATCTTTCTGCAACCATTCCAATCCCTCCCTAATATATTGGGGCACCTGCCAATTAATAAAATCATTTTTATCATCGCTCTTGCTATTCAACAAAATATCCATTGCTAAAGACGGCTTTTTATTGACACAATCTTTCGCTAAATCAAAACTATCTTTTTTATTATCAAAAATTAACTCTATATTTTTCAGCCCTTGAAATGTCTCTGCGCATTTTTGAATTTTCTTTTCATTATCATCTTCATCTAATTCAGTAAATAGTTTTTTGTTAATATGAAAAAATGCATCTTCAAAACTTCTTGCATTATATGTCACCCCCTCATGATTCACTTCACCTATTTGATAAACAATCAAAACCTTTCCATCTTTATCAGCTTTCCAAACGATTTCCGTTTTACCAGTTTCTTCATTGTAAACTTCATCAGCAGAAACTACTTTTTCTCTTAACTCTAAATTAGTCAATATGTCTTTTTCAGTTCCCGTATTAGTTTCAAGCTGATCCTTTAAATAAAATTTCAAAGAACTATTACTAGTATATTTACCGTCAGATACTCTACACGGTGTTTGCTTTTTCTTTATACTACCATCTCTTTTTTTCTTAGGTTTTCCATTATCATCGACATCATCCGTGAAAGAATATGTATCTATATCAGTTATAATTAACACTTTAGTTCCTATAAATTTTATAAATGTAGAATATATCTCTGAATAATTTCCCACTTCAATTATCGAAATATTTTGAGACATCAAAGGAATATCATAATTATTATCTTGGTCAATCTTTTTTATCATTGCCGGAAGTAAAATACGCTCTGTATCCCCTTCTATTAAAATAATTTTATCTGCAAAGAAAACTTCTGACCTATTTAATGTTAGATATTGTTTTAAAAATTTAAAGTGGTTATTATTCTCTCCTTTTTCTTTTTGATATAATGTTCTTAAATCTTTAAGATTTTTTGAAACGACATTAAACCCATTGAAATTTGTCTCTTTAACAAAATATTTAATATCATCAAACTCACTTTCAGCTACAATATGTGAAGAATGAGTCGTCATAAATGTCTGTAAATTTATAGTTCTTTCGGAATCACCAATCTTTTTTCCTTCTCTCAATAAATTCTTTATATTTTTTACAAATACATATTGCATTTGTGGATGAGTATGTGCCTCTGGTTCCTCAATAAAAAGAATATTTATATCTGCTGGTTGCTCGTCTTTCTTATTGTCTTTTCTAAAGTCACTCATTATAGTTTCTATTTTCATAATAATGCTAAAAAGATTTAAATATCCCAAACCATTATAATTCTCTGGCAAAAAATTTGATTGATCGTCATATACAACTGTTGTATTATCTTTTAGAAGTTTTGACACTTGTATTTGCGAAATGACTTTTACAATATTTTCATTCTTTTTAATTCCACCAAATTTAGATAATTTATCCATAAGTTTTTTAAAAGTCTCTGAATATATATCATCAAATGCTCTATCCGTCTCATCTACTTTTTTTTCAAAATTTAGTGTAGTAACATTATTTTCTTCTTGATTCTTTGATTTCTCATAATAAGTACTTGCTAATGCAGAAAGCTCTAAATCCGTCGCATTAGAAACATTTCTTCTTGCACTCACATAATTAAAGGCAATTACTTTTGATAAATCTATATCCTTATTGTCTAGATATTTAAATATCGTGTTATCTATTTTCTTGTTTTTATAATCATATAACACACTATATCTCATAAATTCAAAATACTTTTTATGATTCTTTTTAATGAACCGTTCAAAAGCCATTTCAGAATTAAGGGTTGTCCTATCTGTTTCATATTTAGTAAACTGCTCTATCAGTTTTTGAAGATTATTTTTCAATACATACTCAAATCGCAAAATTACAGTCGTGTTTTGTGGTTCTAAATCTAACATCAATTTACTAATATTCGTCAAATCATCATCTTCATTGTATTCAATATAAAAGTCAACTCTAATTCCTGTAAGTTCTTCTTCTTTAAAAGCTGATTCTCCTTTTACAACTTTATATAATTTCTTTTGAAATAAGGTACTAAAATCATTAAAATCAAAATTTCCCACTTCACTTTTATTACCAATACATTTGCTTAAAACTGATAAAAATGATGTTTTACCACAATTATTTTTACCAATAATCAAGGATAAATCTTTCTCACAACTAACACTTGTCTGATTTAACAACCTATAATTGAATACATTCACTTTTGATATATGCATAATAACTTTCCTCCCTATAATCCAATAAATATTTGCATATGAAATAATATCATTTTCTATAGCATCTAACATTTTATTTTCACATACACAAATTGATTGAATTTGCTTAGCTTTTCCTAACCAAATTCTCATCCTCCATCTTAAGCATATTTTATACGACTTTGCTCCTAAAGTCTATTAACATATAAATATATTAATCTTCCATCCCAACTTCACTACATAGGAAATTAGCGATAGTACTCCAAGCTACAAATCTATGAAAAAACATCCTACCATTGATACGTTAAATCATCCGAAAATGCTCCAACGCCTCCCTTATAGCCGCTTCTTTCTCTGGCGGACATTTCGGCTGTCTGGAATTTTCTGATTTTGGCAGATTATAGTTCACCCTCTCGATAATCCCACATTTCTCTTTTACCTGTGCGATATACAAACTGCTGACTTTCAATCCCGTATGCTCCAACACATAATCCTTGATTTCCTCATAAGTTGCTTTGCTCTCCGCAGCCGTCAAATCAAGCTCGTCCATCTGAAGCTCTACCTCGATATGTTGGTCTGCATGAAGTTTGGACAATAAACATACCGTCTCAACATGTATCGTCCTAGGGAACATATCAACCGACTGGATTTTTTCGGCGATATATCCATTTTGACAAAGATATGAACAATCTCTTGCGGCAGTAGCCGGATTACAAGAAACCATAATAATTTTTTTCGGATTCATCTGCAATACTGAATCCAGAGTCAGATTATCACAACCCTTTCTAGGTGGATCAAGTATTATAATATCAGGTATTATACCGGATTCTTTAAGCTTTGCTGCCGCTTTGCCGGCATCCGAACAAATAAATTCTGAATTAAAAATATTACTGCTGTGTGCATTTTCCATGGCATTTTTAACAGCCTGAGGTATAATCTCCACTCCGATAAGCTTTTTGACTTTTGATGCCATTGAAAGACCAATAGTACCGGTCCCACAATAAAGATCCAGTAGAATTTCATTTCCTTTAAAGTCGGCAAGATTTGCAGCAACAGCATACAATTTTTCTGCCTGATTAATATTCACCTGATAAAAGGCTTCTGGTGAAATATATATTTTATTACCGCACATTATATCCTGAATTTCGTTTTTCCCCCATAAGGTGACAGTTTTTTTACCTAAAATCACATTCGTATTTTCAGGATTAATATTCATTACTATACTTTTTATGTCCTGATATTTTTCTGTAAGAACTTCACATAATCTTGTAAATTTAATAGCTGATGCTTTAGTAACAACAAAGCATACCATTATTTCTTTTGAATGAAATCCTTGTCTGATAAAAATATGACGAAGTAATCCTCTCCCTGTATTTTCATCATACCCTTTTATGTTATTCTGTAAAGCAAATTCTATAACATCACTGGCAATATGGTCAAATATATCAGGAAGAAGTTTGCACTCACTGCCGGATATAATACGGTGACTTCTCTTAGCATAAAAACCATACACCGGCTTATTATTTACTGTTCCTACAGGATACTGTGCTTTATTCCTGTATTTATCAGGTAAATCACATCCCAAAATAGGTAAAAATTCAGTATTAATATTACCAATTCTTGTAAAAGCGTCATATACAAACTTTTCCTTAATTTTAAGCTCACTGTCATAACTTATGTGACGTAATGAACACCCTCCGCATTTAGGAAAATATTTACAGTCAATTTCTATTCTGTCAGCAGACGGTTTTACTATTTTTTCCACTTTTCCATAGGCATAATTTTTTAAAACCTTTACTATTCTGGCTTCTATAATATCACCGACAGCCGTTTCCGGAATAAATACTGCCATTCCGTCTGCTCTGCCTACTCCGTTTCCCTCCGATGTAATATCGGTAATTTCCAGTGTTACGATCTGATTTTTATCCATAAATCAATTTTTCTCCAATGGTTTAATAATCTTGTATATAAGTTCCTTTTTCTTCATAAGCTCATCAAATCTGTTTATATATTCAAAAGGAAACTTATAGTTGTGAATCCTTGTTATCTTGCCGTCAGACTCAATCAGTTTGGTTGACGCTGCACAACCGGCGCCCAGAATGATCTGAGTTTCATCCATTATAAATATATTATAAAGACTCTCTTTGCCTTTCTTAGCAAATCCAATATTTTCCAGATTTTCAAGAGTATTTTTCTGACGGTAGAGATAATACGGCATATATCCTTTTTTCGGAAGAATATCTATACTCCTGTTTACCATATCATACGCCGGATTATTTTTAAATGTACTTATATTCTCCTCATATAACTTTGCTGAACGTTTTATTGTAAGGGTATGTACTGTAATGCTTTCGGGATCAAGTTCCGTTACTTTATCAAGAGTATTGCAGAAGCTTTCAAAAGAATCGCCGGGAAGACCGGCAATCAAATCCATATTAATATTGTCAAATCCTAAGGATCGTGCAGAATAAAAAGCATTTATAGTGTCCTCAGCAGTATGACGGCGTCCGATAATTTTTAAAACCTCATCATTCAAGGTTTGAGGATTTACTGATATTCTTGTCGCACCGTTTTCTTTGATTACTTTCAGTTTGTCAATAGTTATGGTGTCTGCACGTCCTGCCTCAACATTATATTCTCTAACTTTTGAAACGTCAATATTTTCAGAAAGAGTTTTCATAATAATATTAAGCTGCGACGCTTCAACGGACGTTGGAGTACCGCCTCCGAAATATACAGTATCAATTTTAAGATTTAAGTCTCTGATAATCTTTCCCAGTATTTCAATTTCACGGCAGAGAAATCTTATGTAATCAGGTATTAGTTTTCTGGCGCTTTCAATAGAATGTGAAACAAATGAACAGTAACTGCACCTGGAAGGACAAAAAGGTATAGAAACATAAAGACTTACCGTATCAGAATCTATTTGCTTTAAAAGCGGCATTTGATTTACAGCAGTCATATAAGCTAGCTCAAGACGTCTGTCCGAAACCATATACTTATTCTTTAAAGCTTTAAATGCCTGTCCCTTGCTCATTCCGTTTTCAATTAAAGCGGACATTTTTTTTACAGGTCTTATTCCGGTCATAAGCCCCCATGGAGGCGTAATCCCCGTAAGCTTTTGCAAACACAGGTAAATAAGCCTGCAAATTTCATGCTCACAATTATGTATATCGGAACTTTCATTAGAAATTTTATATGCTTTTCTAGCTTTCATACCGTTAATACGGCAATAAGCAAAAAGATAGGTAAATTGTCGGCATTCTTTCAATTGAGACATTACAATATCACCGTCAGCATCTGTAATGTCATAATGAAAGGTAAATCTGGATGGAACAAAAAGCTTTACCGTTGCTTCCGTTTCATATTTAAAATCGTGACCTTTAAATAAAATCTTCATAAGGATTTCCTTTTAAATATGGATTATTTTTTCTCTCATATGCAAGAGTACTGGTTTCATTATGCCCGGGATAAATATCATAATCTCCTTCCAATTTTGTAATTTTCTGAAGTGACTTAAACATTTCTCCCATATTTCCGCCCGGAAAATCCGTTCTTCCCATTGATAGTTTAAAAAGTGTGTCACCTGTAAAAAGCGCATTACCGCATTTATAACAGACTCCTCCCCTTGTATGACCCGGAGTATGAATGACCTCAAATGAAAGCTCATCAAGGATAATAACATCACCGTTTGTTACTGTTGTAAATTTCATAATTTCATTGAATTGACCCGAACCTATTGCGTCAGCCAAACTTTTTGTACGACTTGCAAGCATAGGTGCGTCTTCTTCATGAATGTAAACTTCAGCGCTGTAAGCAGCAGAAATTTCATGAGCTGCACCAATATGATCAAAGTGTCCATGAGTAAGCAGAATTTTCTTTAAAGTAAGTTCATGTTCGTCAAGAAGATTTTTTATTCTCTGAAAGTCACTTCCCGGATCTATAGCAACAGCATTTTTATTTTCTGTCTCAATAATATAACAGTTAGCTAAAAGCTCCCCTACCGGAATACGATAAATTTTCATAAGTTTCTCCTATCTATATCTTTGCTCTTTCAACAGATACAACATTTTTAACACGTCTTAGCTTTTCAAACAAATTATTAAGCTGTTCGGTACTTGCTATAGTAATAGTCGCTTCAAAAAGAGCATTTCCGTTTTTTAAATTTCTTGAAGAAGAATGAACAATAGGAATCCTTGCCTCTGTTAGAATCGCCGTAATATCATAAACCAAACCGACTCTGTCCAGAGCAGTAACTTCAATACTGGTCTGAAGACTTGTCTGTTCACTATCAGTCCACTGAACGTCCATCCATCTTGCAAGTTCTTCAGGATTATTCCTCTTAACAGCAGAAAGATAATTTGTACAGTTTACAGTATGAACTGATATACCGTGTCCTCTTGTAATAAATCCCACAATTTCATCACCCGGAAGAGGATTGCAGCATTGAGCGAATTTCACCGTACAATCATCTATTTTGTCCAGAATAATACCGCTGCTGGGTTTGTGAACCGGTTTTATCACAGCGGTTTCCGGTTCATCATCCGTCTGATATAACTTAATATACTTATCTTTCAGCCTCGGCATAATTTTAGAAAGCATAACGCCGCCGTAACCAATTGAAGCGTAAAAATCATCTAATGTGCTGCAATTATGACGTTTTAAATCGTCACACAGAAATTCTCCAAGCTCTTCCTCAGGAACTCGTATTCTGAAATGCCTGAATTCCTTTTCCAATTCAGTTTTCCCTGTAATAATATTTTCTTCCCTGCATTCCTTTTTAAACCATGAACGAATTTTTGATTTTGCTTCATTAGTCTTTGCAATATTTAACCAAGCTCTGTTCGGACCTTTATTCGGTTCATTGCTGGTTATAATCTCACATATTTCTCCGGTATGAAGCTTATAGTCAAGAGGTACGAGCTTTCCGTCAATTTTTGCACCGATCGTCTTGTGTCCTATCTGAGTATGAATCCTGTAAGCATAGTCAATAACTGTAGAATCTACGGGCAATGAAATGGAATCCCCTTTAGGAGTCATAACTACTATATCTTCCGGTGCAAGGTCTGTCTTAATAATACGCACTATTTCTTCAACATCATCAGAAGTCTGCTGTGCTTCAATTACCTGACGCACCCATGCCAGACGCTGATCCATCTTATCAGTACGCTGAATACCTTCTTTATATTTCCAGTGTGCAGCGATACCGTATTCAGCCGTAGCATGCATATCCCATGTTCTTATCTGAATTTCAAAAGGTATGCCCTCTTTTCCAAGAACAGTAGTATGAAGCGACTGATACATATTAGCTTTAGGAGTAGAAATATAGTCCTTAAATCTGTTTGGAATAGGTCTGAACATATCATGAACCAAACCCAAAACATTATAGCATTCCCCTACTGTTGAAACAATAATTCTTACAGCATATTTATCATAAATTTCTTCAATTGATTTATGATGAACAAACATTTTCTTATAAATGCTGTAAATGCTCTTTACACGCCCGTCAATTTGAGGCGGTTTTATAAATTCCTGATCTCTGAATCGATAAGCTATTGTATCCTTTATAGAGGTTATAAAGGCTTCACGTTCGCTCTTTTTTATTTCCAGAATATGTTCAATTTCAGAATAAGCAAAGGGATCAAGGTAATGAAAAGCCAGATCTTCAAGCTCTTCTTTAATTCCTCTCATTCCGAGACGATGAGCAATAGGAGCGTAAATATTCATAGTTTCATGAGCCGTATTGCGTTGTTTAACACTTGGACGAAATTTCAATGTACGCATATTATGAAGTCTGTCAGCCAGCTTAATAATAATAACTCTTATATCCTGAGACATGGCAAGAAGCATTTTTCTTACATTTTCCGCCTGCTGTTCCTCCTTATTAAATATAGGAACTTGATTTAATTTTGTAACACCGTCAACCAGCATAGCAACGTCCTGACCGAATCGTTTTTTTACTTCATCAAGAGTGACAGGCGTATCTTCAACAACGTCATGCAGCATTGCAGCACAAATCGTATCGGTATCCATTCCCAATTCTAAAAGTATATATGCAACGGCAAGAGGATGAATTATATATGGCTGCCCCGACGAACGAAACTGTCCTTCATGAGCTTTTGCCGCAAATTCATATGCCGTAATTATTTTGCTAAGATCATATTGCTT
>ERZ1673722.1195-NODE-1195-length-27541-cov-4.241396_pt1 | contig 27541 bp, 19 predicted proteins | sample MGYA00580222_ERZ1673722 | MGnify/ENA primary metagenome ERZ1673722 (study PRJEB41218, sample SAMN15661750) | gut metagenome | host: Homo sapiens | place: Canada: London | collected 2015-08-20/2019-03-30 | study: EMG produced TPA metagenomics assembly of...
TACGCACCGCCCTTCACGCGAATCTCGTTCCACAGGTAGTCGTAGGACAAAATCCGCGAAAGCAAAAGCAAAGAACCCGTATGCTCGACGCCTAGAATCCTCCTATCGTAACCGATCGCGGTGAACGACACGTCGCTTGCAACCACGAACGCCTCGCGACGGTTCACGGGCTCGGGCACGCGCAAAGCAGCCTTCGTTGCAGACGCCTCGGACAGCGCCAGAGGGTTCGCGGCGGCGAGATAGAGGGAGAGGTCTTCGTCGGAGCCCGTAAAGGAAAGCACGCAAGCTGCATCCGTGAACAGGCGACGCGCGATATCTCGCAGCTTCATCTCAAGCTCCTCGGCACGTTGCTCGAAATTGTCAGTGAGATCGCGCAGGAAAACGTAGAAATCCATGCCGGAGAGCTTCTGACGAACGACCGCCGCAGGCAGGTAATACGATGCGACGCGTGACATGGCCGCGCCATGGCCGGCGTTCGCGCAGTTCTGCTCGAAGGAGATGCGCTTTTGCATGAGAACGTCGAAGATCTTCGCATGGTCCGAGAAATCCGTCGTCAGAAGCACCTCGTCGGCAAGAGACGCCGCGCTCGCGACGTTTTCGGCCAAGGACGAGGCGCTCACCACGAACTTCGGCATGATGCGCGCACGGTCTTCGGCGTCCTCATGCACTTCGGTGAAAAACGACAGGTTGCCGAGTTCGGCCTGAACGGAGGTGTCCAGGTCGGCGGCGCTGTACGAGGCGGTCGCCAACTTCCCCAGCACCACGGAGAGCACGGTAGCGTAGGGAAGCTCCTCGAAATCCAGACACGACAGATCGTAATAGCGGTACGTGTACGCGATGCCGCGGGTCGACACGTCATGACGCAAGCAACGCGCAGACGCCCCGTCGGACAATGTCACGCGCTCGCATGCCGCCTCCCCCAATTCAGGAGCGCGCCCGATGTCGGCGATCCGCAAACGAGGGAGCTTCGCTACGGCCTCGGGTGCATCGGGGGCCTCCTGCTGAGCGCGAAGCGCAGCGACCGCCTCTTCGATTCGCGCCGCCTCCGCGTCGTCCATCTTCGCGGCGCGCTCGGCGAGACGCCCTTCGAGCGGACTTGCCGCAACGTGCTTCACCGGCTTGACCTCGGCCTCGGCGAAGTGCTCGTTGTCGAGGAACATCTCCGCGATCAGCCTCTCGAAATAGCCTTCTCCGATCGCCGAGCGCAAATTGGAGAAGGCGTCCTCGTAGCGCAGATACGATGTTGCCGCGTCCTCGTCGTAAAGCCAACCCGCCAGGCTGGACATGGCCAAGACCACGCCGTCCGCAGTGCCGAAGTTACGCTCGCGCATGACGAACTCCGCATGGGAGAGCGCCGCGTCGACGAGCGCGTGATCGAGCCCGCCCGACGCCAGGCGCCGCGCCTCGCCGCGAACGATCTCGAGCAGACGCGGGGCGCAACCGGGCTTCAAACCCTTCAGCCCGATGAACGCGAACGGCTGAGCCACGGCATCGACCAGATACGCGAACGCGTCTGAGGCGATGTCCGCATCGAGCAGAGCGCGTTTCATCGGCGCCTCGTTAGACCCCATGATGGCATCGAGCAGTATGTCGGCGGCGATCATGCGCTCGCGCTGCGATGCAGTGCCCAGCACGAAGCCGAGCCCGCAGCAGGCGTTATCGGGCGAGGTCTCCATCTCGCGAACAACCCCGCGCGCCACGACGGGCGCCTGCAGTTCGAGCGGGTTCACGGCAAGCGCGGGCTCCCCCGCCAACTCCAGGGAGACGGGCGTCAGATAACGCTCGTCGACGAAACCCAGGAATCGGTCGATGTCGAGATCCCCGTACAAGACGATGTAGCTGTTGTCCGGGCGGTAATGACGGCGATGCGTCTCGAGAAACGCCTCGTAGGTCAAATCCGGAATGGACTCGGGAACGCCGCCCGACTCGAAGCGATACGTGGTATCGGGGAACAGCCCTGCTGAGACCGCGTTCAGCAGGACCGAATCGGGGTCGGACAAGGCACCTTTCATCTCGTTGAACACAACACCGTTGCAAACCAGGCCCCGCGGAGAGCCCGCGTCATCGCTCGTCAGCTCAAGATGCCAGCCCTCCTGCTCGAAAATGGCGCGCTTCGTGTAAATCGCAGGATGGAAGACCGCGTCGAGGTACACATCCATGAGGTTCTCGAGATCCTGCTCGTTGGTCGACGCGACCGGATACATGGTCTTATCAGGAAACGTCATGGCGTTGAGAAACGTCTGCATCGAGCTTTTCAGCAAATTGACGAACGGCTCTTTAACGGGAAACTTCCGAGATCCGCACAGCACCGAATGCTCGAGAATGTGGAAGACGCCGGTGTCGTCGTCGGCGGGGGTTTTGAAGGAGATGGAGAAAGCCTTGTTCGGGTCGTCGTTTCGCAGATAGAGCAGCCGCGCCCCGCTCGCGCCGTGACGCATCACGTACGCCTGCCCGTCGATCTCGCTCAGCTCCTCAGCCGACTCGAGGGCGAACCCGTGCCTGCGGGCGACATCGCCCACGAATACCTCGTCGATCATCCTGCCTCCAACCTTTCGACATACCCGCGCCGCGCAGCGCGTTTCAAGCCGTGCTTTCCGTGTCCAGACGCATTTTACCCGCCCGCTGACGCCGACACGCTGCACGGCCGCCCACTCCCCGCAATCAACGCAAGGAGAACTCGTCTTGTCATCTTCGTCTTTATGTGTTATTAAATTAGTGACATTTGAAAACACGTCCGTCGATGCTGAGCTCACAGGCTCATCCATCATCGACATTTACGTGTTTACGACTACAATAAGCGATTGACAACGACGACGCGAGGTACGACCGACAGCGCGGCTTTTGCGCATTGAGACCTTGCACGAGAAGAGACGGAGACGCATTCCATGCTCGAACTGAAGAACATCGTCTTCGAGGTGCCCACCGAAAAGGGCGCCCCGAAGCGCATCATCGACGATCTTTCCCTCGTCATTCCCGACGACCGCTTCACCGTCATCACCGGGCCTAACGGCGGCGGCAAATCGACGCTCGCAAAGCTCATCATGGGCATCGAGACCCCCACGTCCGGCCAAATCATCTTCAACGGACAGGACATCACCGACATGCCCATCGCCGAGCGCGCCAAGCTCGGCATCGGCTACGGGTTCCAGCAGCCTGCCCGTTTCAAGGGCATGAAGGTGAAGAAACTCCTCGACATCGCGGCGGGACGCAAGCTTCCCATGCTCGCCTGCAACGAGTACCTTGCCAAGGTCGGGCTGTGCTCGGCGAGCTACCTCACCCGCGAGGTGGACAAGTCCCTCTCAGGCGGCGAGGTGAAGCGCATCGAGATCGCCACCATTCTCGCCCGCGACCCCAAGCTGGCCATTTACGACGAGCCCGAGGCGGGCATCGACCTTTGGAGCTTCGACAGGCTGACCGAGACGTTCCGCGACATCCACGCAGCGCGCGACGGTCGCTCCATCGTCATCATCTCCCATCAGGAGCGCATCATACAGCTCGCCGACGAGATCGTCTTGCTGCGCGAGGGCAAGGTCGCCGAAACCGGCACGCCCGAAGATCTGATGCCCAAGCTCGGCTTCGCCTCGAAGGGCATCGACGGCTGTCCCCTCACCAAGCCGACCGAGCTTCACCTCACCGAGATTCCGACCACCTGCTAGCGCGAGCCGATCACGCGGCCTGACACTGATCGGCCGAAAACCTCTCGCCATGCGCAACATATACTGCGCGGCGAGCGGCGCGACGGCATCATATTAAGGAGAAACATCATGGCAGTCGACCTTTCCCCCATCGACGAGAGCCTGCTCGCTGAAATCGCGAACCTTCACGGCATGCCGAAGGGAGCTTTCAACATCCGCAAAGACGGGCAGCTCGTCGAGCGCCACAACTCGGCGTTCATCGACATCGAGACGAAAACCGACCACCCCGGCATCGACATACGCATCAAGCCCGGCACCAAAGGCGAGACGGTCTACATTCCCGTCATCGTCACGCAATCGGGCCTGAAAGACGTCGTGTACAACACCTTCTACATCGGCGACGACTGCGATATCAAGATCGTCGCAGGCTGCGGCATCCACAACTCGAGCCACGAGGCATCCGAACATGACGGCATCCACAGCTTCTACATCGGCAAGAACAGTCGAATCTCCTACGTTGAGAAGCACTACGGCGAAGGAGAAGGCACGGGCGAGCGCATTTTAAACCCCACCACCAACGTCTACATGGAGGAGAACTCCACCTGCGAGATGGAGATGGTGCAGCTACGCGGCGTCACTTCCACGGTGCGCGACACCAACGCCGAGCTCGCCGCAGGCGCTAAGCTCGTGCTCATCGAAAAGCTTCTCACCCACGACAAACAGACCGCCGTGTCCAACATGAAGGTGGAGCTTAAAGGCGATGACTCCTCCGTTCAGGTCATCTCGCGCTCCGTCGCGCAGGACGACTCCGTGCAGGTGTTCAACCCCCTCGTCATCGGCGAGGCGGCATGCCGCGGGCCCGTCCAGTGCGACGCCATCATCATGGGCAACGCCAAGGTGAAAGCGATCCCCGGCATCGAAGCGGCAAGCGAGGACGCCCTGCTCGTCCACGAGGCGGCTATCGGCAAGATCGCAGGCGATCAAATCGTGAAGCTCATGACCCTCGGCCTTACCGAGGAGGAAGCCGAGCAGGAGATCCTCGAGGACTTCCTGAACTAAGCGAAGCTTCCCGACGGATCACCCGTGAAACCTGAAAAGGGCTGCAGTTCAGATTGAACTGCAGCCCTTTTCCTTCTATGCTTTTATCCTTCGGCGTCCGATCCGGCATTGCCTCGGGTCTCAAAATAGCATCACAGCGCCCTTTCGCGCCGGAACCGATCTTGCGCGGGCGCTACTCCGTCGTGGTTTTCACGGCAGTGTCCGAGTCGGCGTCAACCGACTTGGAAGCGGCGCCCACCACGTCGATGCCTGTGAAGTCGATCGCCTTGCCAAGCCACTTCGCCTCGATGATGCCTATGACGCCGTTGCTCGTCAACTGATCGACCGCGCCCTCGACAGCGGTTTTCAAATCGGCGTTCGTCGAAGACGCGGCGATGCAATACCCGCTCGGTTGCGCGAGCATGCCGACGATATCGACATCGACGCCTGCGACGTGGGCGGCGTACATGCCGATGATCGCATCGGCGGCGACGTACTTGACCGATCCGCCGCTCAGCTGGGAAAAGGCATCGGATAGGCTTGCGACCGATTTGAGCGAAGCGTCACCGTAAGTGTTGGAAACCGCCCACGCGCTCGTTGAAGAAAGCTGCGCCGCGATCGAAGACTGCGCGTTCGTCGTCGGCAAGCCCGAATGAGACGAAGTCAGCGCGAAAAGCGCTATTCCCGTCGGAACGTAACGCTCGGAAACCCAAACGCCGCTCGGAGCATCGGAAGAATCGATGTCCATGACGATGTCGACTTTGCCGCTCGACAACGCGCCGGCAGGATCGCTCCCCACGTCGACGATCGACAGCTTCAAGCCCAGCTCGTCGGCGATAGCCGCCGCAACATCGACGTCGATGCCGATGATCCTTTCGCCGTCGCTGCTCATGCCCGCTAAAGGCGATTTCTCCGTATTGACGCCGACGCGAAGCGTGCCGCTTTGCCCGATCGTCGGTGAAGACACCGTAGGGCTCTTCCCCTCGGGTTCGTACGTGCTGTCGCCTGCACATCCCGCCAGCATGATCGACATGGCGCATGCGAATACGCACGCGACCACGATGACGCTCAACCGCTTTCTCACGAATTCCTCCGTTGCCTACCGCGTTACGCGGACGCCGCTGACACAACGCTTCCCTCGACTGACCTAGTCTTTGCCCCCACACTCGCGCACTGGGACTTTCGCTTGCGCTACTCGCCCTCTCATCCGCCGCAACCGTATGTCGCGTTGAATAATGGATACGGACGGTGCGACTTACCCCTAGGATACGCCATGCTCACCACGAGATTCGCTCCCGCCGCTTACGTGGATCCTTTCGACCGCATCTGCCATGGACTGAGAGATCGTGACAATCCCCGCAACTACAGACTCGAAAGAAGCATCCCTTAGTGTAACAGATGAAGCGACGTTCCCGGCCTGCGTTGTCCGCTCGCGCGCAGGCGCCTCGACAGGGGCTCCACTCAAGCTGAACGAGAGGCCCGCGAGAAACCCGCAAAAAACGCGCGAGCAATTCGCGCAGCGCCGAGCGAGGGTCTTTTGATGAGGATTCGACAAAGCCGCGCGAAACCAAGCCGGTGCCGAATCGGAACCAAGTGAAGCCAAGGCAGGGCCGAACCGGAACCAAGCGAAAGCCGAGGGAGAACCAAGCTGGAACTGAGCGAAAGCCGAGGGAGAACAGAGAGAAGAAACCGCGGAAAACCAGCCGATCTGATGGGACATCATGCTTGGCAGGGGCAAAAACCGCGTCGGCTTCGCGCCAATACCCTGCCGGGCAGGTTCGCTACCATCGGGACATGGGAAGATCCATCACATCCACGATCGCCGCTTACCGCGACGCAACGCTCGAGGTGTTCGCCGAGACGCTCTGGCCGACGCGCTGCGCCGTCTGCGACGCGCAAGGGAAGCATCTTTGCGATACCTGCGCGCAAGCGCTCCCCTACATCGATCTTTGCAGGGCATGCCCTCGATGCGGTGCGCCGCACGGGCTCGTTCAATGCACCGAGTGCAATCCAGTCACCCTCGCCGCCTCGGGACGAGAGCGAATCCCCCTTGACGGCATGGTCAGCGCCGTCTCGCTCGGAAGCGACTCCCGACGCATCGTCACGACGTACAAAGATCGAGGAGAGCGCGCTCTCTGCGAGACGATGGCCGAGTTGATGGCTCGATACATCCACCCCGACTGGGTGCGCGATGCGACGATCACCTTCGTGCCCGCAACTACGGAAGCGCGAAGAAGGCGGGGGTTCGACCACGCCGAGCTTCTCGCGCAGGCGACGGCGCGCAGGCTCGGCATCGAGGCGATCGAGCTTTTCGCCCGCCCGCGCAGCCGCGACCAACGAGAGCTTGGAAGGCGAGGCCGCATCGAGAACATGAGATCGCGCATTCACCTCATCCCAGGCGCCGCATCACCCGCGCGCGTCATCGTCGTCGACGACGTCTGCACGACGGGAGCGACGCTTTTCGCCGCAGCTGACGCGCTTCAGACATCAGGCGCACGCGCTGTGTTCGGAGCCACGTTCGCCCGCGCCTAAGGGGCGAGGCGCCATTCGTCCGATAAGGGGGGCTCCCTTTTCGCCGGAAGCAGCTTCAGAGAACTCCGTCAGGGAGTTCCTTTTCGCTTGAAGCGATTTCGAAAAGCCTCGCTCCTCGCTAGGAGAGCTCCTCGCTAGGAGAGTTCCTTTTTACTTGAAGCGGCTTCGGAGAACTCCGCGACGTCGACCGAGATGGAGTGCTTGATGGGTTTCCACGTCGCCTTCTTCACCAACGCGACAAGCGCGATGGGAATGTAGGTGAACTGGAAAAACGGGAAGGTGAACATGTACTTGATCTTCTTCGCCGTGGTCGTGCGGATGGAGTCCCACTCCACGAAGGTGGTGAGCACGCCGAACACGAACATGAACATGAAGAAGTTGAACAGGCAGAAGAAGATGGACGAAATGGAGCTGGCGATGGCGACGCCGACGGTCATGGCGCCGGTGGTGGCGAGGATGATGATGGCGGCGTTGAACACGACCGAGATGATGGTGAGCAGCATGCCGGGGGCAAGCGTCACGAGCATATCGTAGCAGGCGAAGCGATACCCCTTGGGGTTTTTGACGACGCCGCGCGCAAGACCCTTCGCGTAATGGAAAAACACCTGGTAAAAACCCTTCGCCCAACGGAAGCGCTGGTTCCACGAGTCGATGAAGGTGGTGGGTTGCTCGTCGTAGAGCATTGCCGTGGGCGTGTAGCTGATGCGGATGCCGTCGATGATCGACGACGCGGAGAATTCGATGTCCTCGGTGAGCAGATGCCATTTCCACCCGCCCGCCTGCTTGAGGACATCGGCGTCGATGAAAAAGCCCGTACCCGACACAGCGCACGAGGTGTTGAGCGTCAGACGCGCCTGGTTGAGGAACTTCGCCTCGCGCAGGAACCACACGCCGTAGCCCGCCGAAATCCAATTGGAGCCGAAGTTCTTGGAGTTGCGGTACGACGTCGAAGCCTTCGCGCCCGAGTCGAACGTGGCGTTCATCTCGCGGAAGTAGTTGGCGTCGAGCACGTTGTCGGCGTCGAAAACAAAGTACGCCTCATGACCCGCGTCAGGGAAGCGCTCCCATATGGCCTTCAGCCCGAAATCGAGCGCGTAGCCCTTCCCCACTTCCTTCGCGTTGAAGCGCTCGAAAACGAACGCGCCGGCGCGACGCGCAACGTCCGCCGTGTCGTCGGTGCAGTTGTCGGCGATGACGAAAACGTCGATGAGGTCCACGGGGTAGTTCTGGGCCTTTACGGACTCGATGAGGTCGGCAATGACCGCGCTCTCGTTGCGGGCGGCGATGAGGACGGCGAATTTATGATCGCGTTTCGCCTCGCGCGCCGGCGGTTTGCGCGTTAGAACGACGAACACGTAGAAAAGCTGGTAGGTATAGCAGATGGTGAACGTGATGAACACGCAGAAGTTGAATATGTCGACGAACGAGAGACGTGCCATCGCGTCCGCTAGCTGATCAAACACCTCATGTGCTCCTTAGACGGGACGCAACCGCAGGCGCCCATGGACAAACTTTTGAAAGTATAACGACCTGACGTGCAGTTTCATAGCGCAATCAACCGCACGCGGGCGGATTCGCGCGTCATAGGCGCAGCTTGTCGGGATAAACCGTCGTTTCGACAAAGGTTCTGCATACCGCCTCCATATTCCGCATCGCGTCGACGGGGGGCCGTGTGCTACCCTGTGATGCGCAAAGAACCTCCAAATCAGGAAAGAGGACATCGTGCCTGAGAACTACGATATCAAAGACATCAACCTCGCCGACGAAGGCCTCGCCCGCATCGAGTGGGCCGCACGCGACATGCCCGTGCTCGCCTCCATACGCGAGCGTTTCGCCAAGGAGCGTCCGCTCGAGGGCGTGCGTATCGGCGCCTGCATGCACGTCACCACCGAGACCGCCAACCTCATGCGCGCGCTGGCCGCATCCGGCGCCCAGGTGGCGCTGTGCGCGTCTAACCCGCTGTCGACTCAAGACGATACCGCGGCATCGCTCGTGCGCGACTTCGGCATTCAAGTGTTCGCCATCACCGGCGAGGACATGGACGTCTACAACCGCCACATCGAGGCGGTCATCGCCACGAACCCGCAGATCATCATGGACGACGGTGCCGATCTGGACACCGCGCTGCACACCAAGTTCACCGACAAGCTTCCGGGCGTGATCGGCGGCACGGAGGAGACCACCACCGGCGTTATCCGACTCATCTCCATGGCCGCAGAAGGCACGCTCGGCTATCCCGTGTTCAACATCAACGACGCCAACACCAAGCACTGCTTCGACAACCATTACGGCACCGGGCAGTCCACCCTCGACGGCATCGTGCGCGCCACCAACCGCCTGCTGTGTGGCCGCACCATCGTCATCTCCGGCTACGGCTACTGCGGCAGCGGCCTCGCCCTGCGCGCAAAAGGCATGGGCATGAACGTCATCATCTGCGAGGTCGACCCGCTCAAGGCGCTCGAGGCGCATATGGAGGGTTACCGCGTGATGCCCGCCGCCGAGGCGGCCAAATACGCCGACGTGTGGGTCACCGTCACCGGCAACTGCAAGGTCGTCGACGGCCCTGCGTTCGAGAACATGAAGGACGGGGCCATCGTGTGCAACTCCGGCCACTTCGACTCCGAGATCAACCTCGAGTGGCTGCGTGAGAACGCCGTCAAGGTCGAGGAGATCAAGCCCCTCGTCGAGGAGTACACGCTCGCCGACGGCCGCACGGTCATCATCCTGGCGCAGGGTCGTCTCGTGAACCTGGCGTGCGCCGAGGGCCATCCGGCGTCCGTCATGGACATGAGCTTCGCGAACCAGGCGCTGGCGGCGGAGTACCTCTACCAGCATGCCAGCGAGCTGGAGAACAAGGTCTACGACGTGCCCGCCGCCATCGACGACGGCGTGGCGCGCGTGAAGCTCCAGACCCTCGGCGTGGAGATCGACACGCTCACCGAGGAGCAGATCAACTACATGAACTCCTGGAACTTCTAGCAAGCACTCGACAGCACCCGCACGAAGGAAGACCCGCCACACGTTCGAGTTCGAACCGCGCCCTGAACGGAGCGCGAAAGCGAAAGCGACGCGCGGCGGGTCGTCTCGCATCTCGGAAGGTGACGCGAGACGACCTCAGCCGCCTTGCGGCAACGAGCCCGCGAGAGCGTCGCCCGCGAGCACCGCCCCCAAGCACGCGATCACGCTCAGCACCATGTACGCAACGGCCATCGCCCACGCGCCCGTATCGATCAGCTGCATCGATTCAAGGCTGAACGTCGAAAACGTCGTGAACCCGCCGCAGATCCCCACTTTAAGCAGCAGCAGAAGCTCCGGACTCATCTGCGCGTCGCGCGTCGCCCACGCCGCGATGAACCCGATGGCGAACGCACCGACCACGTTGATGGAAAACGTGGCGACGGGAAAACCGCCGAGGACGCTCCTCGCCCCCAAAGCGGCGGGCAGAAGGCCGACCAGATACCGAGCAACCGAACCGATGAAGCCGCCCGCTCCGACGGCGAGACAGTCGATGAGAACGCTCACGCTGCGTCTCCTTTCCTCATGTCGGAAAACGCGCTCGCCTGCCTTCCCCGACGTGTAACCATCGCGCAACGCCCACACACGGCGAGGCGCTCCTCCTCGCCGCACGCGCCGGCGGCGTCAGCTCCGCTCGCGTCTCGCATCGACTTACGCGCCGCGAGACGCCCCTCCCCTCTCGCGGATGCCATCCGGCAGCATGTTGCGCGCCGTCGAGGAAGTGAGGATCCCCACACCCGAGGCCAAAGTCCTCAGAAGAAACGAACGCGTCTCGGCGTCGAGCGAGCGACCCCGCTGAAACACCGTCGCGATGTTTCTCGCCAGGTTATCCTGAAACTGCGACCACGTCGTCGCCTCCGTGCTCGTGAACAGCTCGTACATGGTGTCGATGAACAGCTCGCGTTTATCCGGATCAACCGAGCGCATCCACTCGTCAAGCGAGCGATCGAACGCGTAAGACCCGCGCGTGAGCTTCTCATCGTAGAGGAAATCGGCCCCCTCGACGAGCCACGTGAACGGGGAGTGGGACAAAAACACCCGAGCGTCGGACTGAACGATGCGGTAGTCGCGCCTGCTCTCGAGCATCAACCCGAAGATCGACGAGGAGGGAACCGTTTTGAACAGCTTCGCCCGGTAAGCCGGGTCGCCGATGCGGGGGGACGGATCATCCGAAAAAGCCGGCCCATCATGGTCGTACACCGCGACGATGCGGTCGAACAAAGCCTCGTCGCACGTCAGCGCGCTGTACTCGGCGAGGTTTCCGCCCTTCGAGTGGCCACCCGCGACGATGGGGCATGAGCAGGTCGACGCGACGCCGGAGAGGTACTGCAAGGCCGCAGCCTGAGAGGGAATGACGTTTTTGAACGTGAGGTTGAAGTCCTCTTTCCAACCCGCGAGCGTTCCGTCGGTGCCGCGGTAGGCGACGTAGAGCAGGCCGTCTTCACCGAAGGCCGCCGCCCCGCTGTGACACGCGCCTGGATGCGCGCAATCGTCAGCCCGGCGGCGCAAGGCCGCCGCCGCGTTCGGGATGCGAAACGTCGCGGCGCTGAACTGCTTTTCGATCACGCTTACGAAATCGTTGGCGAAGAAGACGATCTCGACGTCGCGGTAACGCCGAGACGCCATGATCGCGCGAACGAAAGCGAAGGTGTCGGGAGAATCGGCGAGCCAGCTTGAGGAAACGAGGGCATCGAGGGGGGTGAGCGCGACGACGTCGTGCAGGCGGACGGGCGTCGCGGACTGACGCTCGACCACGCCTGCTGCGTCGAAGTTGAAATACACGAGCGAAGACAGCACGAGCGAGTCGACCGGCGAAAACGCCAGCTCCCCGAACGTGCGCTGTTCGCGCTCGAGATATTCAATGATGGTTTCCATGAAACCCATTGTATCCCCCAAGGGTCGCGCACACCCTCTCGATTGCCCGCCCGCTTCGTCGATCCACGGAGAACACAAGCGATCCGCACCCGTAGCCGCAGCGTGCTAAGATTAAGAATGCTCGATTTCCGGCAAGGAGGAAACGTGTTCGAGAAACGCCGCGCCACACTTCACGAAACCACGGTGATCGCATGATCACCGAGCATGATCTCGCACGAGAGTGCGACACGCGCACCTATCAACGTGCGCGCCAGATCGCCGCCCACGGGAAGAACATGCTCACCAAGCAGGTTCGTTACCAAAACGACGAGACGACGCTGTCCGCCTTCGTCGCCGCCTCGAGCGGCTGGAACGACCGCTATCGCACCTCGGTCGTCATCGACGAGAACGCCGATGCCGTCGTCGACTTCTCCTGCACCTGCCCCGCGTTCCTGAAATACGACGGCATGTGCAAGCACACCGTCGCACTCGCGCTGAGCTACCTCGAAGACCCTGCCGGGTTCATGGGCTACAAAGAGCACCGGTCACCCGAAACGAGCCCGTCGATCGCGGCGTTCATGAGGCGCGCCGAACGCGCATCCGGGAAAAACGGCGACGTGCCCGTCACGATCGACTTCGAGCTCACCTACGGGTTCGAGAACTGGTCGGCGCACTTCAAGCTGCGCGGACCGCGCGGCTCCTCCGTCATGAAGAACACGACCGACTTCGCGCACGCGCTCAGGCAGGGCGCCCATGTCTCATACGGGAAGAAGCTCTCGTTCACGCACGTCCTCTCGGCGTTCGACGGCAAGGGCAAAGCCCTCGCGGGGTTCATCGAGCGCGCGGTGTCCGCGCGGGAGCGGGGCGGTGAAGCCGCATCCTGGCGGTCCTTCGCCCAAGGGGCGCCCCGGCGCACCCGCGCAACCGGAGCTCCGGGGCGCGATCTCGACCTCACCGACGCGGAGGTGATCGAGCTTGTCGATCTCGCTGACCACGACCCGATCGACTTCTCGTGCACCGACGCGAGCGCGCGCACGCGCATGAAGATCCACGTGGTCGACGCCGATCCGCACATCCCGCTGCGCATCCTGCGCGAGGAGCAGGGTGGCTACGTCATCGCCCGCGACGAGACGATCGTGTTCGCCGCAGACGCCGACCGCATGTACGTGTTGCAAGACGACATGCTGTTCAAATGCTCGCCCTCTTTCGCCCGATGCGCGGGCTTTTTAAGGGACGTGTATCGATCGGGAGACGACAAGCTCTTCGTGACCGCCGCAGACATGCCGCTGTTCTGCGCGACGGTGCTGCCCGTGCTCGAGGAGACGATGGCGCTCGACACCCCGCCCGAGATCGAGTTCATGAAGCCGACGCCGGGTGCGCTCGAGTTCTATTTCGATCGCGACGACGACCGCGTCGAAGTGCGCGCGTGCGTACGTTACGGCAAGTCCACCTTCACGCTCGTCGAACCGCGCAGCGACGGTGTCGCCGACGGCGAAGCGGAAGGCGACAACGCGAACAACGCAACGGAGCTTGCGCCCCTGCGCGACGAGGTGCTTGAAAACCGCGCTTGCGAGCTGGTGTTCTCGCTGTTCGGCCTCGAAGCCGTCATACCGATAGCCGAAGAGGAGGCGCTCGCCGACCTCTTGTTCGGCGGTCTGGCGAGGTTCAGATCGCTCGGCGAGGTCTTCACGACGCCCGCGTTCGACCGCCTCGTCACCGATCGCAAGCCACGTGTCCAGATAGGCCTCTCCATCGCGGGGAACCTGATCGACCTCGACGTCTCGGCCGGCGATCTCGACCGCGACGAGCTCGCGGCCCTGCTCGCGAGCTATCGAAAGCGCAAGCGATACCATCGGTTGAAAACAGGCGTGTTTCTCAGCCTCGAGGACTACGACCTCTCCCAGCTCGACCACCTCCTCGACGACTTGGACGTCTCGCCGCGCGAGCTTGCGAGCGGCTCCGTCGAGGTACCCGTGTATCGCGCGTTCTACCTCGATCGCGAATTCTCCGAAGCGCACCGCGACCGCAGCTTCACCGACTACATCGATCGGTTCCACGCCGTCGACGCCGACTCGTTCACCGTTCCGCCATCGCTTGCGGGCGTGCTGCGTCCCTACCAACGAGAGGGGTTCACCTGGCTCTCGACGCTCACCGAGCTCGGTTTCGGGGGCATCCTCGCCGACGAAATGGGGTTGGGCAAATCGCTGCAGCTCATCAGCCTTCTGCTCTCGCGCCCCGAAGACATCGGGCCGGAATCGCCCGCGCTCATCATCTGCCCCGCATCGTTGGTTTACAACTGGGTGGCGGAATTCGCCACGTTCGCCCCCGCCCTCGATGTCGTCGCGCTCGAAGGCGGCAAGGCGGACCGCGCCCGCATCCGCCGCGAAAGCCACGACGTGCTCGTCACCTCCTACGACCTCGCGCGCGTCGACGTCGAAAGCCTCGAGCGGATGAGCTTCTCGTTCTGCGTGCTCGACGAGGCTCAGTACATCAAAAACCACGCCACCCTCACCACGCGCGCCATCAAGAGAATACGCGCCGAGAGGCGTTTCGCCCTCACGGGAACGCCCATGGAGAACAGGCTCTCCGAGATATGGTCCATCTTCGATTTCCTCATGCCCGGCTTCCTCGGGTCGTACGCGCGCTTCCGCGAGCGTTTCGAGCTGGGGATCCTCGGCGGCGACGAGGAGCTCGCCCGCAGGCTGCGCTCGCTCGTCGGACCGTTCATCCTCAGGCGCAGCAAGAGCGCGGTTCTGCCCGAGCTGCCCGAAAAGCTCGACTCGGTCGTGTACGTGCCGCTTGCCGGAGAGCAGAGCGCGCTTTACCACGCGGCCGAGCAGCGGCTGCGCGAAGACCTCAACGTTCAAAAGAAGAACTCCGCCAAGCGCACGCCCGACCGCGCGCTGCAGAAATCGCGGCGCGAGGTGCTCGCCGAGCTGACGCGGCTGCGCCAGATCGCCCTCGACCCGAGCTTGACCTTCGAAAACTACGACGGACCCGTCGCCAAAACCGCGGCGATCGTCGACCTCGTGTCCCAAACCTGCGACGCAGGCGGCAAAGCGCTCGTGTTCTCCCAGTTCACCAGTTACCTGGCAACCATAGCCGACGAGCTCGACCGACAGGGAATCGCCTACTACACCATCACGGGGGCGACGCCCAAGAAGACGCGCATCGACCTGGTCAACGCCTTCAACGTCGATGACGTGCCGATTTTTCTCATCTCGTTGAAAGCGGGGGGCACCGGGCTCAACCTCACCGGGGCCTCGACGGTCATCCACGCCGACCCATGGTGGAACGCCGCCGCGACCGATCAGGCCACCGACCGCGCGCACCGCATCGGGCAAACCGAGCCCGTGAACGTGTACAAGATCATCGCGAAGGGAACCATCGAGGAGCGCATCCTACGCCTGCAAGAGGCGAAATCCGAGCTCGCCGCCTCGGTGGTCGGAGACGAGGGAGCGCTCACGCCGGCGAGCCTGACGCGCGAGGAGCTCATCGAGCTGCTCGAGGGATAGAGCACGCCGGGCACGGGGAAGGTCGCGGGCTGCGGGCCGCACCGCGTCAACCGCAGCCACAGTCCGCCGCATGCCGCCGTACGCGGCGAAGCGGTTCGGGCGGGCAAGCCGTATCGCGCGCGACGCAGCGCCTTCGCTTAGGCTTGCTCGTCGAAGAAGCCCTTCACCTGCGCGAGCGAGCGGGCGAGAACCTTCTGCTCCTCTTCGCTGAGGCCCGAGAGCGCGCTTTGCACCATGTGCTTGTGGAACAAGCCGTGGGCGCGAAACACCTCGCGCCCACGCGTGGTCAAGCTGATGAGGACCTTGCGTCGGTCGCGTTCGTCGCGTGTGCGCACGACGTAGCCCTTCTCCTCGAGACGGGCCGCCGTCGTCGTCAGCGTCGCGAGCGTCACGCCGAGGCGCGCGGCCACCACGTTCATCGGGTTGCTCTCCCGGTAGCCGACGGCCACGATCGCGTGGATCTCCGTAATGGTCAGCCCGCGCGTCAACTTGTTTTCCAGGACGCGCTCCTCGATGCGCAAAACGGAGTTGAACGTTCCCGTGAGCAGCTCGTCGATAAGGGCGTACCGCTGTTCAAGCGCATCCTGCATCGAATTATCCCCTTCTTCCAACCTGGCTTTAGCCGAATATGGTCATGGTATCCCATTTTCGCCCGCCCGTTCGCTTACAATGGTCGGACGCGTGTTTACCTGTACAGAAAGGCACATCATCGTGCAACGAGAGAAATTCGGATCCCGTCTCGGGTTCATCCTCATCAGCGCGGGCTGCGCTATCGGACTTGGAAACGTCTGGCGCTTTCCCTACATCACCGGAGAATACGGCGGGGCGGCGTTCGTCCTCATGTACCTGGTGTTCCTGTTGATCTTGAGCATGCCCATCATGGTCATGGAGTTCGCAGTCGGCCGCGCAAGCCAGAAAAGCATCGGCCGCGCCTTCGATGAGCTTGAGCCGAAGGGCGGCGTTTGGCACCGGTTCAAATGGATCGGCATCGCGGGCAACTACCTGTTGCTGATGTTTTACACCACCGTGGCGGGATGGATGCTCGCCTATGTGCCGAAGATGGCATCCGGCATGTTCGAGAACGCCACGCCCGCGCAGATCACGGGCATTTTCGACGCCATGCTGGCGAACCCGATCGAGCTGATCGGCTGGATGCTCGTGGCGTCCGTCGTGGCCATCCTCATCTGCCGCATGGGCTTGCAGAGAGGGGTCGAGCGCATCACCAAGGTGATGATGCTGGCGCTGCTCGCGCTGCTGGCCGTGCTCGTCGTCCGCGCGGTCACGCTACCCGGCGCGGAAGAGGGCATCATGTTCTACCTCGCCCCCGACTTCTCGAAGATGTTCGCCGACGTGCCGACGTTCTTCGAAGCCGCCTACGCCGCGATGGGTCAGGCGTTCTTCACGCTGTCGGTCGGCATGGGCGGTATGGCCATCTTCGGCAGCTACATCGGCAAGAACCGCTCTCTCATGGGTGAAGCCGCCACCATCGGCGCGCTCGACACAACGGTGGCGTTCTGCACGGGCCTCATCATCTTCCCCGCTTGCTTCGCCTTCGGCGTAGCACCCGACTCCGGCCCGAACCTCGTGTTCATCACGCTTCCCGCGGTCTTCGACCAAATGTGGCTCGGGAGCCTGTGGGGAACCCTGTTCTTCGTGTTCATGAGCTTCGCCGCCTTGTCCACCATCATCGCCGTGTTCGAGAACATCGTGAGCTTCGGCATGGACCAATGGGGCTGGACCCGCAAGAAGGCCGTCACCGTCAACATGATCGCCATCCCCCTGCTCTCGCTGCCCTGCGCGCTCGGCTTCAACGTGTTCTCCGGCGCCGAGATCCCTGGCATCGGCAACATCCAAGCCATTGAGGATTTCCTCGTATCGAGCAACATCATGCCCATCGGGTCGCTTGTGTTCCTCGCGTTCTGCATCAGCAAGCGAGGCTGGGGATGGGATAACTTCCTCGCCGAGGCGAACACGGGTACGGGGCTGCGCTTCCCCACCTGGTTGCTCCCCGGGATGAAATACGGCGTGCCGATTTTAGTCGTCGTCATTTTGGTGATGGGCTGGGCGCCCATCGTGAGCACCTGGTTCGCCTAGCGAGCCAAAGAATCCCCGCCTCGGCCGGCCTGCTCAGCCGAGGCGAACGAACGAAGAGCCCCTGTCAGCGAGCTGCACGGTTCAGCGAATCTGACAGGGGCTTTCTTTTTTTCGCTATCGCGCTGTCAACCCGCCTGCGCGCAAGGCGCGCATCGGAGGAGCAGCATGACGCGTCCGTCCGCGCGGGCGCGCAGCGAGCCTATCCGCGGCGCGCGCTACCTGCAAGCGCTAACTCCATCTTTCCGGCGGACGCGTCGACCGCCTTCAGGCGAACCGCCACGCGCTGCCCGAGGCGAAACACCCGTCCCGTGTCCTGACCCTCGAGTATATGACGCACGGGGTCGAAGGCGAAATACTCGCTCCCAAGAGCGGATACGGGCAGCAGCCCCTCGGCCGTGCACTCAAGCCTGACGAAAACGCCGAAAGCGGCGACGCCTGCAATTACGCCCGAAAACGACGTGCCGATGTATCTCTCGAGGTATCGAAGCATCTTAAGCTCTTGGGATTCACGCGACGCGACGTCCGCCTCGCGCTCCATATCCGAGGAATGCTCGCAGATCCAGGGCAAAGCAGCCACTTCCTGGTCGAAAAGCTCGGAGCGGCGCGAAATGCGCGCCTTGAGCATCCGATGCACCACCAGATCAGGATAGCGCCTGATGGGACTCGTAAAGTGGCAATACGCCGACGAGGCGAGTCCGTAGTGGCCGAGGTTCTCGGGCCGGTACAACGCGCGCCGCATCGAACGAAGAAGAAGCGAGGAGACCATCTCCCCCTCCGCACGACCCGCCGAAAGCGCGATCGCCCGCTGCACGGCATAAGCGTCGCCCCGCGCAAGACCCGCCGCGAGGTCGTCGTCGCACCAGTCGAACTCACGGAACACGCTCGAAAGCTCCGCGAGGGCATCGGGCGCAGGCTGCTCGTGGACGCGATAGACGCACGGCCACTTCGACCCCGCCAGAAACGCAGCGACGGTTTCGTTCGCGAGGATCATCGCCTCCTCGACAAGCTCGGTGGCGTCGTTTTTCCTCCTCAGGACGATCTCCGCCGGTTCACCGTCGTCATCGAGGCGAACCTTCGCCTCCGCGGTTGAGAAATCGATGCCGCCCGCTCGCATGCGGGCTTCGGCACGCATCTTGGCAAGCGCAGAGCATGCGCGTAGGTCTCGGCGGAGCGCATCGCGGTCGACATCAGGAGGCAGCGCGATACCGGCACCCGCCGTCTCACCCTCCGAGAAAGCGAGGTCGAGGACGTCGTCATAGGACAATCGCACGTTAGAGCGGATGAGCGCAGGATACACGTCGAAGTCGAGCAATCGCGCGCTTTCGTCAAGGAACAGATCGATCGTCATCGAGCGCCTCGTCTCGCCCGGAACAAGCGAGCATAGATCATCGCTCAGCTCGTGAGGGAGCATGGGGATCACCCGATCGACAAGATAGACGCTCGAGGCGCGTCGACGCGCCTCGAAGTCAATCGAAGAGTTCCACTCAACGTAATGCGAGACGTCGGCTATGTGGACGCCGAGCCGCCAGCACGCCGATGTGGACGACCCCTCGCCGCCGTCAAGCTTCGCCAAGGAGAGCGCGTCGTCGAAGTCGCGCGCGTCAGCGGGATCGATGGTGAAGACGAAGCGATCGCGGATATCACGGTAGCCTGAGGCAAGAGCCCCGATCTCGTCAAGCGAGCATGATCGCGCCTCATCGAGAGCAGCCGGACCGAACTTCGTCTCGAACTTGTGCCGAGCGATGATAGCTTCGACGCCGACGTTGGCGTCGCCCGACCGACCGAGAACCTCCTCGACAACGCCCGTCGCCGCCGTACGGCGCGTCGGAAACGCGCTGATGCGCACACGCACGAGAGACCCATGCTCGATATCGGGGTTATCGGCCCTTCGCGTGAAGATATCGTAGGGAATGCGCGAATCGGTGGGGACCACCACGCCGAAGGGCTCGGCCACCTCGTATCGACCCACCACGACGTCGTGAGCCCGGTCGAGAACGCGAACCACGCGCGCAGCGGGCAGGCCGTCTCGATTGCCTTCCGCGCCGTCGGATCCGCCGCAGCGCCCGCGATTCGACCCTTTACGAGCGCCTCGATCTCGCCGAGGCGCCAGCTCGACTAAATCACCGTCGAAAGCGCCGTTGAGCATATGCTCGGGCACGAAATACTCCCCTTCGGCGGTTTGAACGAAGCCGTATCTTCCCGCGCGCATGACGAGGACGCCGCGCGGGTTAGCGCGCGGCGTACGCCTGGTATGCGCACGAGAGCGACCCATCGCTTCCCCCCCCGCTACGAAGCGGAAAGCGAGCGCGCGGTGTCCATCGCGATGAGCATCTGGGTATCCGCCCCGTCATCGCCGTTGGATATAGACACATCGGGCACCACGCCGATGCCGTCGATTTCATGTCCCAAGGGACGGAGGTAGTAGGCGGCCGTATATCTGACGGCTCCTCCGAAGCTCAGCTCACGCATAACCTGGACCGACCCCTTGCCCATAGTGTTTTGACCAACCACCTCGGCGCGCTGGTTGTCCTGCAAAGCGCAGGCGAGGACCTCCGCCGCTGATGACGTGTAGTTGTTGACGAGGACGACCAAAGGAGCGTCGGTGAGCGTCACGCCCGAGGCGGTCTTCGTCGATACGCCATCGGGTCCCTGAATCTGAACGAGCACGCCGCTTTGCACGAACAGGGAGGCGATATCGACCGCCTGAGTCAGGTAGCCGCCGGGATTATCGCGCAGATCGATAACGAACGAGGTGGCGCCTTGCTCGAGGAGACCGCGAACCGCTTCCTCGACGAGGCGAGCGGAATTCTGCGTGATCTGACGTATCTTCACCGTGCCCACCGTGTCGTCGAGCGAGGTCGAGACGTTCTGCTCGTCGTGTTTCTGACACGTCAGCATGGTAGTGAACTCGGAGCCCTTCTGCGCGTCGAGGCTGGTCGGGCGCATCCACGTCACGACGACGCTTTGCCCCTCCTGCTGCGACACCGCCTTGACGACCTCCGTCAAAGACCACGTCTTCGAGCTGTCGCCGTCGACTGCCGCCACGAAATCGCCCTGTTTCACGCCCTTGGCCTCGGCCTCCGAGCCTTGGAACACGTCGACCGCGTAAGCACGCCCGTTGTACTCGGAGAACAGGACGCCGATGCCCGCGTAATCACGGTTGCCCGTCTCTTTAACGTAGGCGGCGTAACGATCGGGCGAGTAATACGCGGCGTACGGGTCGCCGGTCGACTTCATCATGGCGTCGATCATGTCATAGGTCGACGACTCGAGGTCGTATGAGTCGAGGCTGTAGAGGGACAGCAGGTCCTCCACCTCGGCGACGCGCGTGGAGACCGAATCGTAGACCGTCTTCGTCACCTTGGCTGAGCCCGTCGTCTGAGAGGAATCCTCGACGGGGAAGCCAAGCGAAGCCATGAAGCCGGTCTGGCTTCTCACGAAAAAGCCTGCGGAGAACGCGATGACGATGACGACGATGAGCACCATCCAACGAGACGCGCGACGGATGCTCTGACGATCTCGAATCGAGGTCGCAGAGCGCATCTTCCGCCGCGCGCTATGTTTGGGTTTGTCGTCCATGGCCTTACGAGCGAGCTACACCTTGAGGTAGCGACGCATCGCGAACGCCGAGCCGAGAAGTCCGATGACCAGACCGGCGACGACCAGGGCAACGCAGATGAACAGATACGTCGTTCCACCGATGTCGAAATTGAGGAACTTGATGGCGTTTTGCAGCTGAGGCAGCGCGAACATGCGCAGAAGCTGCAGGACGCCGACCGCCAAAAACGAGCCGATGATCGCATGCAGGGCGCCCTCCATGAGGAAGGGCCCGCGGATGAAGCCGTTCGACGCGCCGACGAGACGCATGATGGCGATCTCCTTGCGGCGGGCGAGGATGGCCAGGCGAATGGTGTTGTTGATGAACACCATCGCGATGAAGATCAGAAGCGCGATGAGCGCGACGCCGATGTAGCGGACGTAGTTCGTCACCGTGAACAGACGCTCGACGGTGTTCTGCCCGTATTTGACGGAATCACTCACGTTGGAGGGATCTTCGCAGATCTGACGATACGTCGTGTTGGACTCGATCTGCCCCGCGACGCTCTCGACGAGCTGCGGGTCGGTCAATTCGACGTCGATGGACGCCGGCAGCGGGTTGGTTCCATCAAGCTGGTCGATGATCTCGGGATTCGAGGTCATCGAGCTGCGGAACTTCTCGAGAGCCTGATCCTTGGTGGTGAAGTTCACCGATGCGACGCCCTCGATGCCGCGCAGATCGCTCATGACCTTGTCGATGTTGGTCTGGCTCGCATCATCGGCGACATAGGCCGTGATGGAAACCTCGTCTTCAACCGATGACATGAGGCGTTCGACCATGACACCGCCTACAAGGAAGATGCCGATGATGAGCAGCGAGAGAAAGATCGTGATGATCGACCCGAGCGCCGTCGAGAGGTTGCGGGTAAAGCCCTGCAACGACTCCTTGAAGAAATAGCCGATGCTAGACATCGAAACCGTACACCCCCCTGTCCTGGTCGCGCGTCAGATGGCCGCGGTCAAGCGCGATGACGCGCCTGCGCATATTGTCGACCATCTCGCGGTCGTGCGTGGCGACGAGCACCGTGGTGCCCGTGCGGTTGATTCTCTCGAGCAGATCCATGATGCCGCGCGAGGTCTGCGGATCGAGGTTGCCTGTCGGCTCGTCGCAGATGAGCAGCGGCGGACGGTTCACGATCGCGCGGGCGATCGAGACGCGCTGCTGCTCGCCGCCCGAAAGCTGATCGGGCTTCTTGTTGAGCTTCTCTTGAAGACCGACCAGGCGCAAGACCTCGGGGACCTGTGTTTTGATGACGTGACGGCTCTTGCCGATTACCTCGAGCGCGAACGCGACGTTCTCGAACACGGTCTTGTTCGGCAGAAGCTTGAAGTCCTGGAAGACGCAGCCGATGTTGCGGCGCAGATAAGGAACGCGCCAGTTGCGCATCGTGGTCAGATCCTCGTCGGCGACGTAGATATGCCCCTCGCTCGGTTTGATCTCACGCGTCAGCAGCTTGATGAACGTCGACTTGCCCGAACCTGAATGACCGACCAGGAACAGGAACTCGCCCGCGTAAATCTGCAGGGAGACGTCCGAGAGCGCAGGCTTGTTCGGCTGCGCGGGATACACCTTCGTCACATGATCGAACGTGATCACCGGGGCGCCCATCTGCTCAGGGGCTTCGTTCACCTCGAGCACGGGCAGCGCTTGCGACAACTGGGAGGTTATCTGAGCGCGATTTCGGGTTTTCGCACCCGGCGCGGCATGACTGGCATGGCGCCCGCCCTGACGCACGGGTCGCTCCCGACTCGTATCATTCGTCACAGTTTTTGCTCCGTTCAAGTTGTAATGTGCACTGAGACCAGTCAATTCTAGCAGACCGCTATCGTGCCATTACCTTTTCCACAGCTTCAACAACGGCGGCGGAATCGAGGCCGAAGTAAGACATCAGCTCCTCGAACTCGCCCGACTTGCCGAAGCGATCGCGCATGCCCACGAAAGCGCACGGCGCGGGATGCTTCTCGGCGAGAAGCTCGGCAACCGCAGAGCCCAAGCCGCCGATGACCGAATGCTCCTCGGCCACCACGACGCGGCCGGTTTTGGCCACCGATGCCAAAATGGTCTCCTCGTCGAGAGGTTTCACGGAAAACGCGTCGATGACCTCGGCGGACACGCCGCGCTCGGCGAGAACGTCGGCTGCGGCGAGGGCCTCGCGGATCTCGACTCCGCACGCGACGATGGTCACGTCCGCGCCCTCGCGCAGCACGTAGGCGCGTCCGATCTCGAGCTCGACGTCGTCATCGTAGACGCACGGCACGCTTGCGCGTCCCATGCGCACGTAAACCGGGCCGGGCGTCTTCGCGGCCAGCTTGATAGCCGCGCGCGCCGAGGCGTAGTCGGCGGGAACGAGCACGCGCATGCCGGGAAGGCCGCGCATGAGCGAGATGTCCTCGAGCATCTGGTGGCTGCCGCCGTCGGGACCGACCGAGACGCCCGCATGAGTCGGGGCGATCTTCACGTCGAGCTTGGAGTAGCACACGGTGTTGCGAATCTGATCGTAGACGCGGCCCGTGCCGAACACGGCGAACGATCCGGTGAAGGCGATGTTGCCCGCAAGGGCGAGACCCGCCGCGACGTCGATCATGTTCTGCTCGGCGATGCCGCAGTTGAACAGGCGCTTCTCGTAGTCGGGGTTCGCCGCCGCGAACTTGGCCGTGGTGGTCGAACCGGTCAGATCGGCATCAACCGCCACCACGGGCACGCCCGCGTCGGCGAGCTCGGCGAGCGTCGCGCCGAACGCCGCGCGCGTCGCCTTCTTGGTAGCCGCCTGCTCAGGTGTTGCGAGCTTTACCACAACTGCCTCCTTAGTTCCGCGTAGCTTGCAGCTCGGCAAGCGCGATCTCGAGTTGTTCCGCGTTGGGGGCCTTGCCATGCCAGCCCGCCTGATCCTCCATGAAGGAGACGCCCTTGCCCTTCACCGTATGAGCGACGACGGCATGGGGCTTCTCCCCACCGGCCGCCTTCAGCGCGGATAAGGTTTCGACGAGGGATTCCACGTCGTGGCCGTCGACCTCGACGACGTCCCAGCCGAAGGCGGCGAACTTGGCGCCGAGGTCCCCAGGGTTGCACACGTCGCAGATCCTGCCGTCGATCTGAAGTCCGTTGTTATCGATGATGGCGATGAGGTTGCCGAGCTTCTCATGGGCGGCGAACATGGCCGCTTCCCAAACCTGGCCCTCCTCGCACTCACCGTCGCCGAGCACGGCGAACACGCGCGCGTCGTCGCCTGAAAGACGCAGGCCGCATGCGCAACCTGCGGCGATGGACAGGCCCTGGCCGAGAGAGCCGGTCGACACCTCGACGCCGGGGACGAGGCTCGAATCGGGGTGGCCTTGGAGACGAGAGCCGAGCTTGCGCAAGGTGGAGAGCTCTTCGCGCGGGAAGTAACCCGCATGGGCGAGCGTCGCGTACAAAGCCGGCGCCGCATGGCCTTTGGCGAGGAAGAAGCGATCCCTGCCCTCCATCTTCGGATCGGCGGGGTCGTGCTTCATCACGTCGCCGAAGTACAGCGCCGTCAGGATGTCGGCGCACGACAGCGAACCGCCCGGATGACCGCTTCCCGCCTTCGCGATCATCGAAACGATGTCTATGCGAATCTCGTTCGCCTTAATTGCCAGGGAGCCTGCGTCCATGCTCATCCTTTCTCAGAAAACATATGCGTGAACATCATATCGTATAGCCGAAAGCGCGCAGGCGCGAGGATGCGCGCGGCGGGCGAACACACGCCGTCTACACGGCGCGATATCGCCGCGTGCGTTAGTTCGCGACGCGCCATTTATGGTAGCCGATGACGAACTGCTCGATATCTCCGTCGAGAACCGCGTCGACGTTGCCGGTTTCGACCCCGCTGCGCAGATCCTTCACGAGCTGGTAGGGATACAGCACGTAATTGCGGATCTGCGACCCGAAGGAATTCTCCATGCGCTCGCCGCGCAGCTGCTCGAGCTCCTCCTGACGCTTGCGCTCCTCGATCTCGTAGAGCTTCGCACGCAGAACGCGAAATGCGGCCTCCTTGTTCTGAAGCTGGCTTTTCTCGTTTTGGCAAGTGACCACGATGCCCGTGGGCTCGTGCGTGAGGCGCACGGCGGAATCGGTGGTGTTGACGCACTGACCGCCCGGCCCGCTCGAACGGTACACGTCGACACGGACGTCGGAGGGGTTGAGGTCGACCTCGATGTCGTCGGGCAGGACGGGAAGGACCTCGACACTCGCGAACGTCGTGTGACGGCGCTTCTTATCGTCGGTCGGCGAGATGCGCACGAGCCTGTGCACGCCGATCTCGCTTCTCAGCATGCCGTAGGCGTTGCGGCCCTCGATCTGGACGGTCGCCTTGTCAAGACCGACCGCGTCGGTACCGGGCACGACATCGAGGTCGACGACCTTCCACCCCTTGGAGTCCGCATAGCGCGTGTAGATGCGATAGAGCATCTCGGTCCAGTCCTGAGCCTCGAGACCGCCCTGGCCCGGATTCACCGTCACGATGGCGTCACCCGCGTCGAAGCGGCCCGAGAACCACGACGAGATCTCGAGGGCATCGAGCATGCGCGAAAGCGCGTCGAGCAGATCGGCGCATTCCGCGGCAAGGTCGGCGTCCTCATCCGCAAGTTCCCAGGCGCAGCGCGCATCCTCCAGGCAGCTCGCCGCCTCGCCGTACTCGGCGATGACGGCGCGCAGGTTCGACGCCTGCTTGGACACGGACTGCGCACGTGCGGCGTCGTTCCAGAAATCGGGCTCGGCGATCCGGGCGTCGAGCTTCGCGAGCTCGGCGGTCTTATCGTCGATATGGAGGAAGGCATGCGCATCGCGCACGCGAGCGGCGAGCTGATCGAGCTCCTTGTTCTCTTTCTCTGACATGTTCCTTCTCGCAAACGGTTCGGTTGACAACGGGGGGGCAAAAGGCGGACACGACGTCACGCGCGATGGGAGCGCGCTCGTCACGCTCCCGCAAAAGCGTCCCCAGGTCACCTACCGTGGCAGTTCTTGAACTTCTTCCCGCTTCCGCACGGACACGGGTCGTTGCGCTTCGCCGTGGCGAAAGGATCGTCTTTGTCCTTGACGTAGGTCTGCGGTTTGGCGGGCGCGGGCTTCGGCGCCGCACCCCGACCCGCCGCTGCGGGGGAAGCCGCGCGAGACCCCGCGACTCCGGAGGACTCGAGGGCCTGCTCGGGCGACGAGTAGCTCATCTTGCGCGTCAACGGGTCGTCGGCGTTGATGGACTCGGGCGCGGGCGCGCTCTTGGCCACCTCGAGGCGAAGGATCGTGCGCAGGAAGTCGTCGTACATCGTGGCAGTCAGGTTCTCGAAGGCGACGTATGCCTCCTCGCGGTATTCGGTCAGGGGATCGCGCTGGCCGAACGCGCGCAAGCCGATGCCGGTTTTGAGGTAATCCATCTCCTGGAGATGAGCCATCCAGCGCGTATCGATGATGCGCAACATGACCTGCGAGGACAGCGGCTTCATCATGGTCTCGCCGAGCGTGCTCTCCTTCTCGCGGTACACCTCTTCGAGGAACTCCTCGAGGGCTTCGGCGACCGCCGAGGATTCGTCGTCATGGTCGAGCGCGTCCACCGAGAAGCTCGTGCGGCCCGTCATGTTGGCGGCCCAAAGGTCGATGGCCTTCACATCCCACTCGTCGCTCGTCGAACGCTCGGGGCACGAATCGGCGACGATGGCCGCGACCGAGTCGTCGATGATCTCGGGGATGCTCTCGGAGACGTCCTTGCCGTCGAGGATGGCGTTGCGCTCCTCGTAGATGGCCTTGCGCTGCAAGTTCATGACGTCGTCGTACTCGAGCACGTTCTTGCGGGCGGAGAAGTGCATGGTCTCGACCTGACGCTGAGCGCTCTCGATGGACTTCGACACCATCGACGCCTGGATGGGCATGTCGTCGGACATGTCGGCCTTCTGCATCATGTTGGCGATGGAATCCATCTTCGATCCGCCGAACAGGCGCATGAGGTCGTCTTCAAGCGAAAGGTAGAACTGGGTGACGCCGGGGTCGCCCTGACGGCCCGCGCGGCCGCGCAGCTGGTTGTCGATACGGCGCGACTCGTGACGCTCGGTGCCGATGACGCACAAACCGCCCGCTGCGCGCACGCGCTCCTGCTCCTCGAGGCACACCTTCTTCGCGTCGGCAAACGCCAAGGCGCGCTGTTCATCGGTAGGACGGTTCTCCACCGGGTTGCCCTCGGCGTCGAACTCGGGCGCATCCGGATCGAGGCCGCGGGCACGCAGCAGATCCTCGGCGAGCACCTCGGGGTT
>ERZ1673722.1205-NODE-1205-length-27438-cov-12.316035_pt1 | contig 27438 bp, 28 predicted proteins | sample MGYA00580222_ERZ1673722 | MGnify/ENA primary metagenome ERZ1673722 (study PRJEB41218, sample SAMN15661750) | gut metagenome | host: Homo sapiens | place: Canada: London | collected 2015-08-20/2019-03-30 | study: EMG produced TPA metagenomics assembly of...
CACTGTATGTCTAAAGATTACCCCCTCTGTGTCCAATTTTAGTTTACCACTTCAACTATAATTAAATATCAAATTAAGATTAACAAAGAACCAGTATTTCAAGGGGGGTATCTATGAAAAAGCAGATTATTGCCATGATGATTGCAGTCGCCGCAGCGGCTTCTGTATCTACGACAGCCGATGCCAGCTGGCTCAGCAAAGTGCTGAACAGCCTGCCAAGCTCCAGTGGGAGCAGCACCAGCACGTCCAGCTCGACCGTCAAGCGTGGCCATCACTGGAGCAAGGTGTATGAGACAGAAAATTATACGATCTACATTGATACCAACTCGATGAAAGCGACGGGAGAAGCACAAAATAGGGAGGTCAGTGGTTGGTTTAAAAGAGAGTACACACCGGAGGGATCTGCTTGGTTAGGAAATAATAGTTCAGGAAAAGTTAAGACAGACGTGATTACTTATTCTGTATATCAAGCAATATATGATACTTATAAATCGTATTTTTCTATGCCTTGGTACTATTATGATGTAAATGGACATTTGATTTTTAAAGCTAATTGGGCAAGTTCTTTGGGAGATATGTATGATGAAGTTGGATTTGGAGATTATGTTCCGGAAAGCAAGAATGAACAGATCAAAGATATCCTCTTCAATGCTGTAGGCTGGAACTACTAAGAAAGAAAAGCTACGCAGTAAATCCTTATTTCTTTTCAAGCCTTTTGGCATGCTCTGCGCGAATGTCATTCGTGCCATGAGTATAATTGCGATTGGTTTTGTGGTGGGAGCCATTACGCTGGTTCACCTGGCAGATTGCGGCTATATGAAGGCGAAGAACTATGTTCGCGGGTAAACTGTAACATCTGCGATTTAATCAGCGCGGCCTTAGTGTTTTTCGAAATAAGCAACAACTGATAGAATAAGAGTAAACGAAAAGAAACGCTCTTTGCCCGAAAAAGGCAAAGAGCGTTTCTTTTGGCGGAGCAGGTGGGATTCGAACCCACGGGCCTCGAAAGGCTAACGGATTTCGAGTCCGCCTCGTTATGACCACTTCGATACTGCTCCATGATGAGATGATTTCCGGCGATGGATAAAGAAATCGTCCATGAGTGTCTGACACTTCTCTTTCAGGATCCCGGAAGTGATGTCCAAGGTGTGATTGGCCATACCTTCTCCGATGTGGAAGCACGAGTCGATACCGCCGTAGATGGGATTGGCTGCGCCGTAGATCAGATGCGGGATGCGGGCATTCATGATGGCACCTGCGCACATTGGGCATGGCTCTATGGTAACATAAAGCCGCGTGTCCGTCAAACGCCATTTGGAAAGAAAATGGGAGGCGGCGCGGATGACATTGACTTCTGCGTGGCTGGTGGGGTCGAAGGTGGCTTCGCAGCGGTTGTGGTCAGCAGCGAGTATGATGTCTTTATAGACGAGGACGGCACCGATGGGGATCTCTCCTTCATTATAGGCTTTTTGGGCTTCGCCGAGTGCGATTTGCATGTATTCTGTGTCGGTCATGGGGACTCCTTGGGAAAATACAGGGTTCAGGGTTCAGGTTGGCGGGTTCAGGGTTGTGGTGCGGCGCATAACAAAGTGAAAGCGCCGCAGAGTTTGGAATTGATTGGCATATCGCTTACCCGTTATTTTAGCACATTCAGTGTAGCTATCGTATCCGCGTCAGTTTGAACTCGCTGAAAATGGCTTGCCCTTTCTTTCTGAAAAAATCCCATTTCATTCTTTCCTATCTATGGATGGTTGTGCTAAAATAAAGTGAAAATACCTTGAAGGTATAATGACAGAACGGAGGAGAAGAATGGAAGAAGAAAGAAAAGCTGCGAATTTTATCGAAGCGGAAATCAATAAAGATATTGCAAATCATGTCTATGCGAATGATCGGGTGCTGACGCGTTTCCCGCCGGAACCGAATGGATACCTTCACATCGGGCATGTGAAGAGCATCTGTCTCAATTTTGGTATTGGACAGAAGTATCACGGAGAGACGAATGTCCGCTTCGATGATACGAACCCGGCAAAGGAAGAGGTCGAGTACGTGAATTCCATTCTGGAAGATGTGAAGTGGCTTGGTTTCCAGTGGAAGGAACCGGTGCATTATGCATCTGACTATTTCCCGCAGCTGTATGAATTCGCCTGCAAGCTGATCCGCATGGGCCTTGCGTATGTCGATGACCAGACGAGCGAGGAAATCCATGATACTCGTGGTGATCTGAAGCATCCGGGCAAGGAAAGTCCGTACAGAAACAGAAGCGTCGAAGAGAACCTGAAGCTTTTCCAAGAGATGAAGGAAGGCAAGTACAAGGATGGCGAAAAGGTGCTTCGCGCCAAGATCGATATGGCTTCGCCGAATATGGTGATGAGAGATCCGGTCATCTACCGCGTACTGCACGCGACGCATCATAGAACGGGGGATACCTGGTGCATTTATCCGCTCTATGACTTTGCACATCCGCTCTCTGATGCCATCGAAGGGATCACACATTCCATCTGCACGCTGGAGTTTGAAGAACGCCGTCCGCTTTACAACTGGTGCCTGCAGGCATTCGACGGGCCGGAAAAGCCGCGTCAGATCGAATTTGCCCGCCTCAACGTGACGACGATGATCACGAGCAAGAGAAAGCTCCGCAAGATGGTAGAAGCCGGCCTCGTTTCCGGGTGGGATGATCCGCGTATGCCGACCATCAGCGGGATCCGCCGCCGAGGCTACACGCCGGAGTCTCTGCGTCATTTCTGTGAGCTGGTGGGGGTCGCCAAAGCGGACAATCTTGTCGATATCGCGCAGCTGGAATACTGCATTCGTGAGGATCTGAAGGCGAAAGCTCCACGCCTCATGGTGGTCGTCGATCCGGTGAAGGTCGTCCTCACCAACTATCCGGAAGGACAGATCGAAGAGATGACGATGGAGAACAATCCGGAGGATGCTTCGGCTGGAGAGCGTCAGGTACCATTTGGCAGAACTCTCTATATCGAACGGGAAGACTTCATGGAAACGCCGGTGAAAAAATTCTTCCGCATGACACCAGGCAAGGAAGTCCGCCTGAAGGGGGCTTATATCGTGAAGTGCGAGGATGTCGTCAAGGATGCAAATGGCGATATCGAGGAAATCCACTGCACGGTCGACTTTGATACGAGAAGCGGCACGCCGGGGGCGGATCGCAAGGTGAAGGGGACGCTCCACTGGGTAGCCGCTGATACAGCGGTCGATGTGGAATCCCGTCTCTATGACTACCTGATCCCGCCGGATGATACGGATGATGGCCGCGATTTCATGGAAAAAGTGAATATCCACTCTCTGGAAATCAAGCACAGCAAGGCAGAGCCGGAAATCAAAAAGTACAAGGTCGGAGATCGTTTCCAGTTCCTCCGAAAAGGTTACTTCATCATCGACAAGGACAGCACGGAAGATCATCTGGTCTGCAACCGCATCGTAGGTCTGCGTGATACCTGGGCGAAGCTCGCCAAGAAGAACGGCTGATATGAAGATGTGGAAAAACGTTTGCGCCGGACTTCTCGTGGCAGCCCTGCTGCCGATGTCCTCTCTGGCAGCGGAGACGCTGGATCTCAAAGGCATCGGGGGGATGACGGTGCCAAAGAATGTAACCTTTGAAAAAAGCGCGCAGGCCGCGCTGCCCTTCCTTTCCGCAGGGGGGACGGAGCGATTCTTTTTGCGGCGCGGTATGACGAGCAGTGTGTATTACACGATGACCTATGCGAATCCGCCGGATTTCAGCTATGGCTGGGCGATGTCGCATAAGCTCGGGGTGTCTTATCTTCTCGGCATCGGAGCGGTGAATCATAAAGATGATCCGGCGGAAGAGCAGCTCGATCTCATCGCGGCTGATCTCAATGAAAAGCTGATAGCGGCCGGAGCCTCTTTTGAGGGAGAAGCACCTCTGGTAAAGAGCAGGGATAAGAAGCATCTACGCTATGAAGGCTCTGTCGTCATCACGATGAAAGAAAAGGATATCACCTACCATGAGGCGTATCAGATCGTCCTTGCCTGTGATGGCTATTTCACGACGCTCGGTATCATCAATACAGATGCGGATCAGAAGGAGCTTACCGCGTCGGTGAAGGCCATGGTGCAGAAGAGAAAACTCCCTGAAAAGGTCAGGCTGCTCGATCTGACAAAACGTGGGACATCCTTGACGGAGTGGGAGTGAATCAAAGCGGCAATCACCATTGACAAGGTGGCTTCAAACATTTAATATGTAAGTGTAGTAAATTCAGGGAAACATGGATGCCATGGCAGCATCAGATTTCTCAGATGTACTGGTATGTAATAGGAGGAATTCCAAATGGCAAAAGTAGCAATCGTATACTGGTCCGGTTCCGGCAACACAGAAGCTATGGCTCAGGCTGTAGAAGAAGGTGCTAAGGCAGCTGGCGCAGAAACGACCCTTTCTTTCGTTTCTGACACCACAGCTTCCGATGTAGCAGCTTTCGATCACATCATTCTCGGCTGCCCGGCTATGGGTAATGAAGAACTGGAAGAATATGAATTCGAACCATTCTTTGCTGAACTGCTTCCGCAGCTGAAAGGTAAAGTTGTCGGCATTTTCGGTTCCTACGCTTGGAATCAGGGCGACTGGATCGAAAACTGGAAACAGCGTTTCACCGATGAAGGCATCGAACTCGCTGCTGAACCGGTCAAAGCTTACAGCTATCCGGACGACGATGCACTGGCAGCTTGCAAAGCTCTTGGCGAAACCGTTGCTAAAGCGTAATGACTATATAAAAAAGGGCGTTCCGAGGAGCGCTCTTTTTTTATAGTTAGGGAAACGCTGATTTCTGATTTTGCGAAAGCGGCATAAGTAAAGCGTGGGAGAGTGGTTTTCCCCTCAACCTGAGGAGGTCAAGATGGGACAGAAAGTAGCGATTATTTATTATTCTGCGACAGGGAATACGGAAGCTATGGCGGAGGCTGTCGCAGTTGGTGCTAAAAAGGCAGGAGCTGATGTGCTGCTGGCACCGGTATCGGATGTGGATCCCGTGGAAATCGGTAATACCTGCCACCATATCATTCTGGGCTGTTCGGCCTGGGGGGTGGAGGTGATCGAAGAGGCACAGATGAAGCCTTTCTGTGAAAAGCTGAAGCCCTATCTCAAGGGAAAGATCATGGGCATCTTCGGTTCGTGCGGCTGGAGCCGCGGTGCGTGGCTGAATTCATGGTATAATGAGCTGCACTTTGCCGGAGCCAGATTCCCGGCACATCCGCTCCTTGCGTATGGCTATCCGGATGAGACCGCGCTCCAAAACTGCGAAGAGCTTGGAAAAGCAGTGGCAGAGGCGGAGGAATGACTGGTGACTAGTGACTGGTGACTGGTGACTGGAGACTAGAAGACTAGAAGACTAGAAGACTAGAAGACGTCAGACTTTCGTGTCGTCATTTCGAGCGATAGCGAGAAATCTTTGTCATTCGCACTCAGGCGGGCGATGTTTGGACCTCCGAAACGGGAAAACTACTAGGGAAACACTGATTCTGCGATTTAATCAGTTTTTCCCTAGCCCCAGTCCTTCGGACACCGCACCCGTTGAACTTTCTGAACCTGTTTGAAACTGTTCAACCGATTTCCACGCATAGAATCAAACAACCAACAAAAGAATCGAAAGGATGATAACCAATGAATTGGGACAATAAATTTGCCAGCGATGTGAAAGCGGTACCATTTTCCGGTATCCGCAAATTTTTCGATCTGGCCAGCTCTATGAAAGATGTGATTTCTCTGGGCGTCGGCGAACCGGATTATGCGGCTCCTGACAAGGTCATCCATGCGTGCATTGACAGCCTGAAGAGAAAGGAAACGTCTTATACGTCGAACTGGGGACTTCTTGAGCTTCGTGAAGAGATCGGAAAGCTTTTTGAAAAGCGGTATGGCCTGACCTACGATCCGCAGGATGAGATCATGGTGACCGTCGGTGTTTCAGAAGCCATCGGCCTTGTCATGACGACTTTCCTGAATCCGGGAGACGAAGTGCTGATCCCTGATCCTGCCTACCTGGCGTATCCGGCCTGCGTTTCCATCGCGCACGGCGTACCGGTCTTGGTACCGACCTATGCGAAGGATGAATTCCGTCTCACGGTGGAGGAGCTGGAGAAAAAAGTCACGCCAAAGACGAAGGCCATCCTGATCGGATACCCGAATAATCCGACAGGAACCATCATGGATAGAGAGTCTCTGGAAAAGGTCGCTGCTTTTGCCAAGGCCCATGACCTCATCGTCATCGCGGATGAAATCTACTGCGACCTGACGTATGAGGGGCAGCATACCTGCTTCGCTTCGCTGCCTGACATGCAGGAGCGCACGATCGTCATGAATGGTTTCTCCAAGTCTTATGCCATGACGGGCCTTCGTATCGGCTATATCTGTGCTCCGCGCGAAGCGCTCGAGGAAATCTATAAGGTGCATCAGTATGAAATCCTCTGTGCTTCCACGACCAGCCAGTATGGCGCGATCGAGGCACTCAGAAACTGCGATGATGATGTAAAAGCCATGTTTGAGGAATATGCGGCCCGCCGTGAAATGATTTATCAGGGACTGGTGGATATCGGCCTGACAGTCTTCAAGCCGAAGGGAGCTTTCTATATTTTCCCAGACATCAGCTGCACCGGCATGGATGATGAAGAATTCTGCGACCGGCTTCTCTCGGAAGAAAAAGTCGGTGTCGTACCGGGTACCTGCTTCGGACCGCAGGGGAAGAATCACATCCGTATTTCCTACGCAGCCAGCCGTGAAAATATCGCCGAAGCGCTCAAACGCATCGCCCGCTTTGTGAAAAAATATAAAAAGGCGTAAATATAGGGAAACGCTGATTTAATCACAGGATCAGATTTCATATGGATTTTTATACATAGCTCGCTATTCGCGGCAGGTGATTCCTCGCTATGCATAAAAATTCAAGAGTAAAATCTGAGAGCGATTGCATCGGTGTTTCCTTAATTTGAAAAGAGAGCCTTCCGGGCAGCGGAGGCTCTCTTTTGCTTGACAGATGAGAGGCATGGCACGCATAATACTGTTGTTGGCAGTTTTTAGCTATGACTTGTCAGTCAAGGATCATGGCTTTTTCGATAAAAGGAGAAAATGATGAAGCTACGCATATATCTACTGGCACTCCTGCTCGGCGCTCTCGGTTTTGCGGGATGCGAAGCGGCAGAGCAGAATGCGCGCGAGACGGCTCTTCCTGCATCCGCTGAGGCTGCAGAGGAGAAGACTATAGCGGAGTCTCATGGGAAAGCGGCGAAGGCGGAGACAGTCGAACCCCCGCTTCTTCCGATCGATGCCTCTCCGCTTGTAGATGATGATTTTGTGCTGCATGGTATGGCTCTGGGCGATCGCGCTTCTTCTCTCATTCGGAAGATGGGGACGCCGGATGACATCTCGCGTGGTAGTGTGAGTGATACCTATACATGGAAGGACTTCACTGCGCGAGTGAACCATGCCATTACCGAAGAGAGTGCATGGAAGGTCATGGGTAAAACGGCACTGCCTACAGGCCTTACCGAGTATCGCAGTGAGAGAAAGGATCTGAAAACGCTGCGCGGCATTCACGCGGGAAGTTCGCGTGAAGACGTCCTGCGTGCCTATGGTCGCCCTCTTCGCCTTCTTTGGGATGGGGAAAAGAAAGATTTCCTTCTGATCTATGAAGCCGGGGATCAAGAAATTTCTTTCACTATTCATAAGAACGTGGTAAAATCATTGCATGTGTCTTACCTGTCTGAAAAGAAAATGGGGAAGACAGAAATGCAAGAGGGGCATGATTTTTTGCCGAAGAGAGATTTCTCTCTGGCGGGCCTTTCCTTGGGGCAGCGCTTCAAAGACTACTCTTTTATGGAGTGGGAACGAAAGATGATGAATCCCGGAGAGGAAATCTGGTACTATGAGGGCTATGGCGTCCGCATGACAAAGAAGGAGCACTGGATCATAGCATTCTTTCTGACAGATGACCGGATGCTGACGCCTCGAGGCCTTGCCTTGGGAGACGATCAGTCGACGGCAGAAATGCTCTACGGCGCGCCGCACAAGCTGGAACTGGATACCTCCACGGGCAGCCCGCGCACAGCCTATGTGTACTTCTCCCAAGGGCAGAAGGAGGTACTCATCCTCTATTTCAAGAATAAAAAAGTGGATGGCATCGTGTGCGCCGGGAATCCGCAACGAGGCAAGTGACTGATCCCTGATTTATGGTCACTATAGTAGTCAAACAATCTGAGGTGTTACTGTGTACGATTATTTTTGCGCATTTATTGTCGGCGTAGTGGAAGGGCTGACAGAGTATATTCCTGTTTCATCGACGGGTCATATGATCATCGTCGGGCACATGCTGGGCTTCGAGGGGACGCTTGCCGATCTCTTCGATGTCTTCATCCAGCTCGGTGCGATCCTTTCCGTTCTCGTGGTGTACAGAGAAAAATTTACCTTTATCCTGAATACCCATCACTGGTTTCGTACAAAGGGCCCCTCTCTTCTGAATCTGGCCATCGCCATGTTTCCCGCCTGCCTTCTGGGGCTTGTTTTCCATGGATTTATCAAGAATACGCTCTTTGGCCCCATAACAGTCATCATCGGTCTGGTGCTGGGTGGTATCTTCATGATCGCAGCAGAAAAAATGCATAAACATTTTTCTGTGACAGATGTAGACCACATCACATGGAAGCAGGCGCTGAAAATCGGGCTCTTCCAGTGCCTCTCTCTCTGGCCGGGCTTCTCCCGAAGCGGCAGCACCATCGCCGGCAGCCTGCTTTTGGGAATCTCCAGAAAAGCGGCAGCAGACTTTACCTTCATCATGGCGGTCCCGCTGATGTTCCTTGCCTGCATCTATGACCTTCTGAAAACGATCAAGTATCTTGAAATGGGTGACTTTGGCATTCTGGCCGTCGGATTTGTGACCGCGTTCTTCGTGGCGTATGCATCCATTCTTTGGTTCCTGAAATTCCTGAATACTTCGACGCTGACTGGCTTTGCCATCTATCGCTTCATTGTTGCACTCGTTGCGCTCATTTACTTCTGGTGAAAAAGCTCCCGCTTCGGCGGGGGCTTTTTGCGTGGCAGCGGGAAATCTAAGGAAACGCTGATTCAATCGCAGAGTCAGATTTTACAAGAATTTTTATACATGGCTTCGTCATCATCTTCTTTACATAGCTCGCTATTCGCGTCAGATGATTCCTTGCTCTGCATAAAAATCCAAGAATGAAATCTGACAACGATTTAATCAGTGTTTCCTTAAGAGATCTGACGATGGGGGATTTGTATAAAAACATTTTTCCCCACTGGCAAAAAGAAATCATTCATGGTATGATTAAATTTATAGTAGTAGGAATAGTTTCTATTTCTGCCTGAAATGAAAGCGAAGGAGGGGAGTGCATGAAGGCTTATATCCGTATTAGACATACCGGAGAATTATATGACCGCAGCTGCTATGCTGCCTATGCAGGCGCTAGTGAGCTGGATATCCCTGTGAAGCCCTATAAAGTGGTGTATTCCCTGACCGATAATGATCCGAAGGATCCTGTGGTGGGAACATTTTCTGATGTGAAGGTGGCACTCGAAAGATTCGGCGTGAAGCTGGTGCCGCTGGATTATCCGGATGAGCTGATGCCTTTCGTCGGACGAAAGATCTGGAAATCGACGCTTTTCACCATCACCAGCCATGCGGAAGACTGGCATGTCTTTGTCAAACCGGTGGAGGATGTGAAGCGATTCCATGGCACGGTGCTTGATAAGTCGGAAGACCTCATCAAGCTGGGCGGGGGACTCGAAGATATCGATGTCTGGTGCAGCAGCCGTGTGAATTTCATCTCCGAATGGCGTCTCTGGGTACTTCAGGGGGAAATTGTAGGCCTGTGCCCCTATAAAGGGCGCTGGGATATTTTCCCTGATCCCAGAGTTCTTAAAGCAGCCGTTGCTGCCTATCATTCCGCTCCGGCCGGCTATGCGCTGGACTTTGGTATCACGGATGAAGGCAAGACGCTTCTGGTCGAGGTATCTGATGGCTATGCGCTTGCTTCTTTTGGCTTGAAATCAAGGCTTTATATGCAGATCCTTCTGGCACGCTGGCAGGAATTAACTAAAGATGTGAAAGTGTGAGCCGGCGCAGCCGCTCATCATTTATCCCTATGGCACCGATGCTTGTAGTACCTTTGTGTTTTCTGCAGTAGTCGGTGCTTTTATTACATGCAAAGGATTGGTTCGGCTTTATGGTCAGCCTGTGGGCGCGCTGCCCTTTGAGCGTATTTGAAAGCAGGTATGAGTAGACTTGAGTGACTGGTGACTAGAATGCTGCTTTCGGGCATCACCACAAATTCGCGGCGGATCCGCCACCTTATGCGGCTGTCGACCAATTCAACGATGATTTATAGAAAGGAGGAGTCATGGTCAGACTGAGCAATGATTTTCTGCAGCGGCTGAAGGATAGTGTCAATATCAATGACATCATCGGCTCGTATGTCGATCTGAAGAAAAAAGGAAGATACTATTTCGCCTCCTGCCCTTTTCATGGACCGGAGAAAACTCCTTCTTTTTCAGTGTCTCCAGAAAAAGGATTTTATTACTGCTTTGGCTGTCACGAGAGCGGGGATGTCTTCCACTTCCTGCAGAAGATGGAAGGGATCACTTTCATGGAGGCTGTCGAGAGGGTAGCTGACTATGCCCATATCGATATGCCGACGGAAGAGATCTCTCCGGAAGAACGGCAGAAGGCGGCCATGATGAAGAAGATGCTGGAGGTGACGGAGCTTGCAGGCTCCTATTTCCATAACTGCCTTACACGGACGCAGATGGGACAGGCGGGAATGGCGTACTTCGAGAAGCGTCACCTTTCGATGGAAACCATAGAAAAATTCAAGCTGGGCTTTGCGCCGGCGGATTGGCATCGTCTATACCATGATTTCACGACGAAAAAGCAGATCGATCCGAAGATACTGACAGCCTGCGGTCTTTGCGGGTACAAGAATGGAAACTATTTTGATATGTTCCGTAATCGCTGCATGTTTCCCATTCTGGATCTCAAAGGACGCGTGGTGGCATTCGGCGGTCGTGTCATGGATGACAGCAAGCCGAAGTATCTGAATTCGCCGGAAAGTCCGATTTTCAATAAACGCCGTCTTCTTTTTGCGATCTATCAGGCATTGCCGGAAATCCGCAAAAAGCGGCAGGCGATCATGGTCGAGGGCTACATGGATGCGATTTCCCTGCATGCTCATGGCGTCACGAATGTAGTAGCCTCCCTCGGGACAGCCTTCACGGTAGAGCAGGCAAGGCTTCTCAAAAAGTATGCCGATGAGATCGTTTTCTCTTATGATATGGATGCTGCCGGCCAGAATGCGACGCGGCGGGCGCTGGAAATCGCTGGCGCGGTGGGTCTGAAGCTGCGCGTAGCACTCGTGGGTGAGGGCAAGGATCCGGATGAATTTGTCAACCTTCATGGCGGAGAGGCCTATTTAGAAGCGGTAGCGCAAGCGCAACCAGCGCTGGACTATCTCTTTAGCGCGCTGCAGCGGCAGTATGATGCGTCGACGCTTGACGGGCAGCATCACATTCTTGATGAGATGTTCGCTGTACTTCTCGCGCAGCAGGATACATTCCAGTTCAATTCATTTATCCGCAAGATGGCGATGACGCTCCACATGGATGAGGGGATGATCCGAAGTGAAGCACTCTCTTTTGCGAAGAAAAATCATTCGACCCTATATATTTCCCAGAAAACACCGTTGGAAGCACCGACGACAGACAAAGGGCCGCAGGCCAAGAAGCAGAAGCTTCTGGAAGAAGGGCTTCTCAAGTACTGCCTTCGTTACCATACACTTCCGGAGGGCTGGGAGTCACTCAAGAATTATCCATTCACCTCGCCTTTCCGTCAGAGACTCTTTGATGCGATGAAATCGATGGAGGGAGAAATCACGGAACAGGCGGTGGAGGGGAAGCTTCTTCGCGAGGATATACCGCTTCTGGCGGAACTTACGATGGAAGGGGATCCGCCTGGCTCCGTCCCTCAGGAGGAGTATATATGGCCTTTGATGAAGATGTATCTTCAGAAGGAGTATCGTCTTCATACAGAAAAAGTCCAGACGCTCATATCTTCAGATCCTGAAGAAGCCAGAAAAGAGCAGATGATCTGCATCCGCCTCAGTAAAGAAATCATGGCACTGGGAAGGGCATGAGTGGTGACCGATTACTGCGGTCAGATATCAGACATCAGAAGTCAGACGGTAGAAGTCGGACGATAGAAGTCAGATACCTGAATCTAATCCCTAGTGACTAGTCACTAGTCACCAGTCACTAGTCTTTACGCATATTGTTTGTTTTTGTATACCACATTTCCGCCGCATAGATGTACACGATCGCCGGAATGGATTACCAGTATCGGGGGATATAAAAATGGCTGAACGAATGACTCAACTTGAAAAATGGATTCAGGAGCTGAAGAAAAAATCCCATGACGGGCTGGTGGCGAATAAGGACATCATGGAGCTCATTTCCACGCACAATCTGGGAGAGGAAGATTTGTCTGCACTTTATGAAGCGCTTCACATTCACCAGCTGGAAGTCGACTTTAATGAAGAAGTGGATGATTCCTTCGACTTCATGGATGAAGAGGAGTCGGCTGAACTTGTCAAAGAAGCGGAAGAAGCTGAGGCAGAAGCTGAAGAAGACACGCCTGTGCCCGATCTGGACAATGCTATCTCCATCGATGATCCCGTGAAAATGTATCTGAAGGAAATCGGTGCACTGCCCCTTTTGACCAGTGAAGAAGAGATCGTGCTTGCCAAGATGGTCGAAGCGGGGATGCGCAAGGAGGCGACTTCCGAAGAAAAGGAAGCAGCGCTGGACGCCAAGAAAGAGTTGGCTGATCGGAATCTCCGTCTCGTGGTCTCCATCGCAAAAAAATATCTGGGCCGCGGGCTGCAGTTTCTGGATCTCATTCAGGAAGGGAATCTGGGCCTTTTGAAAGCGGTCGATAAATTCGACTATACCAAGGGCTATAAATTCTCGACCTATGCGACATGGTGGATCCGGCAGGCGATCACACGCGCCATTGCGGACCAGGCGCGTACCATCCGCGTGCCTGTACACATGGTAGAGACGATCAATAAGCTGAATCGTATTTCTCGCCAGCTGCTGCAGGAAAATGGGCGCGAGGCGACCAATGAAGAACTTGCCAAAGCCATGGGCGTATCGCTCGCCAAAGTACGCGAGGTCAAAAAGATCGCGCAGGATCCGATTTCCTTGGAAACACCGATCGGAGAAAAAGAAGATTCTCATCTGGGCGATTTCATCGAAGACCATGAAGCCATCGCACCGGATGATGCTGCCGGCAGCATTCTTCTCCGCGAGCAGATCGAAGAGCTCCTGACAGGCCTGACGGAAAGAGAACGACAGGTGCTCGAGCTGCGCTTCGGCCTGAAAGACGGCAAGACAAGGACGCTCGAAGAAGTGGGAAAATACTTCGATGTGACCCGCGAACGCATCCGTCAGATCGAAGGGAAAGCGCTTTCGAAGCTGAAGAAGACGGCAAGAAATCTGATCAACCAGTGAATCAGAAGCAATCAAAAAGCAGCCCTTGAAGGCTGCTTTTTGATTGCTTCTGATTTTTTTAGGGAAATACTGATTCAATCGAACTCTGCGATTGAATCAGCGTTTCATTAGATCAGATGGTATGCGCGGAGCCGACGACAGCTTCGATCTTGTGCATGACCATCTGCTTCACAGCTTCTCTGGCCGGCTTCAGATAGCTTCTCGGGTCGAAATTCGACGGATCCTTGTAGAGCGCTTCACGGATAGCACTTGTCATGGCAAGACGGATATCGGTGTCGATATTGATCTTGCAGACAGCCATCGTGGCAGCCTTGCGGAGCATGTCTTCCGGGACGCCTTTCGCGCCGAGGACTTTGCCGCCATAGGCATTGCACTTTTCTACAAATTCCGGAATGACAGTGGAAGCGCCATGGAGAACGATCGGGTAGTCCGGCAGGAGTTTACCGACCTTTTCCAGACGTTCATAGTCCAGATAGGGGTCGCCTTTGAATTTGTAAGCGCCGTGGCTGGTGCCGATCGCAATAGCGAGAGAGTCGCAGCCGGTAAGCTCTACGAATTCAGCTGCTTCTTCCGGATCTGTAAAGATCGCATCCTTTGCATCGACGCTGACCAGATCTTCTACACCGGCCAGACGTCCGAGCTCGGCTTCTACCACGACGCCTTTGTCATGGGCATATTCGACGATCTGCTTTGTGACTTTGACATTTTCCTCAAAGGAGTGCTTCGAGCCATCATACATGACGGAAGTGAAACCACCGTCAATGCAGGCCTTGCAGATTTCATAAGAAGAGCCATGGTCCAGATGGAGTGCGGTTGGGATTTCTGGATAATCCTGAAGAGCAGTCTTGACCAGGCCGACGATATATTCCTGACCGGCATAATTGCGGGCGCCTTCCGAAGCCTGGAGAATGACAGGAGACTCCTCTTCCTTGGCAGCTTCCATGATCCCCTGGATGATTTCCATGTTATTCACATTGAATGCACCAATGGCATAATGCCCCTGATATGCCTTTTTAAACATTTCAGTAGTTCCTACGAGCGGCATAATGATACCTTCCTTTCAATGCAACATTGATATAGTGTATACAATATATAAGCCAATCTGTGAATAAAAGCTATATGATTGCCTTTCTTTATTATACTGAATGGTACTTTATATTTCCACTGTATTTTAAGAATTATTTTCAAAAAAAGAAATGGCCGCTATTTCTTACAGGCAGAGAGACTGGTTTCATGGTACAATAAAAGAAAACAAGGGAATCAGCGTTTCCCAGGGAAGGAGAATACAGAATGGATCAGAAAGAAGACGATCTGAATGAAGAACAGGAGCTTTCCCCTGAAGAGCTGGCGGAATTCATGGCATCCTACAAGAAAGAACTGGCCCGCATTTATAAAATGTCCAGCGCGAAGAAGGCTTTCATGGTGAGACAGAAGCTTCCAAACTTGAAAATGGCACTGGAAGAATGTGACCGTGACATGCGAAAGGATATTGATGAGTTGAAGCATAAGTATGGGATCCACTATTGAAAGGAAACGTCTCTTTTTCAAAAAACTTCATTTTACCCCTTGCAAAAAATGAAGCTACATGATATACTCTTAACATCGCTTGAGACAAGACCTCTTGAAACTAAGTCAAATGAAAAGACTTGAAAAAAGAACTTGACAAAAGCAAGAAAAACGAGTATAATAAATCTCGTTGAAACGGATCATTAGCTCAGCTGGTAGAGCACCTGACTCTTAATCAGGGTGTCCGGGGTTCGAACCCCTGATGATCCACCAGACATTCAGCCCGAAGTCATGAATGACTTCGGGCTTTTCTTTTTTCTACCTAACTCGCATAAAAATCATCACTTCTACCAAAATTTCTACCAAATCAAGAAAATGCCATTCCGCAGCGCATGACGGGATGGCATTTTTTTGATGCAGTGTGACGGGCTTCATCATCTTCTTCCTTAGAAAAACGTATTTGCCTGTCATCCAGGTTTGACAGTATAACCAAAGCGCGCTCGCTGCCTTCTACAGCCTGCCCTGTCCAAGGACTATCAAGGGAACGCGTTCAAACGCGCCCTGCGCGATGCGCAAAGGAACATCGTAAATGGGGACCACCCTGGGCAAAAGGCAGCCCATAATGGCAGCATCAGCGCCATTTCAAAGGGCAATGTGGAGATGGTAGAGAGCCATTGACGTGGCCACTCAAGAGAGATCGATATTTTGCCAAACGAACCGCTCGTACTGAGAAGGCGAGAGCCTAAATGGACGGGGCAATGTACCAATATGCCCATGATCCCGACTACGTGGCTTTCAAATGGAAGCTATCGAACCGCCATTCATGCGATGACATTTGTGACCTGTACGCCTGTGCAGACCTTTGGGGGATGGGGAAGGGCATTTTCCCGAAAGATAAGCTCCCGAAGCTGCCAGTCCATCCAAACTGCATGTGCCGTGTGGTTCCCATATTCCATGGATCTATGCGAGTGACAAGCGAAGAGCCCAAAGACAAGACGATTGCCGGAGTGAATGGGGCAAAGGAAGTCCAGAAGGGAGCCAGCTGGAAGCAATACGCGAGGGGTTATTCCGATGAAGTAATGCAATGTCAAATCACTAATGGTATAATGCAGGCAGGAAGACCGGCGAATGAACAAGACGAACTGAAACAATTCGTTTTCATTGGCGATAAGAAGACCGCCGCGGAGAAGCTCGCTTCCGTAAATCCACATTATCAAGAGGGCAGGGAATGGCAAATCAACTGCCAACGCTGTGTTGGTGCGGAAGCGGGGAGGCGATAAAAATGAGTAACGAGGATCTATGGAAACGCTGATTCAATCGCAGAGTCAGATTCTACAAGAATTTTTATACATAGCTTCGTCATAGCCTTCCTTAAATAGCTCGCTATTCGCGTCAGGTTATTCCTCGCTATGCATAAAAATTCAAGAGTAAAATCTGACAACGATTTAATCAGTGTTTCCCTAGAAAAAATGACTGATGAAGAGTTAGACGAAGCTATCGCTAAGGAATATGGAGAAGATTGGGACCCCGCTAATTTTGAGAAAGGGGACCCGTTAGCAGATGAATTTTTTAGGCGAATAGGCATAGCCGGAGACTAAAAATGAAATATAATGATTATGGAAATCCCTCGAGGTGGTAAATTTCGTTGCAACCACGCACCTTCGCGGTCAAAAGAGTTGCAGGAGAGGCGACGCCTGCCGAGGGATATCTAACAATCTAAAGCGCTCTTGCGAGCGCTTTTTTATTGCCTTTCAAATAACGGTATCAAAAAAGGATGACCAGCCCCCACCAATAAAGGGCGAAGGTTCTAGCCATCCTTTTCTATATATTATAGCATAATTCAAAATGCTAACAAACACGCCTTTCCAAAGGGACGGGAGCCCTGCCGCAGGCGTTAAAGAACGGCCTTTTTATTGGGATAGAAGCCCCCAAAGTGAAGAACACAGGAGGTTTTTATTATGACATGAGCAGAAGTGTACGAAGCATCAGGAAAGCAGGGCGGCCTCCGGGAAGATGAAGGAGTGGATTCGGCAAGTATTTTTTATATTTTTCCATACGAAAGCCCTGCATATCTGTTATAATAATGGCAATATAGCAAAATTTTAAGGGGAAGCCCTGGCAGAAGAAGCACTTTGATTTCATGGAGGAACAAGAATGGACTTTACATTAGATGCAAAGCAGCAGGAGCTGGTAAATCTGGCGAAGGAAATCGCACAGAAGGAGATCGCGCCGCGCGCTCTGGACATCGACAAGAGCGGTGTCATGGATCCGGAGCTGCTGAAGATTTTGAAACAGTCCGGTATGACTCAGCTGGCTGTCCCGAAGGAATATGGTGGAGCAGGACTTGATCTTTTGACGGGTGCGATGATCAGTGAAGAACTCGCAAAGGGCTGCGCCGGTACTGCGACTGTTTGTGCTGCCAATTCGCTCGCTTCTTTCCCGATCCTTTTCGCTGGCAATGATGAACAGAAGAAGGAATATTTTGACTGCCTGAATAACGGCGGGATTGCCTGCTTCGCACTGACGGAACCGGGAGCAGGTTCTGATGCGGGCGCGGTATCTTGTAAGGCAAAGAAGGTCGATGGCGGCTATGTCCTGAATGGTACGAAGTGCTTCATCACCAATGCGCCGATCTGTGACAAAATCACACTCTTTGCCAATACCCGTGAGTCGGGCGGCATCCGTGGCCTCACCGTTTTCACTGTCGATAGAAATACGCCAGGCGTCTCCATCGGCAAGGAAGAGGATAAGATGGGAATCCGTGCTTCCGCTACATCGGAGATCATTTTTGATGATTGCTTCGTTCCGACAAGCGCCCGCATCGGTCGTGAAGGCATGGGCTTCCGCATCGCGATGCAGACGCTTGAGACATCCCGTCCGGTCGTCGGTGCGATTTCTGTCGGTATCGCACAGGCTGCACTGGAAAATGCCATCCACTATGCACACCAGAGAAAGCAGTTCGGTCAGAAGATCGCTTCTTTTGAAATGGTACAGGAAATGATCGCCAATATGGTCACTAAGACAGAGGCAGCACGCGCGCTTGTCTACAAGGCTTGCTGGCTGAAGATGCAGGGAGATAAGAGGGCGTCCATGTTCTCCGCTATGTCGAAGTGCTTCGCTTCGGATACAGCGATGGAAGTCACCACGACAGCGGTGCAGGTCATGGGCGGTAATGGGTACTCCCGTGAAAATCCGAATGAAAAATACATGCGTGATGCCAAGATCATGCAGATCTATGAAGGAACGAATCAGGTACAGCGCCTCGTCATCGCAAATGAAGCTCTATATTGATCACAGGATAAAACGGGTGTGTGAAAGCAGAAGGCTTTCACACACCCGTTTTTGCATGACTGAACTGTAGGAAAACACGGATGCAATCGGAGAGTTTGACTTTACATGTGCTTTCAAACACGCTTCTTAAGTAGTTCGCAATTCGCGATTCCTTTTGCCTTTCATGGAAATATATGAGAAATCGAACATTATTGGGATAGGGGTTAGGAAGACATTTAATGCACAGTACACTGGCGTATACTATGCATTGCCCACATTTTGCCTAAATATAAATTTCGAGTGGGATGCATGTAGAATTTAAAGATATTGACTAAATGAACTTTGGCAATATAAGATTATAAAAAATTATTTATTATGCAGCTCAAGAGAGGTGATTAAAATGAAAATTATTGGAAAATTAGGTACATTATTGTTTTCGTTAGGACTTGTATCGGCGGGTACGAGTGTACAAGCAACATCAGCAGATATGGAAAAGTTTTCTAATATTACAGATACTACCCCCATTATTTTACAAGAAAATATGAGTCAGCAAATTTCATTTGAGAAACATTTGAACTTTTCGAGTGAGCCATTTGATAATGCTATGGGAGTTTATCACACTTCTCATTATTCGCATACCTCCCACAGGTCTCATTATTCTTCTCAGTATTAACACTTTTAAACAAGCTGCTTTATTGTGGCTTGTTTTTTTATAGGAGATTTTTTATGGAGTGTATAAAGGAAATACAGGATGGTTATGAAATTATTTTATCAAAGAGACTTTATGAACGGGAAGCAATAATCTCTTTAGCATATAAATACAGTGGCCGTTTTGTAATATCACTTGATTCAATAGATAGTGAATATGTAAGTTTTAGTGTAAGGAAGCATAGCAATTTATCAGAACCAAGTAGAGATGATATAGAGAAAATTCTTGCTGACTTGCTGGATGAACAACTTAGGTTGGAAATTTTGCGAAGAATAAAAGAAATTCGAGATATTATTTATAAAAAGGCATTTGAACCATTGAAGGTAAAATGATATGAAAACCATACAATATCCATATTTATTTGAAACGTTTGATGACTCATTTCTATTAATCAATATGGTGGGAGAGCATATATTTTTATCCCCTGATGATTTCGAGTGCTTAATTTCGGAAAATTATGATAAATTGACGGAAAGAGCCAAAATCGGTTTATATAGCCATCATTTTATTAGTTCCGCGGATAATAAGGACTTAGTAGAAAATTTATTGGCAGTGAAATTAAGAAGTAGAAAAGATTTTTTACGATATTTTACAACTTTGCATATGGTCGTTTTAACTTTGCGCTGTAACTGCCATTGTGATTATTGTCATGCTAGCTCTAAAAATCTAGTTTCTAAAGAAACAGATATGTCCTTGGAAACCGCAAAGCATGTACTTGATGTGATTTTGCAATCGCCTTCATCTGAAGTTAAAATTGAATTTCAAGGCGGAGAGCCATCTTTGAATTGGACTGTTCTTAAATTTTTGGTTTTAGAAGGAGAGAAAAAAGTCAAAGAAGGGTTAAAGAAAAGCATTTATTTTGTGATTTGTACTAATTTAATTAATTTGTCTGATGAACAAATTGAATTTTGCAAAAATCATCATGTAGAAATATCGTCTTCTTGTGATGGCCCTAAATTTTTTTATGACTTACATCGACATGCATTAGATGGTTCAAGTGCTTATGAACATTTTATTAAAACATTACAGAAGGTTCGAAAAATTAAGGGGGATAATAGCGTCAATGCTTTATTGACCATAACCAAAGATAATTTGCATCATTTACCTGAAGTTATTGATCATTATATGAAACTTGGATTTCATAATGTTTTTTTGCGTGCGCTTAATCCTTATGGATATGCAAAACAGAATGAAGCACAATTGGGCTATTCTTTAGAAGAGTTCATACAAATATATAGAGATGCATTGGAATATATTTTTACAATTAACCAGAATGGGACATTCTTTGCAGAGTCTTATGCTGCTCTAATATTTGAGCGAATCATGACTCCTTTTTCTACCGGATTTGTAGATTTGCAGTCTCCTACGGGAGCTGGAATTGCTGGTGCTATCTATTATTATAATGGTGATGTATATCCATCTGATGAAGGGCGTATATTGGCAGCTATGGGCGATTGTCATTTTAGGATGGGAAATGTATATTATGATGATTTTAAGACAATTTTCTCATCGAAAGTAATGAAAGATTTAGTACAAAATAGTTGTATTGAATCTATGCCCGGATGTTCTACTTGTGCATATAGCCCATATTGTGGTGCAGATCCTATTCGGTATTATACAGAATCTGGCGATTTAATGGGGAAACGATATGATAGTGGATTTTGTAGAAGAAATAAGGGCGCAATAAAAGTTATTCTTGATATTATAAAAGAAAATGATCCTAAGAAAATCGCAATTCTTTGGTCATGGGTTCAGAGACGGCCTTTGGAGGATTGGCAATGTGGCAAACACGAGGAATAGGTACAAATATAACCAAACCAATTATTGCACGCTTTTCTAAGAAAAAAATAAATTGGTGGGAGATATTTTCAGAAAAAACAATAGGACTTTACACAAATTCTAAAGCAGGGAAACATTTGGCGGTAAGTTTGTCTGATCAGGCAATTGATGGATATGAATATCCGATGGTATCGCGCGTTCCTACGGCAGCACTAGGTGAACTTAACGAAGGCGACATATTGCAGATTATGCCAGACGGAAGAATATTGCGTGTGTATAATATTCAATCGAAGCAAAATGTTTTATTTATTACAGAAAAATGTAATTCAAGGTGTATCATGTGTCCGCAGCCGCAAAAACCTATTGATCATGATCAGGAGATTTTGAAGATATTATCTCTTTTACCAAGGGAAAGTGTAAGAGAAATTTGTGTAAGTGGAGGAGAACCAACTGTTAATGCCAATTTTACTAATGTTATGAAGACATTGGCAAAGTTTCCTAATGTAGATCCTATGGTATTAACAAATGGAAGACGATTTAGTGATTTTGAGTTTACCAAAAATGTTATTGCGAATGCGCCTTTCAATACGCAATATGCAATTCCTTTGTATTCGGCTGTTCCCGAAATCCATGATTCTATTGTCGGTGCTAAAGGAGCTTTTAGAGAAACCATCATGGGATTACATAATTTAGCAAAATTTAGAATCCCTGTGGAAATCAGAATCGTATTAACTAAGCAAAATATTACAGGATTGGTTGATTTAGCGGATTTTATAGGATGGAATTTACCAATGGCTGTTCATGTTGCCTTTATGGGAATGGAAATACATGGACGAGCAGACGATAATAAAGGAAAAGTTTGGGTGGAACCTGCTAATTATATGCAGGAATTAACTATAGCTGTAAAAAATATAGCACATAGAAATATCCCTGTGTCAATCTATAATTTACCATTATGTCTATTGCCAAAAGAATTATGGCAATATAGTAAAAGGAGTATATCCGATTGGAAGCAGGAATATCGAGTGGAATGTGAAGGCTGTACTCAACAAGATAATTGTGGAGGCTTTTTTACCACTTCTGTAATCATTCCCCATGGGATTCATAGATTATGATTCTTGTTTATTAAAGTTACAAATATATAGTTAAGTTCATATCAGTGTGTAGACTAATTTCTTTTGTTTTCAATTGTTGTATAAATAAAAATGAATATTGGGTTTAGATTCAATTGCTGGTCGGATGACTGATTCACACCATTATACGTACATAATCTAATGCTTTGAGACCTGCTTTCCCAGTGGTGCTTTTATTTTGATGCATCGTGTTGCTTTCTTTACCGTACCCATAGAACCTGCTGAACCCTTTATTTCAAACTCCAAAAAGGACCGCTTACGCGGTCCTTTTTGGTTCTATTTCATTATTCCCAAGCAGGAACGATAGTGCCTTTGTATTTTTCAGCGATGAATTTCTTGACGGATTCAGACTGATAGTACTTGACGAATTTCTGATAAGCTGGCTGATCCTTGTCCTTCTCGCGAGCAGCGATGATCATGACGGCGAGCGGGGTATCCTTGTCTTCGAGGAAGATGCCCTGGTCTTTCGGGGAAAGTCCGGAGCTCATGACGTAGTTCATGGTGATAACGGATGCATCGACATCAGCAAGGCTTCTTGGAAGCTGAGCGGCTTCGAGTTCCTGGAATTTCAGGTGTTTCGGATTTTCTACGACATCTGCCGGAGTGGCTTTCATGCCGACGCCTTCCTTCAGTTTGATGACGCCTGCTTTTTCAAGCAGTTGGAGACCGCGACCTTCATTGGTCGGGTCATTCGGGATGGAGATGGTAGCGCCGTCTGGCAGGTCCTTGATGTCCTTGTACTTGTTGGAATAGACGCCCATGCGCATCAGGATGGCTTTGCCGATGGAGACGAGGTTTGTATTGTGCTGCTTGTTGAAGTTCTTCAGGAACGGTTCATGCTGGTAGACGACGAGGTCGAGATCGCCGTCGGCGAGTGCCTGATCCGGAGTGACATAGTCGGAGAATTCCTTCACGTTGACCTTGAGCCCTTTGCTTTCTGCTTCTTTGGCAGCGGCTTCGACGACTTCTGCATGTGGGCCGGCTGTAGCACCGACGGTGATTTCTTTCTTTTCCTGTACAGAGGCAGCGGCCGAGGAGGCTGGCTTTGCGTTGGAACCACAGCCGGTGATGATGGCTGCTGCGGAGAGGGCGCAAAGTCCAGCGATGACGAGTTTCTTTAACATAGATATACTTCCCTTCTTTTATAAAATCCGGTGTCTATGTGTTGGAAGTGGGATAATCCGCATTTCCTATAGATCCGGTGGAAAACAGTTTTGGGGGCGGGTTCTGGGGGGCGGGGAGCAGTTTTCGAACCCTGAACCCTTCTTACTTCTTATTCGCCTTTTTCGCTAGGTTGCTGCCGATGAACTGGATGAGCTGGACGACAACGATGAGGACGAGGATGGTAGCGACCATGACGTCAGCCTGGAAACGCTGGTAGCCGTAGCGGATGGCGAGGTCGCCTAAGCCGCCGCCGCCGATGGTGCCTGCCATAGCGGAAGAACCGATGAGGGTGACGACGACGACGGTGATATTCTCGATGATGGAAGGCAGGGCTTCCGGGATGAGGACTTTCTTAATGATCTGGAACGGGGAAGCACCCATGGATTCGGCCGCTTCGATGAGGCCGAAGGGGACTTCACGGATGGAAGTCTCGACCATGCGAGCGGTATAAGGGATCGCAGCGATGGTCAGTGGGACGATGGCTGCGGTGGTGCCGATGGAGGTGCCGGCGATGAGACGGGTGAGAGGAATGATCGCGACCATGAGGATGATGAATGGGATGGAGCGGATCATATTGATGACGAAGGCGAGCGGCTTATTGAGCAGGCGGCAGGCGAGGATGCCGTTCTTTTCTGTGACGACGAGGAGGATCCCCAGCGGAATGCCGACGACGGCGGCGATCAGGGCGGAAACGCCGAGCATGTAGAAGGTTTCTGCCGTACTTTTGAGAAGAAGATTACTAATGACTGGAGACATATCCGAGCACCTCGCTTGTGATAGGTAACGATTTCAGATGACTGAGCGCTTCTTTCATATCGCTGTCATCGCCGATGATGGTGATAATGAGACGGCCGAAAGACACATTCTGGATGTAGTCAATGGAACCGTATAGGATAGATACGTCCAGATTGTACTTTTTGATGAGATTGGCAATGATCGGTTCATTCGCGACGTCGCCGCGGAAGGAGAGGGAGAGGACGGTCTGGTCGTCTGCATTCTCTTTATCGGCATGGATATCCATGTGGGAGAGCTGTTCCGGTACTTCCGAAGACATGACCGAGCCGACGAATTTTTTCAGCGTCGAGGTTTGCGGATTGGTGAAAAGGTCGACGACGGAGCCCTCTTCGATGATGCGGCCATGTTCGATGACGGCGACACGTTCCGCGATTTCCTTGATGACTTCCATCTGATGCGTGATCATGATGATGGTGATGCCGAGTTTCTTATTGATGTCTTTCAGCAGCTGCAGGATGGACTTGACGGTTTCCGGATCCAGCGCAGAGGTCGCTTCATCGGAGAGAAGTACAGATGGATTGGAAACAATCGCGCGTGCAATGCCGACACGCTGCTTCTGTCCGCCGGAGAGCTGGGCGGGGTATTTATCCTTGTACTCGGTGAGACCGACCATTTCGAGAATGTCATCGATGCGTTTTTTCTGCTCCGCCTTCGGCACGTTGGCAAGCTCCAGTGGGAATGCGATATTTCCAGCCACCGTGCGGGAGGAAAGCAGGTTGAAATGCTGGAAAATCATCCCGATGCCTTTGCGTTCGCTGCGCAGCTCTGCCTTGGAGAGCTTCATCATGTCTTTGCCATTGATCAGGACTTCGCCTGTGGTCGGTGGTTCAAGCATATTGATGCAGCGGACCAAGGTCGATTTCCCAGCACCGGACTGTCCGACGATACCGTAGATCTCACCATCTTTGATGGTAAGGCTGACGTCATCCAGTGCTTTGAAATTGCCATATACTTTCGTTATATGTTTGAGTTCAATCATTGGAGTCTCCTCATAAAAAACAAAAAACTTTCATCGGAAGATGAAAGTTTTGCGTCGCATCATCTTTCGAGAATATACTCGCTGGAATTGGCACCGTTTCATAAAGATGGTTGCCGTGGCTTCAAAGGGCCAGTCCCTCCGCCACTCATGATGAAAGTTGTATAAAATTCATCGGCAAGGCCGATTGAATGAATTGTACTCTTTATGAGAAAGAAAGTCAATAGGGGGGAGGGGGAGCCCGTGAGGCGTGCTGCCCTTAATTTCGTGCGAAAGCATCGCTTGAATGAGAAATTAAAAATGAGAAATGCGAAATGGTGGTGCGGCGCATAAAAGTATAGCAGCGCCGCGAAGTATAAAATAATGACGATGTCCGAAGTTGGTATGTAGTCACCAGTCACCAGTCACCAGTCACTAGTCACAAGCCACTCCCCCCATTTTCCTTTTGCACCAGCTCATCTCTAATGTTATAATATACTAAAGTATTGCATACTATGACTACCCAATGACAGGAGGATATATCAATGAGTGTGAATCACAGACTGGTGAATCCGCTGACGGATCAGCTTTTCGATGGCATTCTGACTTTGAAGACGAGAGAGGAGTGCTATGAATTTTTTGAAGACCTTTGTACGATCAATGAACTGCGCGACATGTCGCAGCGGCTGGAAGTGGCACGCATGCTCGAAGCGGGAGATAAGTATGACCGCATCGAAGAAGCGACGGGCGCGAGCACTGCCACGATTTCCCGCGTAAAGCGCTGCCTGAAATTCGGAGCCGACGGATATGTGCAGGTGCTCTCTCGGATGGGAAAAGACGTCTCGAAGACGACTGACTGATGATTTCAGGGACATGGGGAGCTGATCGCGGGATCGGATTCTCCTTAGTTTTTCAAAAAGGAAAAAATACCATGCAACCATTAGAGCTTTCTCATGAAGGCTTCAAAGCCTATGATATTCGCGGTGTCGTGGGGGCGGAAGTGAATGAAGACCTGGCCTATCGCGTGGGTCGTGCATATGCAGCGCTCTACCATCCGCAGGTGATGTGTGTCGGCTATGATATCCGTCCGAGCTCTCCTGCTATCGCGGAGGCGGTCATGCGCGGTCTGACGGATGGCGGCGCGGATGTGATGGACATCGGCCTGTGCGGGACGGAGATGATGTACTTCGGTACGTTCCACTACGGACTTTCCGGCGGCATCATGATTACCGCGAGCCATAATCCATCGAACTACAATGGCTTAAAACTTGTGCGCGAAGGGGGGATCCCTGTCAGTGCTGATACGGGGCTGAAAGACATCGAAGCACTCGCATTCTCCGGTGATTTTCCCGAGACGGAGAAAAAAGGGAAGATCTTTGCGAAACAGATCCTCTCGGACTACATCGACTGTATCCTCTCCTTTGTGGATGTCACGAAGATGAAGCCGCTTCACATTGTGGTGGATGCAGGAAATGGCTGTGCCAATATCGCCTTTGCAGAGCTCAAGAAACACCTGCCCTTTACTTTTACAGAATTATATATGGAGCCGGACGGCAGTTTTCCCCATGGTGTGCCGAATCCGATGCTGGAAGAGTGCCAAAAGCCGCTCAAGGAGAAGGTGCTCGAAGAGAAAGCGGATCTCGGAATCGCATGGGATGGAGACTTTGATCGTTGTTTCTTCATCGATGAGAATGGGAAATTCGTAGAAGGCTGTTACATGGTGGGACTGCTTGCATCCTATTTCCTTAAGAGGCATCCCGGAGAAATCATCATTCACGATCCGCGCGTCTTCTGGAATACGGAAAAGATCTGCCGTCTCTATGGCGGCGTGCCGGTCGAGTCGAAGGGCGGACATGCTTTCATGAAGGAGACCATGCGTCGCGTCCACGGCATTTATGGCGCGGAGAACAGTGCCCATCATTTCTTCCGCGACTTCTCTTACTGTGACTCCGGGATGATCCCATGGCTCATCGTGACAGAGCTCATGAGCGAGACAGGCAGACACCTTGGTGAAATGGTCGCTGAAATGGAGAACGAATTCCCTGTGAGCGGAGAGATCAATCTGCCAGCCAAAAATGTGGAGAAAACCCTCGCTGCAGTCAAGGCAGCCTATGCACCGAAAGCCTTGGCTGTCGATCCCACGGATGGCGTAGGGCTTGAGTTTGAGAATTGGCGCTTCAATCTTCGTCCATCGAATACGGAGCCCCTCATCCGTTTCAATATGGAGACGATGGGCGACCGGGCGCTCCTCGAAGAGAAGAAAGAAGAAATCATGAAGCTCGTCGAGGAAAGTAACAGATAAAGGGGCTTATCGCTTTTGCGCGGACAGCAGCGCCCGTCGGGTATTCGTTTGAGAGGATATGCTCTTATCGATCAAAGGCTCTACGCTGATGCATACATATGATACATACGATCTCTCATGTAAACAAAGGAGCTGTGAAGAAATGAATCCTTATTTCTTCACAGCTCCTTTTTACTTTGCTTTCATTTGGTTCAGGGTTCAAGGCTCAGGTGGCGGCTTCGACGCCTTTTTTTAGAAGATGGTATTCTCGTATCGCAGCCTTCCCATCTAGGGGAAGGTGCC
>ERZ1673722.1209-NODE-1209-length-27350-cov-19.227587_pt1 | contig 27350 bp, 23 predicted proteins | sample MGYA00580222_ERZ1673722 | MGnify/ENA primary metagenome ERZ1673722 (study PRJEB41218, sample SAMN15661750) | gut metagenome | host: Homo sapiens | place: Canada: London | collected 2015-08-20/2019-03-30 | study: EMG produced TPA metagenomics assembly of...
CCTGTGGTCGGTTTATCTCCGACTGAATTAGTGCCATGCCCGGCACACTGAAAAACACAGGAATCAAAAGATTCTGATTCCTGTGTTTAATAATAATGCATAAGTTGCAATAAAATTCAATATAAAGCTAACGATTCCTGTAATAAGACATGCCTTTGCCTTATTAGGAGTCGTTCTTCTTTTCATGAAGAAGAAGATAACACCCATAAAAGGGAATAGGAATGAAATGATACATAATCCAACAGAGGCACGATCTTCTTCATAATAAGGACTAGTATAGCCATTACTAGAAGCATAGTCTTCCATATTTGTGTAGTCTGTTCTATTTTCTAATCTCACAGGTTCTCCACAATTAGGACAGAACTTTGTACCTGCCTCTAATTCTTTACCACATCGTGTACAATACATTTATTCACCACTTAATTTTTCATCAATAGCTTTTGCTGCTTTTTTACCAGCACCCATAGCAAGAATTACAGTAGCAGCACCAGTTACAACGTCACCACCAGCCCATACGCCTTCTTTAGATGTATGGTTAGTTTCTTCTTCAACGATGATACCACCCCACTTCTGGCAATCAAGACCAGGAGTAGTCTGTCTAATTAATGGGTTTGGAGACTGACCGATTGCGATAACAACTGTTCCACAATCAATAGTGAAGTTAGTACCTTCTTTTACAACTGGTCTTCTTCTACCAGATGCATCTGGTTCTCCCAATTCCATTTCTACACATTCAAGAGCTTTAACTGAACCATTGTCACCATGAACAGCAACTGGATTAGTTAATAACTTGAAGATAATACCTTCTTCCTTAGCATGATGTACTTCTTCAGCACGTGCAGGAATTTCAGCATCACTACGACGATATACGATATATACGTTCTTAGCACCAAGTCTCTTAGCAGTTCTTGCAGCATCCATAGCTACGTTACCAGCACCTACAACACATACTGTATCAGCTACTTTTACTGGAGTAGGATGTTTAGGGAATTCATAACCCTTCATTAAGTTAACACGAGTTAAGAATTCGTTTGCAGCATAAACACCATCCAGGTTTTCACCTGGAATACCCTGGAAACGAGGTAAACCAGCACCAGCACCTACGAATACAGCATCATAACCACTTTCCTGTAATTCATCAATTGTGATAGAACGACCAACTACAACGTTTGTTTCAAACTTAACACCTAAGTCTGCAACACCATCAATTTCAGCCTGTACTAAATCTTTTGGTAAACGGAATTCTGGGATACCATAAGATAATACACCACCCGTTTTATGTAATGCTTCAAATACTGTTACATCATAACCACGTTTAGCAAGTTCACCGGCACAAGAAATACCTGAAGGTCCTGAACCTACAATAGCCACTTTCTTACCGTTCTTTTCAATCTTAGTTTCAGTTGGTTTACCATGATCTCTATGGTAATCAGCAACGAATCTTTCAAGTCTACCAATGGCAACTGATTCACCCTTGATACCTCTAATACATTTACCTTCACACTGGTTTTCCTGTGGACATACACGACCACAGATTGCAGGCAAAGCATTTTCTGTAGTGATGATTTCATAAGCTTTTTCAAAATCACCATTCACTACTTCCTGAATAAAATGAGGGATAGGTACATTTACTGGACATCCATCCACACAGCGAGGCTTTTTACAGTTTAGGCAACGAGCTGCTTCTTCCTGAGCCATTTCTTTAGTATATCCTAAAGCAACTTCTTTAAAGTTAGTTGCACGAATTTCAGGTTCCTGAGAAGGCATTTCTACCTTTACATTTGACATATTAGGCATATTATTTAACCCCCTTCATTAAGTTACACATACGGTCTGCATTGCTGTCAACAAGATGTTCTTCTTCCTTGAACATTCTCTGTCTTGCCATTAATTCATCAAAGTCAACATTTAAACCATCAAAGTCTGGTCCATCAACACAGGCAAACTTGATCTTACCATCAACAGTAACACGGCAGCATCCGCACATACCAGTACCATCAATCATGATTGGGTTAAGTGAAACCATTGTCTTAATATCTCTAGGCTTAGTTACTCCAACAACTGCCTTCATCATTACAACTGGTCCAATTGCAATAACTTCATCATACTTTTCACCCTTATCAAGTAAATCAGTTAATACATCAGTAACAAAACCTTTTGTACCTACAGAGCCATCATTCGTTGCGATATATACATTATCACAGAATTCTTTAAAACGATCTGCCCATAATACATACTGTTCTTCACGTCCACCGATGATTACATCAACCTTAGTACCAAGTTCTGCTAGTTTTCTTAACTGTGGGAATAATGGTGCACTACCCACACCACCAGCTACACCGATTACGTGATCCTTCTTTTCAAGATGAGTAGGGACACCAAGAGGACCTACGAAGTCAGTGATATAGTCTCCTTCTTCTAACTTAGCAAGCTGTTTAGTAGAGTAACCTACAATCTGATAAATTATTGTGATTGTTTCCTTTTCTCTATCATAATCAGCAATTGTAAGAGGGATTCTTTCTCCATCTTCTCCTACACGTAAAATAATAAACTGACCTGGTTCGCATTTTCTTGCAACCATTGGCGCATGTACTTCCATTAACTGTACAACGTCATTAAGTACTTCTTTTTTTACAATCTTATACATATTCTCAATCCTTTCTGAATCTTATTTAATATTATCACATATTAGGTTTCTATTCAATGTCGCTTCATAGTAAATTAATGCGCTACCATGTGGTATTTTCAAGAATTGAGAGATTGTTGACAGATATAATTATTTGTGGTTTAGTTGTATGAAACAAGGAGAATATTTATGAGTAGAAGAGTTATATTTTTTGATATTGATGGTACTTTATCTACAGAAACAGACTTTACTGTTCCTGAAAGTACAAAGAAAGCAATCAAACTAGCTCAGGATAATGGACATATCCTGATGGTAAATACAGGACGTACTATTTGTATTATAGAAGATGTAATTAAAGAATTAGGATTAGATGGTTATATCTGTGGTTGTGGGACTAATATCTACTATCATGGTAAAGAAATCTATCATGCTAAACTTCCTTCAGAATTAAAGAAAGGAATTGTGAATAAAGCTATTGAATTAGATATTGATGCCGTATTAGAAGGTCCTGAATCTATTTATTTCCCTGAAACAATTAAGACAAAGACAGTTCAGGAAATCAAAGAACATTATAAAGATATTAAAGTAAATGTTCCTGTATATCATAAAGATGATGAACCTAATTTTGATAAGTTCACTGCATGGTATACACCAGAAGATGATATTGAATCATTTAAGGATGCATTTAAAGATGATTTAGAATATATCCAGCGTGCTGAAGACTTCATTGAAGTAGTTCCAAAAGATTGTTCTAAAGCAACAGGTATTCAAACATTTATTGATCTCATTGGTGCTTCTATTGATGATTGTATTTCTATTGGAGATTCTACAAATGATCTACCAATGTTGACTTATACTAAGGAATCAGTAGCTATGGGCAATTCTAATCCTGTTCTATTTGATTATGTAACGTATATTACAACTGATATTGAAGATGATGGTATCTACAATGCCTTAAAACACTTTAACGTCATCTAATCAAAAAGCAGCCCTTCTAGGCTGCTTTTTGAAATGATACGATTTTTTCTCCATGGAATGAGACTTGTCCCTTTTGTCCTTCTAGATATTCATGAGGTTTTGTTACTTTGAGTACAATTTCTTTACCAAGTTCTGATTCAAATATGATCTTATCTTCAAGGACTTCTTTTACAATCACATCTTCAGTGATGTAGTATCTTGTTAGGAACAAATATAAGAACAACAATAGTAGAAAAATAAAAAGCACAAGATTCACCTCTTTCTTATACAATTATTGTAACAGAAAAGATGTGTAATACTTGTGATTTTTTGACTTTAAAATAATTTTTTTATGAATGGGATTTTCAATACAATATATAGAATCAGTACGCCGCTCATATTCAGAATGATATCATCTATATCTGCTGATCCAACCTTCCAAATATATTGAATGACTTCTACTCCTACAATCACAAATAAGAAAAAGAAGAAATAAGGTTGAAATGAACGCATTGGTTTAAATAAAACATATACAAAATACCCAAAAGGCATAAACAACATGACATTCCCAATCATATTCAGAATGATATTCTTAATAGGTAATGTATGTCTTGTATAAGCTGTGTAATAAAGAAATATTGTCTTTAATGGGCTGATATTCACACTACTTATAACTTTAACATGTCTTAATGCTGGATTAAGGAACAATTGATAAGTAAGATTTATAAGGTAGATGATGAATGCGATACTATGAAGTATATAGAACATTCTTCTTTTATTTTTTACTACATTTCTTGCACCATAAGCGTAACCCACCAAACCAATCATCTGAATAATAACAAGTACAAATGTCTGTGTAATAGAAAACTTGATTGTATAAGAAATGATATCTATTAATTGAATAATGAAAGCGACAGCTGCAATGAGCAAGAATATATAACGTTTATGTTTCATGACAGTGTCCTCCGACATGTCATTTTAATTTGTTCACTTGTGAGTGTCAATAAACAATACTATTTAACATAATTTAACACAAAAAAAGAGGAAAGCCGTAAGGATTTCCTCTTAGTGGTTTTAAGAATTATTTCTTAGCGAATGGAGATTCGTAATCGTAGATTGTTTCTAGGATAGCTTCCATATCTTTAACCATAGGCATTCTTGGGTTAGCAGGAGTACACTGGTCTTCGTATGCGTTCATAGCGATTCTATGTACTGATTCTTCCCAATCAGCTTTGCTGATGTTCTGTGACTTAACGTTTACAGCACCACCAACTTTTACCCATAACTTTTCAACAGCCTGTGCGAACATTTCAACACCTTCTGCATCAGTCTTTGGATGTAAGCCGATTAATTCTGCTAATTCTCTATATTTCTTATCTGCCTTATAGTCTTCGATCTTTGGCCAGATGTTTAACTTAGTTGGAACTGTACCATTGTATCTGATTACATGTGGTAATAACATACCGTTAGTACGTCCATGAGGAATATGCCATTCTCCACCGATCTTATGAGCTAATGAGTGGTTCATACCTAAGAATGCGTTAGCGAATGCCATACCTGCGATTGATGCAGCGTTATGCATCTTAATTCTAGCATCAGGATCACCTTCAAGTACTGACTTTTCAAGGTTTTCGAATACTAACTTAACAGCCTGTTTAGCCCAACCATCAGTGAAGTCAGAAGCTAAGATTGAAACATATGCTTCAATAGCATGAGTTAATACGTCGATACCAGTATCAGCAGCGATTCTTGGTGGCATAGACATAGCGAATTCAGGGTCAACAATTGCGATTGTTGGAGTTAAAGCGTAGTCAGTTAATGGATATTTCTTGTTTTCCTTAGTATCAGTGATAACTGCGAATGGAGTTACTTCTGAACCTGTACCTGAAGTAGTTGGGATACATACTAACTTAGCTTTCTTACCAAGTTCTGGGAACTTGAATGCTCTCTTTCTGATATCCATGAATTTCTGCTTGATGTCGTCGAAGTTAACTTCTGGATGTTCATACATTAACCACATAACTTTAGCAGCATCCATTGAAGATCCACCACCGATAGCGATGATTGTATCAGGCTGGAAGCTCTTCATGATTTCAAGACCCTTAAGAGTCATATCTAAAGATGGATCTGGTTCAACGTCGATGAATAAGTCAACGTCTACTTTGTTACGTCTTCTTCTGATAACATCTTCGATTTTTCCTACATAACCAAGGTCATACATACCTCTGTCTGTAACGATCATTGCTTTCTTCATTTCCTTCATATCTCTAAGATATCTGATTGAATTTCTTTCGAAATAAATCTTTGGAGGAAGTTTAACCCATTGCATATTGTTGTTACGTCTCCCTATTCTCTTAATATTTAGTAAGTTAATAGCACTTACGTTGTTTGATACTGAGTTATGACCATAAGAACCACAACCAAGTGTTAATGAAGGTAAGAATGCATTGTATACTGAACCGATACCACCGAATGTAGATGGAGCGTTTTCAATAATACGGATAGCTTTGATTCTCTTACCGAATGCTTTAGAAATTTCATGATTAGTAGTATGGATTGCAGCTGAATGTCCTAAACCGTTGAATTCAACAGTCTGAGCAGCCTTTTCAATACCATCTTCAGTAGAGTTTGCTTTGATCATACCTAATACTGGAGAAAGCTTTTCTCTAGTCATTGGTTCGTTAGGACCGATTTCCTTAACTTCGCAAACTAAAATCTGAACATCATCAGGTACTTTGAAACCAGCCTGTTCAGCAATCCAAGTAGCGTTCTTACCTGGAACGATGCTGTTTAATCTAGCTTCATTTACGTTTTCACTGTATGCTGTTGCACCGAACATGAACTGTTCAAGTTTCTTCTTTTCTTCTGCATTACAGAAATGTACATGATAACGACCAAGTTCTTTCTTGAATTCATCATAGATTTCGTGATCTACAACAACAACCTGTTCAGATGCACAAATCATACCGTTATCGAATGATTTTGATAAATAAATATCGTTTGCTGCCATTTTGATTTTACAAGACTTTTCTACGTATGCAGGAACGTTACCAGCACCTACACCTAAAGCAGGTTTACCACAAGAGTAAGCAGCCTTAACCATTGCGTTACCACCAGTAGCTAAGATAGTAGCAACACCTGGATGATTCATTAATGCACTAGTTGCATACATAGTTTTCATTGGTAACCACTGGATTACGTTCTTAGGAGCACCAGCTTTTACTGCAGCATCTAACATTACCTTAGCAGCCATAACTGAACAGTCATGAGCACCTGGGTGGAATGAGAAGATGATTGGGTTTCTAGTCTTCATAGCGATTAAAGACTTAAAGATAACTGTAGAAGTTGGGTTTGTTACTGGAACGATACCACAAACAACACCAACTGGTTCAGCAATTTCAGTGATACCAGTAAGTGGATCTTCACTAATAATACCTACAGTCTTTGTATGACGCATGTTGTTAGTAACATATTCACAAGCGAATAAGTTCTTAACAGCTTTGTCTTCAAATACACCACGGCCAGTTTCTTTTACTGCAGCTTCTGCAAGAACACCGTGCTTATCAAGACCAGCAACTGACATCTTTGCTACGATGTAGTCAACAGTTTCCTGGTCAAAACCTTCGAATTCGTCTAATGCTGTTAATGCGTTATTAACTAACTCATCAATGCAAGCATCAGTCTTTTCTTCTGTCCATTCTTCAACTTTCTTTTCGACTTTCTTATCAGCCATTTTTATATCCTCCATTGACCAAAATATTTCTTTTTCATATTTTGTAAGTTCACTATACATGACTTCTTGTGAAAAAACAAGCATACTTTTGTGAAAATTTACACAATTTGTAGAATGCATTTACTGAAAACGTTTGCAGTTTAGGGATATCCGATTAGGTGTTTTTTTTTGCTTAGTTTTTATCAAAAATTTAAATTATAATTATTTTTTATAGTGATAGATTACTCTCAAAATTGTGAACGTTTACTTTTAAAGTCTTTCACTAAATATTTCCACTGTCTTTAGTATATCTCTTGCAACATTCATCTTATCCTTAAATAAAGCACTCATACTACCAACTGACTTGAAAGGATCCTGCAATAAGACCTTCCTATCTTCAATGAAACCATTCTTCACAATATAATCTACAATCAATTCTACAAAGTGAATCTGTCTAGAATTCAAGCTCTGATCATCTAAGAAACGTGAGAACTCAGCCATAGCAGCTTCTCTATCTAGTCCTACAATCTTTCTAATTAATCTTGTGATAGGTGTATCACCAAAGTGTATTCGATAATCGTCTTTACTACCTAAGTCTATCCATAATAAGTTTTCTAGATGTTTCATTTCATCTGGAGTGATCACTTGATTATGTCTGAGCTTATAGATAACTTCATCATCCTGATGCTCTTTTAAATAATGCTGGACTTTTTCTTTATAGTTCTCTAGTCCTTCATCATTATAGAAAGCATCATTCACCTTTGTTTCAATGATTTCATCAGTAAAGTGTGTATCTATAGGCTTTACCGGATCATCTTTTGTTAAGTACTTAATAAGTCCTCTAATCTTCTCACGTAATACTTCCAAATCAAAGTAATTGGCAGTTTTCCAATAATCAGGATCTTTTGCACATTTCAAATATTCAGCATTTCTTGCAATATCAGGAGTTGCTTGTTTTTTATAAAGTTCATTTGCGATGGCAATAACATTGTTGATAACTGAAGTAGCATCATAATGATTTAAATAAGCCATCTCAATCATATACATCTGTCTGTCAAAGAATTTAGCTTGTGTATCTTCGTCATGAATCACAACAAGTGAAGATAATTCATCCTTGATATAGTGTGTATCCATTTCATTGAGATTTCTCCAGTTATCTGGATTTTTATATTGGTGTACATACTTCAAACGCAATTTTACATTAAAACTATCTTCATCGAGTGCTTGAATATAACCTGACATTTCTTTGATCTGTTTGTTGATTTCATCAACATAATCCTGGTCTGTTGCATTCTGTTCAAGTGCATAAAGAATATCAACACGCAACTTATAAATACGTTGAGAAAGTGATTCTACAATACCAGATTTTTCAGCATTCTTGTTTACTCTGAAATATTCCATATTTCCTAGGTAATCAAATATTAAGAATTCTTTCTTGTCGTCTCCTGGACCAAACAAGTCTTTTCTAAGTCTTGTACCTCGTCCAATCATCTGCCAGAACTTCGATTTACTTCTTACCTTCTTAAAAAACACAAGATTAACGATATCTGGTACATCTATACCTGTATCTAGCATATCTACACTAATAGCTATTTGAGGATAACTGTCTGTTTTACTGAATCGATCTATCGCATTTTGTACATATTTTGTATTGAATGTAACAACTTCAGCGAGCTTCCCTTTATATTCAGGATAGAGTACATCAAATCTTTCCTTGATCTTATGTGCGTGATCTTGATTAGCAGCGAATATAATAGTTTTACCTATCTTATCTCCTCCTTCGATTTTAATACCATGTTCCATTAATTCTCTGATTACAGTATCAATTGTATCTAAATTAAAGATAAATTTATTTAGTAGAGATGATTCGATTGTATCAACATCAGGGAAAAGTGTATCAAATTCTTCCTTCTCCTCTTCCGATAAATCATCATAGCAAATACCTTCTTCTAAGAACTTTAGTTTTGTTTCATAAGAATGGTAACTGACTAAATATTTATCTTTTACAGCTTTTTCATATTCATAAGCATATGTAGGAACACCTGTTTCTAAGTCAAATATAGAATATGTATTCATACTTATACTGTCTTTAGGTGTTGCAGTCAAACCTATGAGTAAGGCATCAAAGTAATCAAATATATCTTTATACCTGTTATATATACTGCGATGACTTTCATCAAGAATAATGAGATCAAAGTGTCCTGGTGTAAATAAACGATTTCCATCTTTTCTTCTTGTTTCATCAATCGCATTCATCATTGTAGGATATGTACTAAAGATCATCCTTGATACTTCTGGATCATCTTTATTTTCACAAAGGTTACATGTAGTCAAAGATGGCAAAAGGTTTACAAAGCTTTTCTTTGCCTGTCTGACTAATGCAGTACGATCAGCAAGGAATAAAATGTTCTTTGCCCAATCTGCTTTAGTGAGTACATCTACTAAACTTATCGCAACACGTGTTTTACCACTCCCTGTTGCCATAACAAGTAATGCTTTACGACTTCCCTTTTCAAAGTCTTCACATGTTCTTACAATAGCTTCTTTCTGGTAATAACGGTTTGTGATGGCATCTTGTATAACAGGTTTAGAAATACTTCTACGAGTATCTCTTCTATCAATAAGTAACTGTATCTCATCCTGAGAGAAGATAGAAGAAATCCTTCTATCCGGATACATCATGTCATCCCAAAGAAATGTTTCATAACCATTTGTATAGAATATAACAGGTCTTAATCCATATTCCTTTTCAATGCAATCTGCATAAAGCTTAGCCTGATTACGTCCAATACGAGGATTTGCACTTGTTTTTTTAGCTTCTATAACAGCAATAATCTTTCCAGTTCTACCACGTAATATATAATCTACATAACCATCTTGAGACTCTGTTGGCATATGATGTACAGGGAATTCTACTTGTACATTTGTATCAAAGTCCCATCCAGCTTCTTTAAGTTGCAGATCAATAACAAGTTTTCTTGTCTGCCATTCAAGAGCATTATTAACATCAATATACTCAACAGCTTTCTCTTCTTTTCTCTTAGCAGCGCCTTGTTTTCTTAATTCCACATTTTCAGCAATAACTCTAGCAAGTTCTTCTTTTTGTTTTGCTTCTTTTTCTTTTTGTTTAGTAAGAATCTCTCTGATCTGTTCTTTAAGATCCTTATTCACAAACATATGTGTTTGATCAGGTAACTTAGCAGGATCAAATTTAGGTAACTGTTCCTGGTAATTTATTCCATATGAATAATTAATCCAGCTAATAAGTCTATAGAGATTATTCAAAGCAAGTACTGCTTCTTCTCTATTCACCTTAGCATTTGTATGCGTTGCATAGTTACCCAATTTAACTATATATTTAATACCTTCATAAACATCATTAGGAACAATTTGTTTAAATGTGTATTCATTAACTAACGCACTTAGATTATCTCTATATGGCATCTGTAAGTCTATATCGTTCTTATACATGTAATGAACTGCTTGTTCTAATGCACGTCTTGTAAGCATTGCACAGGATGAAGGTGATACCATAAGTCCTTTTTCTGCTTCTATACATATTTCAGCAAAATCCTGAAACTCTGTTTTTTTCTTTAAAAATGTAAAGTTCAATAGTACCATCTCCTTTATGTTTCTATTATATCCTAAAAAAGAACTTTATTGGGAATAATTGTGGTTACATTATCTATTTAACTTAGAGAATGGTATACTTTAGCTATATTCTATGGAGGTGATTTTATGGATTCAAAGCAACATGATGAATTATTGGAATTACTTGAGAAGTCTGAAGAGGATGTTAGAAATGGTAGAGTAGCACCTATAAAGGATACTTTTAAAGACTTGAGAGATATGTTAGGTAGTGGTGATTAGCAGCTAAGGCTGCTTTTTTTAGTGGTTAAAAGATTATGGATTTTAGGAGTAATAGTGAGTGGTTACTGAGAAGCCTTGATTTATCGATGAGACTACTATATTTCAAATAATCTATTTGCAAATCAATAGGCGGTATTATCAATTCAACATTTCGCAAATCCTCCATATTAAGTTGAATCAAAGTAATACCTTTTGCTTTACTTTTTAAAATGTCATTTAAGTGCCTATTATCAATAAGACACTTTAAAAATTCTAAACGCATGATATCTTCTTGTGTTCTAATAGGAACTATCCCTCTGCCTACATTACATCCCATAAATTCTTTATCTGCTATAAATGTGTCTGCAATATTAGCTCGAACTGTAATTAATAACTCATGTCCTTTTAATAGTGTTTTTTTATATCTATCAGATATAAACTCTGTCGTTTTCTTTAACTCTTCTACTTTGGGAGTATGGTTTACGATATCTACAGGTCTAAATACCGGTATTCCTTCTCTTTGTTCTTCACCCGTTTGTACAATACCATACGATATTGTGCAATCCTCAGTAACAATATCTTTTAGTTTCTTTTTTTTCCAGTTCATAGGATTATCAACAGGATTCCCAAACATCTCCACAAATCGGGCTCTAACTAACTCATCTAGTAATTCAAATTCATTTTCCTTTCTCCTAACTATTTCTTTTGATTTAGAAATAATATTTACAATCTTTCTCTGAACTTCAATACTAGGTAACTCAATTAATGCATCTGTTAAATTTTTAAGCTTAATATACTTAATAACTCCACCAATAGACTGCTTTCTTAACTCATCTATATAACTTTCCATAAAAAAATACAAATATGGCATAAACAACAGTCCATCACTATCGTCTTCAATAATATAAGTTCTCTGATATGCATCAAACTTACCATTATAATACTTCACATTAAGATCACCGTTACCAGCAACTAAAACACATTCACAATCATATGAGTATGTATTTATTTTTAGCGGCTCTTTTGAACATGTAAAAAAGGGATATTGTCCATTTTCATCTGCTGCATTAGCATCCAATTTACCTGTTCTAATTTTGGTAATATCACCTATCTTTATCTTCACCGATATTCTACAAATGCAGATTTGCACGTAATCGATAAATCATTAATTTATAGAGCACAATCTCTTCTCAATTTCCACTCTATTAAGCCACAAACTTTCTATGTGACTCTTTAACATTATTCTGATTAACCATTGCATAATGCATAGTCGTATCTATCTGTGAATGACCTAATAAACTCTGCACCTGTTCAATAGGCATTCCCTTATCTATAGCTCTAGTAGCTACTGTTCTTCTAAACTTATGTGGATGTACTCTATGTATACCTAAACGTCTACCTAAATTTCTTAATCTTATCTCTACACCACTAATTTGTAACCTATTAAAAGGTTTATCTAAAGAGACGAATAATGCAGGATTATCATCTGTTCGGCTCTTTAGATAATTCTTTAAGTGTATTTTTGTTCTTGCATCAAAGTATACAGGTCTTTCTTTATTTCCCTTACCAAACACAACACATTCTCTATTCTCGAAATCTATGTCTTCTATATTGATATTCACTAGTTCTCCTACTCTCATCCCTGTAGAAGCCAACAAATCAATAATAGCTAAATCTCTTAAATTATCACAACTATCTCTTAAACACTCTAAAGACTCATCAGATAAAGTTTCTTTAATCACCTTATCTGTTTTTATCTTATGAATCCTCTTCATAGGACTCTTAAGAATATAGTTTTCTTCTTCTAGCCAAGAGAAGAAACTACTTAGATTTCTTCTAATATTATCAATACTCACCTTAGAACAATTGTTGATCTTCTGATAATCAGTGAGATATGTTCTTAAATGATCTGTGGTCATATGTGTAAAATGTATATCTGTTCTATTCTCCAACATTACTAGAGTAGACTTATAGTATTGTGTTGTTCTTTTTGAACATCCTTCTATCTCTTTAGATGCAATAAACTTATCTATGAGTTCCATATTAGAGTATTCAAAGATATCCTGAATACTGTCTTCTTGCATAATAAAAGTTACGTTATCCAGACAAGACTTTAATGTTCTATGTAACATTTCCATCTGTGCATTATCTAGATAACGTAACAATTTCTGTTCAATTTCTTTAATAATAGTTTCTTTCATGTTGATAACCTCCGTTACCAACATCATCTACACCCTATTAAACAAATTTATTCAATTATATTAACCAAAATACTCTTGCATTAAGCTTTCAAATAGTTCTTGTGATGCTTCTAATGACTTCTGTATACAAGACCTTGATTTATCACCCACATTTAGCTCCTTTCTAGTCCTTCAATAAAGACTTTAATTCCTCAATACTCTCTTCTATCTCTTTATTAAGTGCTTTAATATCACCTAATATCTCATGAGTAGAACGATACTCAACCTTCTCATAAACAATCTCTTTATATTTATTAATAGAAAGATCATAATCATTCTCTGCAATCTCTTCTTTAGGTACAAAGAAACTCTGTTCTGTTCTCTTTCTATCCTTCTCTTCATCTAAATGTTCATATCTATGAATAATATCTGGAATATCATTCTCTTCTACTGGTGAACGTTTATCATCTAATGAAAGGCCATCAGCTTTCATATCATAGAACCAGACATTATCAGTACCACCTGTAATAGTCTTAGTAAACACTAATATAGCTGTAGATACTCCTGCATATGGTTTAAATACACCACTAGGCATAGAAATAACTGCATGTAACTGGTTATTCTCTACTAGTTCTTTTCTAATACTCTTATGTGCTTTACTAGAACCAAATAATACACCATCAGGTACGATACATGCACATCTACCACCAACCTGTAATGAACGTAAGAATAACGCAATAAATAACAATTCTGTCTTCTTAGTCTTACATACAGATAATAAGTTTTCTGCGACTACCTCATAGTCTAATGACCCCTTGAAGGGCGGATTTGCAAGGATTAAAGAGTACTTATTCTCATCAATGTTCTGCTGTGAAAGACTATCTCTATATTCTATTTGTGGATTATCTACATTATGAGAAATAAGGTTCATCGCCCCAATTCTAAGCATTGTAGAGTCCATATCAAAACCATTAAACATCTTATTATTAAAGTGTTCATTAAGTTTTTCATCTAAGAATAGTTCTTGATGTTTTTCTCTTAAGTATTCTTCAGCACCAATAAGGAAACCTGCAGTACCCATTGCTGGATCACATATAGTATCTGTAGGAACAGGTTTTACAAGATTCACCATCATATTAATAATATGTCTAGGTGTTCTAAACTGTCCATTTGTGCCAGATGTTGCAAGTTTATTTAATAGGTATTCATATAAATCCCCTTTTACATCTGCTTCTTCTGTATTGAGTCCTTCTATTCCTGTAACTACTTTCTGTAATAAGTTTGCAGTAGGAATCTTAAAGATGGCGTCTTTCATAAATCTAGCATAAGAAGATTCTCCATCACCCTGTAAATTCTTAATGAATGGGAATAATTCATCATTCATAATTTGATACATCTTATCAGCACTACCAATATCTTTAAAATGATGCCATCTCAAATATGGTTTATCTTTAGGAAATAGACCTTCATATTCCATCCCAAATAGTTCAGCATCTGCTTCATTCTTTGTTTCTACTTCATCTAATTGTTTAATAAACATAAGATAAGTGAATTGTTCAATGACATCCAGGGGGTTAGTAATACCTCCTGTCCAGAACGACTCCCATATCTTATCAACTTTATTCTTTAATTCTCCTGTTAACATAATTTTCTCCTTATCATTCGCTATTATAACATAAAAAAATCCTCATCATTCTAATCAATTCAATAATGAGGATCACTTTTGTTATGCAGCCAATTCAAATATATGTTTTTGTGCTAAAAGATACTTCTGTAAATTCAAAAGAATGTTATCAGAAGAACTTAATTCGTCATCAGCTAGGTCAACTGAATTATCTTTAGCAAGTTTGATAGTATACTCATAAATACGATTGACAAGTACACTTAATTCTTCTGTCGTCAATTCAATCTTAATCTTTTCATAATTATTATTCTGCTTGAGTTCTTCTAAAGAATCCATCAAACAATTGATAGACTCCATACTCAATTTGCCGGAACGAACATCATCAATATAATCTCGTAATGCTGCATGATAGTTCTGTACCACTTCAGGTTGTCTACTTTTTATTTTATGATACACTACACCACCGACTGTAATAGTCCCTGTAACTAAAGCCCCAATAATAAGTTCTTTTTTCCTATTCTTTGCAACTTGCATAATTTTACTTCCAACCTTTTGGATTTGATCAGCTTGCTCCATTTTGACAGGTTCAAGATGTTTCACAATTCGACCTTTATTTGGTCCAATTGCAACTCTCACAACACCACCAATTCTACGATATTCTCCAGTTGCTAATTTTGTCATGATATCCATCGGAATATCAAATGATTCTGTTACTACTGCCATTTTGAGGGGTTCTTATTTTTCTAAAGAATCCATCGCTAGAGAAACTTCATTTAAAATTGTTTTAATTAGATTTTTCTCATATTGACTAAGTGTTGGATTACTAATCATATCAATTCCGATAACACCATATATTTTATTATTTCGGCGAATGGATAAATATAATGCATTTGCTTCCTGCAATGTACTAGTAGTTGGACCAGCATTCTTATTATTTACATAAACCCATTTGGCTACTGTTTTTTCTTTTTCTGTCAAAAATATATTAACATTATCAAAATCAGCATTCGAATTGTAGATATATGGTTTATCTAACATTTTTCTATTTACAGGATAAAAAATAATAATTCGCTTTAACCATTTATTTAATTGGATACATGTTTCTTTCATGACATCATTATAGGTTTTTGCTTGTTGTAATTTTTGGCTTGTTTCTAATAAAACTTCCATACTATAGGCACGTAAAGATGCACTGTTTTTTTCTTTCTTTAATTTAAAATTTAAACCATTAATAATAACAGAAACTACTATCATCACAATTAATACCACAACATACTCTGATGAGATCATTTCTAAAGAATACTTTGGATTAATGAACAAATAATTTATTAAACATACATTTATGAATGGTATCACAAAGCTATAAATAGGAAGTAACGTCAAACTACCTATAATACATGATGACAATACATATAATAATAGAATCGTAGTCATACCAAATCCCATTATTTGTGCTAAATATGCCAAGAGGGTTATAACCAATAATGTAACCATTGAAATGCAAGTATCTCTAGTTGAAAATCTAAAACTACTTTTGTATTGGTACTTGTTGAAATTTTGTCTACTAGAATTATTATCTGGAATAATATATATATCTAAATTTGGAGATAGTTTAGTTAGTTTGTCAACAATAGTCGGCTTATATAAAATTGATTTTTTTTGGTAAGAACGTCCTAAAACTAATTTAGAGACGCCTGCTGTTTTAACATATTGGCTGATTTGATAAGCTATATCATCACCATAAGTAGATACAATATTCGCTTGTAATTCTTTAGCAAGCGAGATGTTTTTTTTGAGTTGTTCAAGAGCTTTATAGTCTAATTCTTTAGAATCAACATATAAAGCTGTAAATTCGCCATGAAAGGCTTGAGCCATTTTAGAAGCAGTTCGGATTACTTTTTGATTCGTTGGTGATGTTCCTAAACAAACAAGTATATTTTCTTTAAGAAATTGTCTATTTTCATCTTTTGCATACAAATTGATACGATCAGCACATTTCCTCATTGCGATTTCTCGTAATGCGATTAGATTATCTTTAATAAAAAAATTTTCTAATGCTCTTCTTGCCTGTATCTTATTGTAAATTTTTCCTTGTTTTAATCTATCTATTAAATCATTTATATCAACATCTATTAACTTAACATCATCTGCATCATTAAATATATAATCAGGAATTCTCTCGTTTACCTTTACTTTTGTAATACTTTCTACAACATCATGTAAGCTTTCTATATGCTGTACATTTACAGTTGTGTAAACATCTATACCTGCTCTTAATAATTCTTCAATATCACTATACCTTTTTTTATGTCTAGAAGTAGGCGCATTTGTATGAGCTAATTCATCAACTAGTATGAGTTGAGGATGTCTTTCTAATGCTTGATCTAGATCAAATTCAAAGAAATGATGTCCTTTATAAATTACCTCTTTAGTCGGTATTTTTTCTAATCCATATGTTAGATTCTGTGTATCAGGTCTATCATGATTTTCTATATATCCAATAACCACATCTACACCTTCAACAGATTTTTGCTGGGCTGTATTTAACATTGAAAATGTTTTTCCTACCCCTGCACAATATCCAAAAAAGATTGTTAATTTACCTTTTCTCACCTCTTCCAATACCAACACCTCCTCATATCATCTGACAATTATATCCTTATTAATTGTGATCTTTGTAGCAGGTAAACTAAATGTAAATATAGCCCCTGTTGGATGATTGTCTTTAACAGATATAACACCTCCATGTGCTTCAACAATTGATTTACATAAAGCTAAACCTAACCCCATACTCTTCTTACTATCAACAATAGAATGATTTACAGTGTAAAATTTTTCAAATATTTTATCTTTATCTTTATCTTCTATACCACTTCCATTGTCACAGACTTCTATATATACATAGTCTTCTATTTGATAAGCATTTATTGAAATTGTTGAATCATTTTCTGTATATTTGATCGCATTATTAATTAAATTTATTAAAACCTGTACAATTAATCTTGCATCCATATCTGCCATTAAAAAATCATCAGAAATATTTACTTTAATTTTACGATTATCTTTGATTCTACTAACATGACTTAATGATTCATCAATTACATCTTCTATAACTTCTGGTTCTATTCTTAATTTCACGCTACCATCTTCTATACTAGTCATTGATAATAGATTTTCTACTAAATTGATCAACCACAAAGAATCGTCATATATATTTTTGTATAAAGCATTTTTTTTGTCATTCTTCAAATTACTATTATCATTTAACAACACATCAGCATTACCATATATCGAAGTCAACGGTGTTCTGAAATCATGAGATATAGACCTAAGTAAATCAGATCTAAATTGCTCTTTTTTTACTTTTATAATAGCCTCATTCTTTTCTGCATTACTTTTTATATTTTCTAAGCATATCGCCATTTCACTTAATATAGCCAATAGAATACGTTTATCAAATGATCTTAAAACATCGTTACCTAAATAAATACCTATAACTCCATATATTTTATCATCCGTTAATACAGCATAATAGATACTCTTTAATCCTGATAAATAACGCGTTGTGGCTCCTGCATGCTTTCCATTTATTGCTACCCATTTTGCAACGCCTATCTCATTGGGCTTCAAGAACTCTTTACAATGAGAATTCTCACTTATTGGAAATAAAATAGGCTTTTGTACAGAAGACTCTGTAATTGGAAAATATGCGATATCTCTATTAAATAAATTTGATAATTGTTTGCATCCACAATTAAATATATCTTCCACAGATTGCTTTTTTTGTAAAAGCTGGTTTGTTTCTAATAAAATACGAGAAACATTAGCCATATTAGCATAACTTGCAGCTGTTAATTGAATTTTATTCATTAATGTACTTATTAAAAAAGCAACTATAATCATGATTACAAATGTCATTAAATAAGATGAATCATAAAAAGATAAGCTTAATATAGGCAGTGTAAAATAAAAGTTAAATAAAATAACACTAGCAATCGATGAAACGACACTGCATATGATATTTGATGTAATTAAGGCAATCAATAAAACACCAATTAAGTAAATCATAATAATATTAGAATCATGAAATCCCATTTCAAAAAACACAAAGCCAACTACTGTACAGATAAACAATATAAGAATACTAGTAACAATCGATTTTAGTGTCAATTTACTTTTATTGTTTAATCTCTTGAATATTCTATTTTCTTTTACTGGCACGATAATTAAATTAATGTCTTCAATATTATCTAATAAATATTGATCAATTGGTTTTTGAAAGAGATGCAATCTCATATTCATGTTTTTTCCGATGACAAGTTTATTTACTTTATATATATTAGCAAATTTAAAAATTTCACCCACTATATCCTCAGAAGAAACAATTTCCACCTCTGCTCCTAATTGTTTTGCATAAGCAATATTTTTATCTAGCTGTTTCTGATTTGAATCACTTAATGTCCTTTTCGTATCAGATATATACAATGCATAAAAATGGTCTTTTTTATTTTGCAGCATACTACTAGCAACACGAATTACATGGATATTGGATGGTGAAGGTGAAAGACATACCATGATGGAATCAATATTTTGATGACTCATTATTCTTTTCCTCGATATCAGAATTATCTATTTTTATCATTTTATACCCTACACCCACATGTGTTTGTATATACTTTTCATTTGATATTTTTTCTATCTTCTTTCTTAAAGAAGTGACATAAACTCTTAATGAAGATAAATCAGATTCAATAGAGTTCACCCATACTTTGTCTAATATATATTGATGTGTTAATACTCTTCCAATATTTTTAGCTAATAAGCACAATAGGTTATATTCAATAGGCATGAGATGAATTTCTTTATCATCTACATAGACAGATTGAGCAATATAATCTATTTTTAAATGTCCATTCACAAAACAATGATCATTATTTAATGTGTTTTCTCTGTACTGTGTTCTTCTCAAAGTTGAGCGAATACGTGCCAATAATTCTTCTACACTAAATGGTTTAGTTAAATAATCATCCGCTCCAATATCCAAAGCTGTAATTTTATCATCATCGTTACTTCTTGCACTAATTACGATAATAGGGGGTAAATGAAAACGTGCGTAATTTCTTTATGATATCTATTCCATCTAAATCAGGCAAACCTAAATCAAGTAGAATAAAATCAAATTGATGTTTAGTTAGTAATGATAATGCCATAGTACCATTCGTAGCTGTTTCGTAATTATAACCGTTTGTTTCTAATGCCATTGATAGTAAATTTCGTATAGCAGACTCATCTTCAACTATTAATACATTTATCAAATTATTCACAGTGTTCATCTCCGTTTATCTAAATTTCTGTTTATTATAATACTACTTTATTATAACACTACTAAAAACAATAAGAAACTATCTTCCCTTAATTTCTCTTCTAAAGTGAAAAGTTAAATTCCACTTTAGGCAGGTTAAAGTTGCGTTTAGTCTTTCACATCTTTCCAGTTGATTTTACTCTTACAGTTGAATTTACTTTTACACCTTCAATAGTTGAATTTTCTCCTTCAGGTATATAATTACTGTGATGTCTGTTTCTCTATTTCATGAAAGGCTGATTATCATGGCTAAATCAAATAAGAATTTACATCTTACTCTTTCAGAAAGACAAATCATTCAGAGAGGGATAGAAAATAGTGCTACCAAGGCCTCTATCGCTGCAACTCTTGGGAAGGATAAATCAACTATAGGCAAAGAAATAAAGGCGCATAGAAAACATTCACATTACTGCAGCTTTGATCCTGCATGTGCCAACAAGGACAGATGCAAGCATCATCATGTATGTAAGGATTGTGCTGATTTGGTAGTTTTCAAATGCAAGCGAAGAGACAGATCTCCTGGTGCCTGCAACGGGTGTCCTAAATTCCAGCACTGCCGATTTGACAAGTTCACATATTCTGCAGATATCGCCAATAAGGAATATATGGCTGAACTCATTGAATCAAGAGAAGGAATAAACATGACATACAGTGAGCTTAAGGCTTTAGCTGATATCATTGTCCCTCTTATCAAGAAGGGTCAGTCACCATATCAGATCATTACTTCTCATCCTGAACTGAATATTTCTGAAAAGACATTATACAACTACATAGAATCAGGGGTATTTAGACGGTTCAGTCTGCTTGATATCGATCTAAGAGTCAAGACAAGAAGAATATCAAAGAAGGATTCTGTCAAATACAAAAAAAAGAGAAGACAGAAAGTTCCTGGTTGGGCGCACCTATAAGGATTTTATCTCATATACTGACGATCATGACAACGTTAGTATTGTCGAGATGGATACCGTCTACAATGGGCAAAGCGGTCCGTTCATGCAGACCTTTAAGTTCCTGTCTTACTCTTTCATGTTCATTATATACCATGAAGAGAAGACTGCAAAGGCTATGGTTGAAGGCGTAGACCTTCTCGAATCAATATTAGGAGAAGATTTATTCAAAAAGGAAGTGGAGGTCATCAAGACAGATAGAGGTACTGAATTCTCAGATGCAGATGGACTAGAAAAGGACAATGATGGTAGCACGAGAACTCATGTTTTTTACTGTGATGCTATGCAATCATGTCAGAAAGGAAGTCTTGAGAACAACCACAAGGAGATACGTTACATATGCCCTAAAGAAGCAGGTCTCAAGGAGCTTGGTTTTGATTCACAGGAGAAGGCTGATCTCATGGTATCCCACATCAATTCCCAGCCAAAGGAGAACCTAAAAGGAAAAACACCGCTGGAGATGATGGAGTTCCTAAGTTCAGATTTATATAAGAAATTCATAGAATTTGGAATCAAAAAAATAGAAAATGATGAGATAATTTTAAAACCATATTTACTAAAATAAGATAACTAAAATCATTCGAAGAATGTATGAAACTTGAGATGCAGACTGACAATAGCACATGCAGTAAAAGTGGAATTTAGTCTTACACCCGAAAAAATGAACGAAATTCCATAGCTTTATTGTGCCCTAAAATACCATGATTTCTGTCATGAAAGTCACACTTCTTGTATACGTATGATTAAGTTCCATTCCTAAAACAAAAAGAATATCAGAATTAATATCCGATATTCTTATGAAAATATAATTCTGAACGAGTAAATTCCACAATTTTTTTGTTCCGTTTTAAAGTGGAATTTAACTTTTCACTTTATCCCTTAATTTCTCTCATTATAGATAAATTCAATTTCAACACGTTTACCTTTTCTTCACCAAAGATACCAAGTAATTTATTTTCAGTATTATCCTTTATTAATTTTTCTAATTCAGTTTTAGAAATATGTGTATTTTTTGATACTCTATCCATTTGAACACGAGCAGCATCAACAGAAATATGTGGATCTAATCCTGAACCAGATGCAGTTATTATATCTGCAGGAATATCTTCTTTTTTTATCGTAGGATTTTCTTGTAGAAATTTTTTAATATCTTCATTGATTCTTTTTTCTAATTTAGGATTACTTGATGCTAAGTTTTCACTTCCAGATGATGGTATAATTTGTTTATTACCTTCTTTTTGCGTAAATGTATTATAGTTTACCGCAGAAGGTCTACAATGAAATAATCGCTCATCTGTAAAATCTTGACCAACTAGTTCAGAACCTACAACCTTTCCATCCATCTTAATAAGACTCCCATTGGCTTGTTGTGGAAAGATAATCTGAGATAAACCAGTCATCACCATTGGATAAATTAATCCACAGATTATAAACATTGCAAGTGATAGTTTTAATGGTGTTTTTATTTGTTTAAATATATTTTTCATAAACAGCCTCCTACAATCCTAAAAAAACAAGTAATGGTGAAATAAGAATATCAATTAACTTAATACCAATAAATGGACAAATAACGCCTCCTAAACCATAAATCATCATGTTTCTTCCTAATAGTTTAGATGCACTCATAGGCTTATATTTAACCCCCTTCATAGCTAAGGGGATTAAACAAGGAATAATAATAGCATTAAATATCAATGCTGATAAAATCGCACTTGATGGAGAGCTAAGTCCCATAATGTTTAAGACTTTCATTTGTGGAATAGCAATTGTAAAAATTGCAGGAATAATTGCAAAATATTTTGCAATATCATTTGCTATAGAAAATGTAGTTAATGATCCTCTTGTAATTAATAATTGCTTACCAATTTCTACTACTTCTAGTATTTTCGTTGGATTCGAATCTAAATCTACCATGTTAGCTGCTTCTTTGGCAGCAGTAGTTCCGCTATTCATTGCTATTCCTACATTTGCTTGAGCTAAAGCTGGTGCATCATTTGTTCCATCACCAGTCATAGCTACAATTTTTCCTAAGGCCTGTTCTTTTTTTATTGCCTCTATTTTATCTTCAGGTTTACATTCAGCAATATAACCATCAACACCAGCTTCAGCAGCAATAGTTGCAGCTGTTAAAGGGTTATCCCCTGTACACATAATCGTTTTAATGCCAATTTTACGTAAACGGTCAAATCTTTCTGGTAATCCAGGTTTTACTGTATCTTTTAAATAAATAACACCTAAAATCTTGTTATTTACACAAACTACTAACGGAGTCCCTCCTAATTTTGAAATATTTTCCACTTTTTCATTTAAATCAGAAGGAATTAATCCATTTAATTTTTTTACATAATTAATAATGGCTTCACCAGAGCCTTTTCTTATTTTAGTACCATCTTCAAGATCAATCCCACTCATTTTGCTACTAGCTGTAAATTCAATGAATGTTGCATTCTTGTAATCATCAATATTTAATGTAACTCCCATCTTTTCAGCTAATTCTACTGTTGATTTTCCTTCAGGTGTTGTATCTTTTAATGATGCAATACATGCATATTTCACAAGATCTTTTTGATTTACACCATCCACATTAATAAAGTCACTCGCCAATCTATTTCCGAATGTAATAGTACCTGTTTTATCTAAAATCATGGTATCTACATCGCCACATGCTTCTACAGCCTTCCCAGATAATGCAATAACATTAAATCTAGTAACACGATCCATACCTGCAATACCAATTGCACTAAGTAATGCCCCAATTGTAGTTGGGATTAAACAAACTGTTAAAGCGACTAATGTTGAAATAGAAATTTGAACCTTTAAATATGTAGCAATCGGATACAATGTAACGATAACTATTAAAAATATAATAGTTAAAGAGACTAACAAAGTATTTAAGGCAATCTCATTTGGAGTTTTCTTTCTAGAAGCACCTTCAACCATAGAAATCATTTTATCCAAAAAGGAATGACCTGGATCTGTTGATATTTCTATTTTAATCCAGTCAGAAACAACAGTAGTACCTCCAGTAACGGATGCAAAATCTCCGCCTGCTTCTTTTGTGACAGGAGCTGATTCACCAGTTATTGCTGATTCATCAACACTTGCTATGCCATCTATAATTTCACCATCACCAGGAATTAATTCTCCCGCTTTAACAAGTACAATATCTCCTTTTTTGAGTTCACTACTAGAAATTTCTTTTTCAGATCCATCATCTAAAATCAAACGTGCTTTTGTATCTTTTTTTGTCTTTTTTAAAGTATCTGCCTGTGCTTTCCCACGTCCTTCTGCAACTGACTCAGCAAAATTTGCGAACAATATTGTAACAAACAGAATAAATGCAACGATTGCATTATATAAGCTTAAATTATTTCCTTTATCATGAAATAAATGAGGAAAAAAAACTAGTATTGTACATAAAACAAATCCAACTTCAACTACAAACATAACTGGATTTTTAATCATATATTTTGGAGACAACTTTGTAAAAGAACCTTTAATTGAAGAGTAAAAGATATCTTTCGTTATGAATTGATTTTTTTTATTTTCACTCATTTTTATACCTCCTATAATGTCAACCACTCTGCAATTGGACCTAATGCAATTGCAGGTAAGAATGTTAGTGCTGAGAAAATATACACAACTACCACTAATATAATTGCAAATGATATAGTATTTGTTTCCAAAGTGCCTGTAGATTTATTCACATCAATTTTATTCATCAAACTACCAGCAATACCTAGTTGAATGATTATAGGTAAGTATCGCGCTAAAAACATAACTATACCACAACTCATATTCCAGAATAATGAGTTATCTGCTAAGCCTTCAAAGCCTGATCCGTTATTGGCTGCTGATGAAGCAAACTCATATAAAACCTGAGACAAGCCATGAAAACTTGGATTAGTAATACCATTAATTCCTTCAGGAATAGACAAAGCTAAAGCAGTGAATCCTAAAATTAATAATGGATGAATAATAATGCATAGAGCTGCAAGTTTCATTTCTTTTCCTTCGATTTTTTTACCAAGATACTCAGGTGTTCTACCAATCATCAAACCACAAATGAATACAGCAATAATGGCATAAATTAACATATTCATAAGTCCAACACCAGCTCCACCAAACACAACATTCAACATCATATGTAATAATGGAACTAATCCACCTAAAGGTGTTAATGTATCATGCATGTTATTGATAGTTCCAGTTGTAAAAGATGTTGTTGCAGTAGTAAATAAAGCTGATTGTGCAACCCCAAATCTCACTTCTTTCCCTTCCATATTACCAAGAGTTTCTGTGATACCTGCTTGCGCTACTGCATGATTGCCTTGTGATTCACTATAAAAACAGATTCCTAAACCAACAACAAATAGTATTGACATAGCAACAAAAACTGTTCTTCCTTCTTTGCCCATCCATATTTTCTTTGGTTTATTAGTTGATAAAGTATAGGCAACTTTATTTGCTTTTGATTCTTCATATTTACCATATGCCATTCTGCCAAAAACAATAATTGAAGATATTGGCAAAATCATCATTGAGAATAACTCAATCATATTTGAAAGAATTGTTGGATTTTCTAAAGGGGTAGCTGAATTAGCACCTAAAAATCCACCACCATTTGTTCCTAAATGTTTGATAGATTCTAATGCTGCTATAGGACCAGAAGCAATTTCTTGAAATTTCCCTTCAATTGTTGTTAATTGAATATTTGAATTCAAGTTTTGTGGTACACCTTGCCAAACAAGAAATAACCCAATAATCATTGATAAAGGTAATAAAAATCGATTAATGATTCGGATAAAATCAACATAGAAATTACCCATATTTCTTCCTAACAAGCCTCTCACCATAGCAACGCATGCAGAAAAACCTGTTGCAGCAGAAGTAAACATCATCATAATGATTACAAACATTTGAGAAAAATACGATAATCCTGATTCTCCAGCATAATGTTGTAAATTCGTATTAGTCATAAAAGATATGATTGTATTAAAAGACAATGATTCTTCCATACCACTAATACCATTAGGATTTAAAAATCCAATTGATTGAATTCTTAAAATTAAATACCCAATGAAAACCAAACATAAATTAACCATCAATAATGACACAGCATATTTTTTCCAAGTCATTGTTGACCTATCTATTTTTAACACTTTAAACATACAATTATCCATCTTATCAAATACTGGATCTGCAAATGTTCTCTTACCAACAGACACATGGTAAACATAATTTCCAATCGGAAAGATGATAACCATAAACAATAATAATGTACAAACTATCTGTACCATAAATGACCCTCCATTTACATAAATTTATTTTTTTCAACAACATGTCCGATATGTCTACTATCATATTTAATTTCATACTTTTTCGTACTTTTTGAACACTCTGATTTGTCATAAAAGAATCTATGCATTGGTTCAAAACTACTAAAATTAGACATATTTTCTTGAACAGGTAAATAAGTTGGATCCAAACACCAGGCTGCCCTAAAATGTTTCATTGCTAAAACATGATTATGTTTTTTTTCATATATAATACCTAACAAATTATGAGGAATAGCAGAATCTGGATGTTTAGCTATAAAATCACAAATATTTTGAAAAGCTTCTTGTAGTTGATCAGAACAAATAAGCTGTTTCATTTTTAAACAAAAGTATTCTTCATTTTCTGTATTATCGCTGGATATAGTATTCATATCACCATCCCCTTTATAATATATGTTAAAATTTATCTGGATTTATTAAAGCATATATAAGATAACAAGAAATCAATATAATAGTTACTATCAAGATAAGCATTTGTAATCACCTCTATCTTTTCAATTCTTTATCTACCAAATTAACAAACCCGATCATAAGCAAAAACGAAATAACTAAAATAGATAACATGATTATGTCAACCATAAATATCCTCCTCACTATTAAACTCATAATATCTTTATCCTTAGGACAAAAATATTTTACTGCTGCGAAAATTAAAATAGGTTAAAAAAAAGGGCTTTAAAATTAAAATTAAATTAAAATCAACTCGCAATATTTTAAATATTTGCTTATAGAAGTATCTTTGGATAAAAGAAAA
>ERZ1673722.1217-NODE-1217-length-27163-cov-8.337428_pt1 | contig 27163 bp, 17 predicted proteins | sample MGYA00580222_ERZ1673722 | MGnify/ENA primary metagenome ERZ1673722 (study PRJEB41218, sample SAMN15661750) | gut metagenome | host: Homo sapiens | place: Canada: London | collected 2015-08-20/2019-03-30 | study: EMG produced TPA metagenomics assembly of...
CCATAATCTTACTGCTGCGTCGAAAATCGAGGCGCTGAACAGCAGGTTGCACAAACGGACGCGAAAAACCCCTCTTTTCGCGCTAAGATTCCGTTAATCTAAAGAATTCAGGGCAATCTACGAATGCGCCGCAGGAAGCCCCGGCCGCCCTCCGGCTGAACGACCGCTTAACCTGTTTTTCACACTGCGTGTCAATATTGTGCAAAAATACTTCAAATTGCTGTAAAAAACGTCGAATGGCACGCTATACGGTTTGAACTGCGCTCTTCTATGAAATTTTATATAAAATGAACAAATTCGACATGAAACGACAGGATACGGCATTGCCGGACCGCCGAAGTGCGGCGCGCGAAGCCGAAACCGTTCTTGACCTTTACAGCGTTTCATCTTATAATAAAAGATGAATAGTTACCCTTTTAAAGCACCCGTTAAACGGTATCAAACTCTGGGGAGGACGAAATAAAATGGATATGAAAAAACTTGCAGGCGATAAGGCTGCCACTTATGTAAAGGACGGCATGGTAGTCGGTCTGGGCACCGGCTCGACCGCTTACCACATGGTAAACGCGGTAGGCGAAATGGTCAAGAACGGTCTGAAGATTCAGGCAATCCCGACCTCCAAGGCTACCGAGGCGCAGGCGCGCGAGCTGGGCATCCCGCTGCTCACCATCGACGAGCTCGACCACGTTGACCTCGCGATCGACGGCGTAGACGAGATCGACCCGCAGTTCAACGCCATCAAGGGCGGCGGCGGCGCACTGTACCGCGAGAAGGTTGTCGCTTCCATGGCCAAGGAAGTCATCTGGATCATGGACGAGTCCAAGCTCGTCGACAAGATCGGCGCATTCCATCTGCCGGTCGAGATCGCGCAGTACGGCTCCAAGCAGGCGATGGAGCGCATGGCCGGCTATGGCTGGAACCCGGTTCTCCGCGTCCGCGACGGCAAGACCTTCGTCACCGATAACGGCAACTATATCGCAGATCTGCACCTCGGCGCAGGCTTCGACATTCAGGACGTTTACTCCAAGCTGACCGGCATGCTCGGCGTTCTGGAGCACGGCCTGTTCCTCAATATGTGCAAGCGCATGATCGTCGGCCACTCTGACGGTACGGTCGATGTCATCGAGAACCCGTCCAAGTAAGACGGGCGGCATCCCACAGCAGGAGGAATGAACATGGATTATAACGAGCGAAACGGTTCGTACAGCGACGACGAGCTGCTCAGCCGCTTTTCGCGCCCGGAGACGCCGCGCACGACCGTGCAGGACGATATCCCGGACGACCCGGCCGCGCTTCGCCGAGACCGCGGCCCGCGCCCCGGCATCCGCATGGCGAGCGGCCGCCCGATGCGCGGCATGAAAAAGCAGCGCCCGGCAGGACGCAAAGGCGGCCTAAACTACCGTGCGGCGCTCTGCGGCGCGGTTCTCGCGTTCTTCGTGATCGCCTTGCTGTTCTTCGTCCTGTTTATGTCGCGCGGCGGCAAAATCAAGGAGCTGAACAGCCAGATCGACACGCTGGGTCAGGACAAGCAGTCGCTTTCCGCGCAGATCACCTCGCTCCAGCAGCAGGTCGACACCCTGACCGCGAGCATGACGAGCGCTCTGCCTGACGCGACCGTGGCAGACACCAACACTATCGCGGACCTCATTCCGCAGCTTGCAGACGGCAGCACTTATGTCGTACAGAGCTCGGCCTCGCAGCTCCGCTATATCAAGGTCCCGGAGGGCTATCTGAGCGACAAGCTCGGCGAATACCGCGACAACTCGTCGGCTTACGCCGCAGCACAGGGCGACGCGCCGATCTGCACGTATTATGTGCTGTTCACCGACCGCGTCATCGGCCTTGCTGAGGGCAACGTCGGCTTCGTCAGCATGGACAGAGCCGCGACCGGCAGCACGTCCACCACGCCGGACGGCTTCTACGATTTCGTCGCATCGTTCTTCAAGTAAACAGCAAAGGCAGCTGCTTCGCATCGGCTTTCCGACGCGGCGGCTGCCTGCCTTTTTCGAATAGAAGGGAGAAAGGGGCGATTTTTTATGAGAACACCGGAGGAACAGCTGGTGGATGCCAGTCTGGAAATAGGGAAGGCGCTGCTGCTCGCCGGGGGCGAGGTAACGCGCGTCGAGGACACCATCACGCGCATCCTGCACGCCTACGGCATGCGCGAGATCGGTGTATTCACCATCACCTCGCTTATCGAGGTGACAGCCTGCACACCGGACGGCGATGAGATCGTAAAGGCGCGGCGGATCGCCGGCAGCTATGCAACCGACCTCGACCGTGTGGAGCGGCTGAACGCGCTCTCGCGCGAGATCTGCGCGCAGTGTCCGCCGCCGCAGACGCTCGCCGCCCGCATCGAGGCGATCAGGCGGCCGCGTACCGAGGCGGCGTGGATCAGCTATGCCGGCGCGGTGCTGACCGCGTGCAGCTTTGCGGTGTTTTTCGGCGGCTCAGCGGCCGATATCCCCGCCGCCGCCATACTGGCCTGCCTCATCTGCTGGATGGACCGCAGAGGCTTTTACAAGAAGGCAAATCAGCTGCTGTTCTATCTGCTCTGCTCGATGCTGACCGGCTTTCTCGGCTGCGTGCTCGTCCGCATGGGCGTAGGTGTCCACCTCGATAAAATCCTCATCGGCTGCATCATGCTGACCATACCGGGCATCTCCATCACTTATGCGATGCGCGATATGCTGCTCGGCGAGAGCATTACCGGCCTGTTCCGCTTTATCGAGTCGCTGCTCATCGCCGCGACCATCGCGGGCGGCTTTCTGCTGTCCACCGTAGTGGCAGAGGGGGTGCTGGGATGAGTCAGATCATTGCAAGCATAATCGGCAGCATCGGGTTTTCCATCGTGTTCGGCATCCGCCGGGCATATATGCTCCCCATCGCCGTCAACGCAGGCCTGTCCTGGGCGGTGTATCTGCTCGTGAACGGCTTTGCCGGGGACTTTGCCGCCAACATGGTCTCCGCCATGTTCTGCAGCCTTGTCGCGGCGCTGATGGCGCGGCGGCTGCGCGTGCCGACGGTCGTGCTGCAAATGCCGGCGACCGTCCCGATGATACCCGGCGGCAGCCTGTACTACACCATCTACTACGTCTTTGCGGGCGATATGCCGACCGCGAAGAGCTACTTTTTCTTCACCGCACGCGCCGTTTTCGGCATGGCGATCGGCTTTGCGGTCGTGAGCGTGCTGTTCAAGACGATCGACGCAAGGAAAGCCGATCGCTGACACGGGATTTTCAATAAAAAAGCAGGGAAACCGAGGCAACTGTCCCGGTTTCCCTGCTTTTTGCTTTATATTAGAGGTTGTGCTGGAGCTTTGCCGCCTTGAGCGTATTCTTCATCAGCATGGTGATGGTCATCGGGCCTGCACCGCCCGGGACCGGGGTCATATAGGACGCCTTGTCCATTACCTCGGGCGCAACGTCGCCGCAGACCTTGCCCTCGGCGTTGCGGTTGATGCCGACATCGATGACGACCGCACCCTCCTTGACCATATCCGGGGTGATGAAGCCGGCCTTGCCGACGGCCGCGACCAGAATATCCGCGCGGCGGCAGACCTCAGCAAGATCCTGCGTGCGGCTGTGGCAGATGGTCACGGTGCCGTGACGGTGCAGTAGCAGCATGGCCATCGGCTTGCCGACGATATTCGAGCGGCCGACAACGACGCATTCCTTGCCCCTGGGGTCGATCTGGTACTCGTCGAGCAGCTCCATCACGCCTGCCGGGGTGCAGGGCACGAAATCGAAATTGCCGACCATGATCTTGCCGACGTTGACCGGATGGAACGCATCGACGTCCTTCTGCGGGTCGATGGCGTCGATGACGGCCTGCTCCGAGATGTGCTTCGGCACCGGCATCTGACACAGGATACCCGAGATCTGGGGGCTTTCGTTGAGCTGCGCGATCAGGCCGAGCAGCTCCTCCTGCGAGGTCTCCTCGGGCAGGGCGTACTTTTCGCTGTAAAAGCCGCACTGCTCGCAGGCGCGCTCCTTGTTGCGCACATAGATCTCGCTGGCCGGGTCGTTGCCGACGATAATGACCGCAAGGCCGGGCGTCACGCCCTTTTTCTTCAGCTCCTCGGTCTCCGCGAGGATACTGCCGCGCACCTTGGCGGACAGCGCCTTGCCGTCCATTCTTACTGCACTCATGCTGTTTCTCTCCTTATGATGATGATTATTCGCCCTTGTTTTCGTCCGTTTCGGGCACATAAAACGCCTTTGCTACCTTAATCCGGTGATACTGCCGCGCGAGCACCGCGACCGCCGCGATACAGCTGATGATAGCGAGGAGCTGCGAGACGCGAACCGAGCCGATATACAGGCTGTCCGTGCGCAGGCCCTCGATCCATGCGCGGCCGGCGCCGTACCATGCGGCATAGAGCAGCGCGATCTCGCCCTTGAACCTGCGTTTTTTCGAATAGAAATGCAGCAGGACAAAGCCGGCGAGGTTCCAGAGGGACTCATAGAGGAAGGTCGGGTGGACCATGCTCTGGCCGTCGATGGTCATGCCCCAGGGGAGGGTCGTCGGGCCGCCGTGGGCCTCGCCGTTGACGAAATTGCCCCAGCGGCCGATGCACTGGCCGATGAGCAGGCCGAACGCCGCGAGATCGCACAGGCTCGCGAACGAGAGCTTTTTGACGCGGCTGTACACGAACAGGCCGATGAGCGTGCCGATGATGCCGCCGTAGATAGCGATGCCGCCCTTCCAGATGGCGATGATCTCGCCCGGGTGCTGCGCGTAGTAGCCCCATTCGAAAACGACGTAGTAGATACGCGCGCAGATGATGCCGAGGGGCACGCAGATGATGAGGCAGTCGGTGAGGTTATCCGAGGTGATGCCGAAGTCCTTCGTCCGGGAATTGACGTAGAGCGCGGCGAGGATAAAGCCGGCGCAGATGATGATGCCGTACCAGTAGATGTCCTTTCCGAGCACGGTGCAGGCCACGCGGCTGAGCGTGAATTCCAGACCGAGGTTCGGAAAACCGATAGTGTGTTCCATGTTTCGACCTTCCTTTAGGGGTATTGATGCGAGGGGGGTGCACGGCGCGCCGCCGCGCAGGGTAAAGTTTCGCCTGTGAATATTATACATGACTCCGGCGCTTCGTGCAATGTAGATTGCGTGTATTTTGGACGGCGGAAGGCATAAGAAAACCCCCGAGGTTTCCCTCGGGGGTCTTGCTTTGCCTTATGGCAGGCTTAACGGAGAACCGTTAAGATTACCAAGCAGTGATGTCGTGCTGAACGTCAACTACGATAACAGTGATCTGGTCGTCAGAAGCGCTGTCAACGAATACGCGAACGTTCGGTACTGCATCGTCCTCCATGAAGTAGTTGGTGCCATCCTTCTCAGCGGTGGTGCCATTGATCTTCAGGTTGGACAGAGTCGGCAGCTTGCCCTCGCTCCAGAAGTCGGAGTCGAATGCACGAGCAAGGTCGATGTCGGACATGGTGTAGCCAGTCTCACCCTTGCCTGCGTCGGAGTCAACGAACATGATTACAGTGTTCTTGCTGTCAACTACGGTGTAAGCATCCTTGTTGATGTTGTCCGGAGCGCCAGCAGCAGTCCAAGAGATGAAATTGCCCTTGGTATCCTGGTTCAGGTGATACAGGGAAATATCGCCGGAGCCTTCATCGAATGCAGTTACGAAGTAGTCAGCCTGCTTGTTCTCGTTATACTCGATGTCAGACAGAGTGTCGCCAGTTGCAGAGTAAGAGAAGATGTCGCCCTTGCTCATGTCAGCAGCCTTGGAATCATCGGTGGTAACGGTGATCTGCTCAGTGCCATTCCAAGCGGTGATGATGTAAACAGTGCCGTTAGCGGTGCCGGTCTTCTTCTCAACGTTCTTCAGAACAACTGCGTAGTTGTCGGAAGAGCCGCCGGTGGAGTCCTTGCCAAGGTCGATGAATGCAGCCTGTGCGTAGTAGCTGTTGCCGGACTTGTCAGCAACTGCTGCAGCTGCACGCAGGGTGCGATCGTAGCCAGAAGCGGTCTTGCCGGTTACTACCTTGTAGTCGCCGTCGTCGCCGTTGTTGTCAGCCTTGGACTTAACGAATACAACGCCGGTTGCTTCGTAGTACAGACGGGAGATGGTGGACTTGTCAGACAGAGTTACAGTGCCCTTGATAGAGCCGTCGGTCTTAATGGAACCAGCAGTTACGTACTCGTCGTAGCCATTGGTCTCGATGTCCTTAGCTTCCTTAACGTCGGTGTTTACAGCACCCAGACGGGTCAGGGTGTAAACGTCCTTGGATACCTCGTAGGAAACGAGCATCGGCTCGTAGCCAGAGTTCTTATCCAGATCCTTACCATATGCCAGAGCATAGTTCGGGTTGGTGTTGTTACCTTCATGGAACTCGAGGATGTTCTTGCCGTCGTCCTTGTCATCCCACTTCTTCTCGATCTCGACAACCTTGTCGGTGCCGTCTGCGAAGATCAGGCGAGCTTCCCACTTGGAGTTTACGCCGCCCTTAGGAGCAGCCTCAACCAGAAGTGCAATGTCGTCGATGGAGCCAGCGGTGGTGTCGGTGTAGTAAACGTAGCCGTTTACAACTACCATCTCAACGTTGGAACCGGTGTTCGGGCGGGTTACCATAGCGTTCTTCTTACCAGCCATCTTGTACCACTCGTCGTTGATGGATACGCCATCGTCAGAACGGGTGCCGTTTACCTTGCCGGTAACAACAGTAGCCTTCTCAACGAGGCCGTGGTTGGTGCCGTAGTTGCCAGCAGCAGTCAGAACAACGTAGTCGTTCTTCTTGACGCCGTCGTACCAATCCCAGTCGTCAGACTCGAGCTTGGACTTGGAAGCGATGGTGTTGTCGCCCTTCTTGAAGGAGACGTTGATGTAGTCAGAGCCTACAGCGGTAACCTGAGCTACTGCGAAGGTCTTAACGTTCAGGATGGAGTAGTTGGTGGAGCCGTCGGTAGCGAGCAGCTTAACCTCGGTCGGCTGGAAGTAAGCCTGATCCTGATACTTGGTGGCAGAATCGTCGCCGTACTTAGCTACGAAAGTCTTGATGTCATCGTTGATCTTGTAGCCGTTTACGTATACGGAAGTGGTCTTAGCCAGATCGTACTTGGTGCCGTCCAGCTTAACCTTCTCGCCGTCCATCTCGAGATCCTTCAGGATGCCGGTCTGCTGGGTGTTGTCCTTGGTAGCGTAAACGCCGTAAACCTTGGACTTGTCGTTGTTCTTGTACAGAACGGTAACCATCTGGTACTTCAGGTTGGAGTAGTCCTTCTTCACGTCGGTGAAGTTGAACAGAGCCTTGTTGAAGTCGTCGGTGGTCTTGTTGGCGTCGTAGGTCTTCTCGTTCTTGTCGAGAGTCAGCTCGAAGGTCTCCTTGCCGGAGGTCTTGGTAACGTCCTCCAGAACAGCGGTGGTCTTCTTGAGGTTCATGAACTTCTCGCCAACGGTCTTGTTGTCGTCGCCAAGCAGAGTTACGTTGGTGTAAGCATCGTCACGCCATACAACGGTCGGGGTATCGATTGCGTTGTAGATCAGCTGAGCAGCGTACTGACGCGGGCACGGACCGGTGAAGGAAGTGTTAACATCCTCGAGCAGGCCGTTCTCGTCAGCCAGAGCGTTGGTCTTGGAAGCCCAGGTGGTGCCTACCAGACCAGCCTTCTTAGCATCGTAGCCGAGGGTTACGAGCAGCATCTTAGCAGCTTCCTGAGCGGTTACGGTCTGGTCCGGTGCAAACTTGGTTGCAGACTGACCAGCGATGATGCCCAGGGACTGGCAGTACTTGACGTAGCCGCGAGCCCAGTGGCCCTTGATGTCAGCGAAGGTGGAGTAGTCGTCGTTGTACGCAGAAGCGTCAGAGTTACCAGTGCGCAGCACGTAGATCATCTTCGCCATCTCCGCACGAGTTACGGTGTCATTGGGCTTGAACGAACCGTCGGTGTAACCGTTGATTACGCCCAGCTCAATGAGAGTGTCCACGACTTCATTCTCGACCTTGATGTCGGCCTGATCCGTGAACGCCGCACCGGCAAACATGGTGAACGCGCAAGCGAACGCCAGTACCAGTGCGAGAATCTTTTTGAGATTCTTCATGGGGAAATTCCTCCTTATAAAATTTTTTGAGCTTTCGCTCATTTCGTTAAGTATAATACCATAGCGCGCCCCCACGGTCAACGGATTTTCGCGAGATGTAACATAAGCGTAATATTACACGCCGCATTACACCGCCTGCCGCCGCGCGGCGGATTTCATATTGTCGGTTTCTGCCGCTTTCCCGTAAAATAAAGGTGACTCGCGCGGTTTTTTCGCCCGGTCATCACTTTCAGGAGGTTTTATCATGGAAAATATTCGCGTTTTTGAGGAGGGCGGCTATATTCATTTTATCCTGCGCCCCGAGGAGCTGATGCGGCTGCGCTACTCGGAACAGTCGACGATCGCCTTTTCCGCGTTTATGGACGGCTGGCTCGGCCAGATGAAAACGCAGGTGCGCCAAAATACGATGGACGGCTATCGGTATGCCTTCGAAAAGCATATCCGGCCGTTTTTTGATGCGCGGGGGATGACCCTCGCGACCGCCCGGCCGATGGATTTTCAGGATTTCGTCAATTTTAAGTTCGAGCAGGGCCTTTCTCCGACCTCGATCGCGAAATTTCACTCGATCATGCACAAATGTCTGAAATATGCCGTCGCGCTCCAGATCATCCCGAATAATCCCGCGGATAACGTCATGCTGCCCAAGCGGCGCCGCTTCCGCGGGCAGGTCTACGACCGCGCGCAGCTGAATGTTTTCCTTGCGGCGGCTTTGCAGTCCCCCGCCGAGGCGGCGTTTGTCCTCGCCGCAAGCTACGGCCTCCGGCGGAGCGAGTGCGCCGGGCTGAGGTGGAGCGCGATCGACTTCCGCGCGCGGCGCATGGTCATCAACCACACCGCCATTCTCTCGAACGGGCGGATTCTCTATGTCGATAACGTCAAGACCCGCTCGAGCTACCGCACGCTGCCGCTGTCGGACTCGCTGCGGCGGTATCTGACCGATCTTCGCCGCCGCCAGAAGGAAAACCGCCGGAAATATGGCAAAGCCTACCACCAGAGCGATTATGTCTGCGTCCGTGAGGACGGCACACCGCTCCGCCCGGACTATATTTCCCGCGAGTTCGGGCGCGTCTGCCGCCGCGCCGGTCTGCCGTGTATCCGGTTTCACGATCTGCGGCATTCGGTCGCGACGCTCCTGCTCCAGCAGGGCTTTTCCCTCAAGCAGATTCAGGAATGGCTCGGTCATTCGGATATCGCTACGACCGCAAACGTTTACGCGCACGTGCCGTATGTGGAGAAGGAGTCTATCGCCAAGAGCGCGATTCCGATCATCGAAATCTGAGATCTGCAAGATTATTCCAGCATTTCAGAGTGCGTGATTTTTCCGAAAAATTCGGAAAAGTCAACGTTTTTTTCGAAATTGCGGGTTTAACCGTGAAATTGATTATTTTGCCTGCAATCTCAAAAAGATTCTCGCACTGGTACTGGCGTTCGCTTGCGCGTTCACCATGTTTGCCGGTGCGGCGTTCACGGATCAGGCCGACATCAAGGTCGAGAATGAAGTCGTGGACACTCTCATTGAGCTGGGCGTAATCAACGGTTACACCGACGGTTCGTTCAAGCCCAATGACACCGTAACTCGTGCGGAGATGGCGAAGATGATCTACGTGCTGCGCACTGGTAACTCTGACGCTTCTGCGTACAACGACGACTACTCCACCTTCGCTGACATCAAGGGCCACTGGGCTCGCGGCTACGTCAAGTACTGCCAGTCCCTGGGCATCATCGCTGGTCAGTCTGCAACCAAGTTTGCACCGGACCAGACCGTAACCGCTCAGGAAGCTGCTAAGATGCTGCTCGTAACCCTCGGCTACGATGCTAAGAAGGCTGGTCTGGTAGGCACCACCTGGGCTTCCAAGACCAACGCTCTGGCTGACGAGAACGGCCTGCTCGAGGATGTTAACACTTCCTTCACCGGTCCGTGCCCGCGTCAGTACGCTGCACAGCTGATCTACAACGCAATCGATGCTCCCACCGTTGTATGGCGTGACGATGCTTACACCAAGTACAACTACAACGGCGACGAGAACAAGACCATCGGCGAGAAGTACATGGGTCTGTCCAAGACTGTTGGTATCCTGTCTGACGTAACCAAGGACACCGACAAGGACACCTACACTCTGTCTGTTGACAAGAACGCAGACGAGTCCACCGGCAAGGGTCTGTCCACCTTCACCAAGGTTGCTAAGGACTACTCCGCTCTGAAGTACCAGAAGGTTAAGGTTCTGTACAAGGACAAGGACAAGGTATTCGGCGTTTACTCCATGACCGACGACAACACTGTTGCTACCGCTGTTATGGACGACGTTAAGATGGACGGCGGCAAGCTGAAGATCGACGGCACCAAGTACACTCTGGCTGATGCTGCCAAGACCGCAGTCTACGTTGATGGCGTATATCAGGTTAACAAGGACATCAATACCTATGTTACCGCTAACGCTGAGGGCAAGAACGTTGGTCGCGCTTCCTCTGTTCAGGCTATCTCTAACGACGACACCAACAAGATCAATGTTCTGAAGGTTACCACTTATGATGTTAAGAAGGTTACCTACGTTGGCACCGACTACATCAATGCAGGCGGCGCTAAGAAGAATGATGCTTGGAACTATCCGTCCGACATCAAGAAGGACGACTACGCTGTTCTGTCTACTGCTAAGAATTACGCAGACGACAAGGGCCTGATCACCAAGGCTGAGACCGTTGAGGGCAAGGTTGTCGGCACCAAGGGCGACGACAAAGTTAAGATCGGCGACACTTGGTACACCGCTGACTACAAGTCTGGCTCCACCGTTATCGACAACTGGCCGAAGTCTGGCGCAACCGTAAAGCTCGTTCTCGTTAACGGCTTTGTAAAGCTGGTTGACACTGTTACCGCAGGCACCGCTGACATGGCAATGGTTATCGAGACCGGTTCTGCATCTGGTCTGGGCTCCTCCAAGGTTGCTGACCTGATGTTCGCAGACGGCACTCGCAAGACTGTTGAACTGAACGACGACTCCGAGTACGGTTACAACGGCACCAAGGTAACTCTGGGTGCTCCGAAGATGGCTACCTACGAGGTATCTAAGGGCAAGTACACCCTGAAGAAGGTTGGCAGCGCTGATGCTGCCCGCAACGGCTATGACGTATACGCTACCAACGATGATGCTGTTACCAAGCTGACTGTTGATGGCAACATCAAGGGCAAGGTTACCGTTGAGAACGGCAAGGCTTCCGAGAAGAAGACCAATCAGAAGCTGTACTTCAAGAGCAACGCTGTTGTATTTGTTAAGTACAAGACCGATGACTACAAGGTAGTTACCGGTAAGGACGTTGCAAACTGGAGCAAGACCGACATCGCTCGCATCGAGGCTCTGGGCGAGAACACCTCTGGCAACTACTATGTCCAGGTTGGCGTTATCACCATGAACACCAAGATTCCGGGTGCTTCTAACAGCAACTATGCTTACGCTCTGGACGACTCCTACAAGGAGACCGTTGACGGCACCAAGTACACCTTCGTAAAGGCTTGGAACGGCACCGAGGAAGTTCTCTTCAAGTCTGAGGATGACGTAACCATCAGCAAGCGCGAAGCATTCGAGTACGCTAACAACTCCGATGGCACTGTTGATCTGACTGTTCTGAAGGGCAAGAACAACTCTGGCACTTCTGTTGGCGAGTACTACGCAAAGACCCAGATCACTTCTTACGACGAGGGCACTGGCGCTATCACCTTCAAGAATGCTGCTGCTGACCTGAGCACCAAGAACAAGATCAAGGCTGGCGAGACCACTATCCTGTACGTCAACTCCGACGACAAGGTAGGCGTAGGTGAGTTTGACATCGACGTTGCAGAGGATGTAAATGCTGACGGCGTTGTAGAGGATAACGTAATTGTTTACTCTGAGTCCGGCGAGGATTACATCAACCTGATCGTTGTTGACGTCAACAACTACATGCACTAATCAATTCAATCAACTTGGTTTGATTTGACTGCATAACGCAAGACCCCCGAGGGAAACCTCGGGGGTTTTCTTATGCCCGTTACCGACCCAAAGCAAAACCCCCGGCTTACTTGCCGAGGGTTTCGTTATTGCTGAACTTGAATACCGTCATAAACAGGATTTTGATGTCAAACAGCAGCGTCCAGTTCTCGATATAGTAAATATCGTGCTCGATGCGTCCCTGTATGGACGTGTCGCCGCGGAAGCCGTTGACCTGCGCCCAGCCGGTGATGCCCGGGCGGACCTGATGCTTGACCATGTACAGGGGGATGCTCTCCTTGAACCGGTTGACGAAAAAGGGGAGCTCGGGGCGCGGCCCGACGAGACTCATGTCGCCCTTGAGGACGTTGAAGAACTGCGGCAGCTCGTCGATGGAGAATTTGCGGATGAACGAGCCGAATTTCGTCTTGCGCGGGTCGGAGTTGGTGCTCCAGCCGGTCGTCTGCCGGTCGTTTACGCGCATGGAGCGGAATTTGTACATGTAAAACGGCTTTTTGTTCAGTCCGACGCGCTCCTGCTTGAACAGGATGGGGCCGGGAGAGGAGAGCTTGACGCCGACCGCCGCGAACAGCATGAGCGGCGAGGTGCAGATGATCAGTATCAGCGACCCGATGATGTCCATGGCGCGCTTGAGGAAGGCGTTGCCGATGTTGTCGAGCGGAATGTGGCGCAGATTGACGAGCGAAACGCCGCCGATCTCGTCGATCGCCGGGCGCGAGGGCATGAATTTGTTGTAGAACGGGATGAGGGATACCTTAACGCCGTTTTTCTCGCTGCTCGCGATGATGCCCTGTAAGTAGGTGTATTCGTTCGCCTCGAGCGCGATGACGACTTCGTCGGGGTTCTGCCGGTCGAGAACGTTTGCGATCGCGTCGTAGGTGCCGAGGTAGGATATGCCCGGCAGGCAGTCGCGCGGCGCGAGATAGTGGTCGATGCAGAAGCCGAGCGTGCGGTCGGCCTGTACCGCGCGGCAGTACGCCTGCGCCTGCTCGCCGCAGCCGACGAGAAGAACGTGCTTGAGGTTGTAGCCGTGCTCGCGGAACCGGCGCAGCACGCGCCGCAGCATCCATCGCTTGACCGCGACGGAAACGGTCGCGAGGAGGAAAAAGATGAACAGCGTCCACCGGGACAGGTGGAACTGCTTGCAGACGAACAGAAACGCCAGCAGCACGCCGAACAGGATGACGTTGCTGCGCAGCAGCAGACTGAACTCGCGCAGGAAATTCTTCGAGCGGAACGAGTCGTAAAGCCCCATCAGTCCGTACATCAGCCAGAACAGCGGCGCCATGCACAATATAGTCGTCATGTAGTACGACAGCCCGACGTGCCCGGGGATTCCGTGGAACAGGTCGAAGCGGATAAAATAGGCAAACGCCATGCAGGGGAAAAGTATAAGCGCGTCCGTCAGACCGTTGATCTGGTTGAGCGCGCGCTGATTTTCCTTAATCAAACTTGCAGCCTCCTGAAATACTTAAATTTATAATTTATTCTACCATAAATGGCAGGAAAATTCCATCATCTCCTTGACAAGAACTATGCTCTGGGGTAAAATTTTTAGAGTAATATGGAAAAGTTTCGCAGACCGCGGCTGGCGGACAGACTGCGGAAAACGACGTTGTTTTTTGGCCGCAGGTGCAGTTGCCTGCGCTTTTTTATTGATGGTGGTGAGATAGAGTTTGAAAAACAGCAGAAAGGTGCTGTATGTTGCCTCGACATTCGGACATCTGGCATCTTTTCACAAGCCATATCTGGCGTGGCTGGCGCAGCAGGGCGCAGCGCTGCACGCGGCGGCAGGCGGCAGTACGGCCGAGCTGCCGGGCGTTTCGCGGTATATCCCGGTCTCGTTCGAGAAGAGCATGTTCTCGCCGCGCAATTTCGCCGCAGTGATACAGCTGCGCCGCGTTCTGCGCGAGGAGAAGTACGACATGATCAGCGTGCATACCTCGCTCGCGGCGTTCTTCACCCGGCTTGCGGTGATGACCTGCGGAAAGCAGAGGCCAATCGTGATGAATACCGCGCACGGCTACCTGTTCGACCGCGATACGCCGCCGCTGAAGCGCGAAATTCTGCTTGCGGCGGAGCGCATGACCGCGCCAGTGACCGACTGGCTGCTGACCATGAACCGTCAGGATGAGCGTATCGCGCGGCAGTATCGCCTGGGACGGCATATCGTGCCGACAGACGGCATGGGCATTGATCTTGCGCGGTTCAGCCGCCCGTCCGCGCCCGAGCGCACCTGGCTGCGCCGTCAGCTTTCGCTGAGGGACGATCAGCTCGTGCTCGTCTACGCGGCGGAGTTTTCCGGCCGCAAGCATCAGTCCATGCTCATCGAGGCGATGGCGGAGCTGCCCGAGCGCGTTGTGCTGCTGCTGCCCGGACGGGGCGCGGCGCTCGACAAATGCAAGGCGCTGGCAGACCGGCTTGGAGTGCGCGAGCGCGTGCGGTTTCCCGGCTTCGTGTCGAATATCGAGGACTACTACCGCGCGTCCGATGTCTGTGTCTCGTCGAGCCGAAGCGAGGGCCTGCCGTTCAACGTCATGGAGGCGATGGCGTGCGGCCTTCCGGCGGTGCTGACGAACGTCAAGGGGCATGAGGATCTGGTTCGCCCCGGCGAGAACGGCGAGCTGTATCCCTATGACGACCGGCAGGCGTTCTGCCGCGCGGTTCGGGTCGCAAGTGAGCCGGCGGTACGCCGCATGATGAGCGAAAAAGCGGAAAAAAGCGTGCAGAAATACGGTCTGGATACCGTGTTTCCCGCGCTGACCACATTATATTATGATGCGCTGACCGGAAAAACGGGACGCGCGGCATCTGAGGAGGAAAACTGATGAAACAAAAACCGGCTCAGTCCAAAAACGGACAGGCGAAGGGAGGCGTTCAGGCAAAGCCCGCCGCGCCGAGCAGCGCCCGTTGGGGACTGTACACCATAGCGGCGATTGCGCTGTGGATCATCACCTGCTTCGACAATAACGGCAGCTATTTCACGCAGAAGGTGGTCGGCGTGCTCTGCACGGTCGGTACGCTGTTCATGATGCTGTTTGCAGGCAAGGACAAGGTAAAGCGTCTGCTGACGCCGCCGGCGTTTGCGCTGTTTGCGTACATGCTGCTGTCGGGCGTATCCACGCTGTATGCGCGCTCGCGCAAGTTCGCGATCGCAGAATTTGCGGTCTTTCTTGCGGCTTTTGCGGTCTATCTGTGCATCGTTCTGTTTTCGAATGACGGCAGGACCGCCTTCCGCCGAGCAGCGGCCACGATCGCTGCCGCGGCGGCTCCGGTCGGTCTGCTGTCCATCGACGCCGCCTCCTGCAATCTGCTGATGCGCTCGGTGCGCGTCATCATGGAGGCGATCGGCGCAGGCTACGGCAACACCGGCGGCTACTTTTACTCCCGTCTGAACACCATTTTCGGCAACCCGAATACCTACGCCGGCCTGATGTCGATCGCGTGCCTGCTGTCTATCTGGCTCGTCATCACGGCGGCGAGCCGCAGCCAGAAGATCCTGTGCACCATCCTGCTGATGGTCAACGCAGTCTCCTATCTGCTCGCGTTCTCGATGGGTTCGCTCGGCGTGTTTGTCGTGGCGTGCCTTGCGATGCTGGTACTGAGTCCGGCAGAAAAGCGCATGGATCTGTTCCTGCTGCTCGTTCAGACGGCAGTCGTTGCGCTGATCGTCGGCGCAGTTTCGGTCAAGGGATTCGGTGATGATGTGACCGGCTCGTTCCTGCCGATGATCATGCTGATCGTTGGCTGCGCCGCGGCGTGCGTGCTGGAGATTTTTGTGCGCGAGAAGCTTGTCGCGCGCCTTGCCGACAAGGGAAAACTGCTCATCGGTCTGGTCGCGGCGGTTGCTGTGATCGCTGTTGTCTACCTGGTTGCGGCGCTGAATGTCACCGGCTCGTACACCTTTGGCACGGAGGGTGAGTTCCGCCGTGCGATTTCCCTGCCGGCAGGAGACTATTCGCTCTCCATGCAGGCGGACGGCTCGACCTCGGTGCGTGTCACCTATAAAAACACCAATAATCTGGTTCAGAACAACGAAACCGACCTTGCCAGCGGCTCGGCAGATGCTCCGGTGACCTTCACCGTGCCTGAGGACAGCAAGCTCGTGTTCTTCTACTTCGGCGGCGAACAGGGCGCGACGCTGAACGAGGCGGCTTACACCGGCGCGAAGGACGGCAGCGTAAAGCTTGGCTACAAGCTGCTCCCCGCTTTCATCGCGGACCGTATTCAGGACCTCACCGCAAACGGCAACGTCGTACAGCGCGGCGTTTACCGTCAGGACGCTATCAAGCTCTGGAAGACCTCGCCGGTCATCGGCCGCGGTCTCGGCGGCTTTGAAAACGGTGTCGTTTCGGTGCAGGATTACTATTACGAGACTAAATACGCCCATAACCACTATGTTGAGTCGCTGTGCGACCTCGGTATTCTCGGTCTGGCGGCCTTCCTTGCGATGCTCGGCACCTCGATCTGGGTGCTCGTCAAGAGCCGCAAGGAGAAGCCGCTTATCGTCATGCTGCTCGGCGCGTGCGTGCTTCAGATGTTCGGTCAGGCTGTCAGCGACGTTACATGGTCGGTCGGCTGCTGCGTACCGACGTTCTTCGCGGTGCTCGCACTTGTGACGCTGCACTGCGGCGACAGCCTGCGGCTGAATGTGCCGAACAAGAGCAAGGGCGGCGCGGTCCGCTGGCCGATCACGGCGGTTTCCGCTGTCTTTATCGTGCTCATCGGCCTCAATCTGATCGCGCAGAGCAAGTTCTCGAGCGACGAGCTGACGCTCGATGATCTCAAGCAGTGCGCGTCCATCGACCTGTTCGAGACTAACGACTACAAGCTGTCGTATCTGATCTCGGGCGGCAATGAGGAGGGCGTAGCCGACCGCTATGCGGCCGATCTGTCCCGCGTGGACTCCAACGCCATCGCCATTCCGCTTGCGCAGTATTACGCCGGTGTGGGCGACTACACCAAGGCGCTCGATGCGCTCGACCGCGGCGCGAAATACACGCGTGCAAACGCTGAGGTATGGCAGAAGATGTTCAGCCTGTACGAGCAGATGATCGATCCGGTCGGCGGCAGCATCGGCGCGGCGCAGTGGCTCCAGGATGATACCTATCTGAACCGCATGGTCAAGGGCTATAAGACGCTGTGCCAGGTCAATGCGGACCAGCTTGATGATGTGCTGTTGACGGCGGAGAACAATGCGTTCCTTAACAAGCTGCTTGCGGCAGACGCGCTCGACCCGTATGATTTCGTTGACGCGCTCACCATTTTCTCCTCGCTCGGTCTGGATACGGCTTATCTGCCGGATGCGGACGGAAACGGCGTGCCGGACTGCGCGGAGGTGCAGGAAGGCAGCGTAACGTGGAACGGCGGTGCATTCACTGCGGACTCGGACAGCACAGTCGTGTTCTCGACCGTGCTCAAGAACGAAGGCAGCTATGAGCTCGCTGTCGAGAGCAGCGACCTTGGCGGCGTTGCGGAGGCAGACGTAGACGGCGCGGCAGTGACGCTGGATGCTTCCGGCAAGGCTGTCATCGAGGCGGACCGCCTCGGCGACAGTGATGAGCCGGTAACGATCGCACTGCATGTCAGGGCCGGCACGACGGTCTCCCATGTAACGTGGAACAAACAGTAAAAAAGAAAGGTCATCCTTGAAAAAGGATGACCTTTTTACGCTTCAGCGCGCACAGAAATGAAGTTTTTTTCGACAGTTTCTTAAAATCCCTTCGGATGGCTGCGGTGCCAGTTCCATGCGGTTTGCAGGATGGTGCTGAGTGCGCTGTAGCGCGGCCGCCAGCCGAGTGCGCTCTGCGCCTTCTCCGAGGACGCAACGAGCCGCGCCGGGTCGCCGCTGCGGCGCGCCTTTTCCACGGCAGGGATTGCATGACCGGTAACGCGGCGCGCCTCCTCGATCACCTCGCGTACGGAAAAACCCTGTCCGCTGCCGAGGTTGAAGGCGGTGCTTTCGCCGCCGCGCAGCAGGTATTCGAGCGCAAGAATATGCGCCTGCGCCAGATCGCACACATGGACGTAGTCGCGGATACAGGTGCCGTCGGGCGTTGGGTAGTCCGAGCCGAACACCGAGATCTCGCTGCGCTGTCCGTTTGCGACCTGCAGGACCAGCGGAATGAGGTGGGTTTCGGGGAAATGCGCTTCGCCGAGCGAACCGTCCGGATGCGCGCCGCAGGCATTGAAATACCGCAGCGCGGCGTACCGCAGGCCGGTCGCAGCCGCCGTCCAGCACATCATGCGCTCCATGACGCGCTTGGTCTCGCCGTAGCAGTTAGTCGGATCGAGAGCGGCAGTTTCCTCAATGGGAACCTGTTCGGGTTCGCCGTAGACCGCTGCGGAGGAGGAAAAAACGATCGTTCCGACGTCATGCGCGGTCATCTGCTCGAGCAGTACGCGCGTGCCGCTGACGTTGTTGTCATAGTAGCGCAGCGGCAGTTTGCCGCTCTCGCCGACCTGCGAGAACGCTGCAAAATGAATTACGCCGTCGATGTTTTCCTGTTCGAACAGGCGGGCGAGAAAGGCTGCATCGCGAATGTCGCCCTCATAAAATCGGCAGGCCGCCGGTACGGCTGCGCGGAAGCCGGTGCTGAGGTTGTCGGCCACGACTACCTGATAGCCGGCCTCGAGCATTGCCCGCACTGTGTGCGAGCCGACATAGCCTGCGCCGCCGGTCACTAATATCGTCATAAGTACACATCCTTGATTCTACTCATATAATTTTATAGTAGTGGCAGACCGTCGGTTTGTCAATAGAAATGGTAAAAAGTGCAGGGACAGGAATTACTTCCTGCCCCTGCTGTGCCCGGTAAAACGATACTTGCAGAATAAAAGATATGATTCGCGGTTTACCGAATGCCTGTTGTTAAATTTACTTTTCGAGCAGCGTCCAGTCGCGTGCGTCGCGGATCTTGGTCCACTTTTCGTACTTGTCGGCGTCGCTCTTGTCCGAGTAATCGTGGCTGTTGGTAGCCTCCTGCACGGCGAGATAGTACCAGACGGACGCATCCGCATTATCCGGCCACTTGATCATGTCATCGAGCAGATCCTCGCTCTTTTCGGGCAGGCGGTTGAGTACGCGGTTGACGAGCGTCATCGCCTCGGCGCGGGTGATATACTGATCGGGGCGGAAGGTGCTGTCGGGATAGCCGTTGATCCAGCCCTTGTTTGCGGCAACGCCGATCTCGTCCTTCGCCCAGTGAGAAGCGATATCCGAGAAATTCGAGGTGGTGTTCGTATTCTTGTCGTCGAAACGAGCTGCAATGGCTGCGAATTCCGCACGGGTGATCGGTGCATCCGGGTCGAAGGTGCCGTCGGGGTTGCCCTTTACGATGCCCATCGACGAGAGCGTGGAGATCGCGTGGTTGAACCACTGACCGCGCGAAACGTCGGACAGGCTGTTGGACTGGGTGGAGTTTGCGGTGCGGACATCCTCGGTCAGCAGACGGAAGAAGATGGTCGCGACCTCAGCGCGGGTGATGTTGCCGCTTGGCTTTACGTTGCCGTCCGGGTAGCCGACGATATACGCAAAGTGATCGTCGCCGTTCAGACCGGTCGGTACGTCATCCGGGATGTCGACAGTCGGCTTGCGGCCGCCGCCACCGCCGGAGCCGCCGCCGGAGCGGTAGGACCATACGCCGACGAGCTTGACGTCCTGCTGGAGGTTCTCGAGAGAGGTTACAATGTCTCCGGTGCCGTCTGCGCGCCAGCCGCTGAAGGTGTAGCGGCTCTGCGAGGTGGTCTGTGCGGGCGCGACCGTGTAGCTGCCGCCCATCTTGACCTTGGCAGAAGCCGGGGGATCGCCTGCATCGGACGGGATATCGCCCGTTACTTCATAGGTGACATTGCAGAATTTGCCGTGCGCGGCCTTGAGCGCGAGCGCATCGGAAACGGCCTCTTTACCGACCGTATATTCGTCTGCGTAGTAATTTTCGTCCGCAGCGTCACCGTTCCAACGCTTGCGGGCGGTATCCGTCAGCATTTCCGAGCCGTCCTGATACCAGCCGACGATCGGGTCTTTGCAGTCGTCCAGTACCCAGTTTTCGCCGACAGGGGAAAGGGTGAGGGAGCCGGTGTAGGTTACGGTGTTTTTGTCTCTGTCCATGCCCTCGCCGGTAGTGTTGTAGATGTCATCACCAGCAACGCTAGCGTGGTTGTTGTATACCTTGGTATCGGGGGCAATAGTAATATCACCGCGGTTCTGAATACCGCCGCCGTACAGAGCCTTGCTGCCGTTGTTTGTGATAGTTGTACCCTTGCCGATGTAGAGCGTACCGTCGTTGTTGATAGCGGAAACGGCGTTGTCGACCAGATTTACCGATGCACCGTCAGCAAAGGTGACGTTTGCGGTATAGGTATTGTAGAGATAATACACTGCGAGAGCGCCGACGGAACGATCATCGGTATTATCCAGATCTTTGCCTGTGCCGGTGATAGTGAGCGTCGTGCCGTCCTGTACGTCGATATTGCCGCCGTAGAGGAAGATACCGGCAGATTTATTGTCCTCCATCGTCATAGAAGAACGATTTTTCATTGTCAGTACATCGGTTTTGTTATAGCCGGAGATACCGTAATTGTTACCGCTGATTTCTGCCGTAGAATCATCAAGCGTCAACGGGCATCTAACCAGACCCTGATTGGCGCAGTTCAGAACACGGAGAGTCGAACCAGTGACGGTCGTAATAAAACGAGTCATGCCGTTGATTGCAGAATTTTCAATCAAAAGATGAGAGTCGTTTTCGATGTTCAGAAGTGCGTAATTTTCGCCCATCATTGCCGTATAGGTTGTGTTCCGAATGGTCAGCTCAGAGCCGCCTTTTACATTGATGACAGCATTGGCATTCGCATAAATACCGTGGGTTTCGATGGTGCAGGTGCTGCCTTTGTCTAAAGTCAGCACACCGTCGCTGTTCATCGTAACAGACCACTGGTTGACATTGTCAATATCGTTGGTAAAAACTACGTTTGCATTATTAAAGGTGAGCGGAGCGTTGACGTTGAGCGCATGGTTTCCGGGTTCCTGCGCAGGAACGGTAATGGTATGACCATTACCATTGATAACAACAGCTTTTTCAATCGTGCCAACGGTCAGCGTGCAATCCTTACTAATCTCAATCGTAGCGCCGTCCTGTGCATCGTTGATTGCTGCATCAAGCGTATCATACTCTGTACTGCCGATTTTCGCGGTAAACGTTTCTGCCGGAGCCGGGGCAGGCGCGCTGTCGTTCTTAGAACTGTCTGCGCCGCCCTGCTCGCCGCCGGTTTCGCCGGATACAGCGGAGCCGCCGGTTTCTGCGCCGCCCTCGCCTTCGCCGACGGGAGCGCCGCTCTCCGCGCCGCCTTCGCCGGGCTGTGCGTCATTGCCGCCAGCCGGGGCACCGGTTTCCGCACCGTTTTCGCCGCCGGTGAGGTTGCTTTCGCTCGCGTTGCCGCCGGCTTTCTGCGTATCGAAATCATTTACTACATTAAAAATATTATCCTCGTTGTTTCCCTGCTCGTTGCTGCCGCCTTCGGTTTCGACTGCGGCATTGCCTTCCACGCCATCTGCGGCCGCGAGCGCGGTCACGGGCAGCATGGTGAGCATCATCAGACCGGCGAGAGTGCCGGCGAGGAAACGGTTATTTCTCCTTTTCATGCAAAAACCTCCTCTGCGTGCATACGGACGCAAAGGAGGTGATTTTCTGCTGTTCGGCAACCGGCTGTCGTGCGGAAAAGTCCGTTTAGACCCTGTGGCTTTGCGGCACCGGCTTTCGCCGGCTGTGCCTTTTTCTGTACAGACACGCCCTCGGCGCATGATGCACAGATCAAGTTGTCTGAGCTGAGCGAACCGGTCATTCCGGGCACATGGAAGTTTGTGGGTTCGCCCGCGCAACAGTAAATCCTGTTACTCCCTAATTATACCATAGATGCAAGGAAAAATTTCATATTATTTTCTCGAACGATGCACAAAATTCACATGGAACTTTTGTATCTTATACACAAAAATATCAAAAAATGACAGAAAAAACCTCCCGGCACAGGAGCGGGCACGCGATATTTGCACGCTGCTGCCGTTTTTTTCGTCTGCAAAAAAATGAATTTTCAAGCGCACGGAAAGATGATATAATAAGGAATATAAGCGGTGCGCCGAGGCGCCCGATCACTTGCAAGGAGAGAAAAACATGCCTAAAAAGTTTCTGGAGGCCGGTAAGATCGTCGGCACGCACGGCATTCGCGGCGATTTGAAGGTGCAGAGCTGGTGCGACACGCCCGAGGTTCTGTGCGATTTTGATACACTGTATCTGGACGAAAAGACCCCGGTCGAGGTCAAGAGCGCACAGGTGCACAAAAACGTCGTTCTGATGCACCTCAAGGGCGTTGATACGGTAGAGGCGGCGGAAAAGCTGCGCGGAAAGATCCTGCATCTCGACCGCGATGATGTCGATCTGCCCGAGGACCTTGTGTTTATTCAGGATATTCTCACGTTCAAGGTATACGATCTGCGCGTTGACCGCGTGATCGGCCATATCCGCGACGTTCTGACCTCCAATCCGGCGCACGATATGTACGAGATCGCCGGCGAGGACGGCCGCCTCATCTATATCCCGGCCATCAAGCCCTTCCTCAAGGAGATCGACATGGACGCCGGCATCGTCTATGTGGAAAGCATCGAGGGTCTGATCGAATGAAAATCGACATTATGACGCTGTTTCCCGAGATGATCAACGCGGTCATGCGCGAAAGCATCATCGGGCGCGCACAGGACAAGGGTCTTGTCGAGGTCAAGGCGACGAATATCCGCGATTATGCGCTCGACAAGCACCATAAGGCGGACGATGCGCCCTACGGCGGCGGCCGCGGTCAGGTCATGCTCGCGGAGCCGCTTTACCTGTGCCATGAGGCGCTGAGCGGCGGCGAACATGTTCACACGGTGTTTCTCTCCGCACAGGGCGCGCCGTTCAATCAGGAAAAGGCGCGTGAGCTGCTCGCGAAGGAGCATTTTATTCTGGTCTGCGGTCATTATGAGGGAATCGACCAGCGGTTTATCGACGAATGCGTGGATGAGGAGATCTCCATCGGTGATTTCGTGCTGACCGGCGGCGAGATCCCGGCCATGGCGGTCGCGGATGCGGTCTGCCGCATGGTGCCGGGCGTGCTGCCCGACGAGGAGGCCTTCACGGCGGAAAGCCACTGGGACGGTCTGCTGGAGCACCCGCAGTACACCCGCCCGGAAAACTGGCGCGGCCGCGAGGTCCCCGAGGTGCTGCTCTCCGGCCATCATGCCAATATCGAGGCATGGCGGCGCGAAATGAGCCTGCGCCGCACGAAAAAGGACCGCCCCGACCTGTTCGCGAAATTCGAGCCGCAGGACAAGCGCGACCGGAAGATCCTCGAAAAGATCCGTCAGGACGGCTGAAAACTGCATGAAAACACAGAATCCCCACGCTGATAGCGTGGGGATTAGTCTGTCGATAAAGTTGACTTTAACCCAAAACAGCACTCGTGCAGCAGCGCGCATTCAAAAGCGTTTGCTTTGCAAACGCAAAAAAACCGAGGACATGCGCCTCGGTTTTTTTACTCTTAGAGGGAGAAAGTTTCCGAATGGGAACTTTCGGACGACTCGTGTTCTGCGAAGTCAGAACACAGATTGTCGGCGAAACGAAGTTTCGCGACAGCTCTTTTACGGCTCCAGACGGTTCATATCGCGCGGGAACATGGATGCCTCGCGGATGTTGTTCAGGCCGAGCAGCTGCATGGTCAGACGCTCGAGGCCGATGCCCAGACCGCCGTGCGGCGGCATGCCGTACTTGTGCAGCATGGTGAAGGACTCGAACAGCTCGGCGTTCATCTTGCGTGCTGCGAGCTTGTCCATCTGCTCCTGATAATCGTGGATACGCTGGCCGCCGGTGGTGATCTCCAGACCGCGGAACAGCAGGTCGAAGGACAGCGCGAGCTTCGGGTCGTCCTTGTCGTCCATCGCGTAGAACGGGCGCTTTGCGGACGGGAAGTGGGTTACGAATACGAATTCAGAGCCGTACTCCTCCTTCGCCCACTGGCACAGCAGAACCTCCTCGTCCGGGTTGAGGTCGTAACGGTTCTTGGACTTGTGGCCGTACTTCTCCTCCATGATCTTCTTCGCCTCGTGGAAGCGGATGGTCGGGATCTCCTTGATCTCCGGGACGTCAGCCTTGAGCAGGGCGAGCTCCTCGGCGCAGTGCTCCTTGACGTAGTTCATGACGCTCTTGAGCATGCCGGTCTCCATGGCCATGACGTCGTACATCGAGTCGATGTAGGCCATCTCGAAGTCCAGACCCATGTACTCGTTCAGGTGGCGGGAGGTATTGTGACGCTCGGCGCGGTAGACCGAGCCGATCTCGTATACGCGGCCGAATGCGCCGGCGAGGTACTGCTTGTGGAACTGCGGAGACTGTGCAAGGTAGGCCGGATGACCGAAGTAGTCCAGCTTGAACAGGTTCGCGCCGCCCTCAGCGCCTGCAACGACGATCTTCGGGGTGTGGATGTGGGTAAAGCCCTGGCTCTGCATGTACTGTGCGAAGCCGTCAGCGATCGCGCCCTGTACGCGGAAGATCGCCTGCTTGCGCGGATGACGCAGCGTGATCGGGCGGAGCGGGAGGTCGACGTCGAGCGACAGACCCATATACTTCTTGCCGATCGGCACCGGCAGCTGGTCATACGGCTTGCCGAGGACCTTGACCGCGCTCAGGACGACTTCTACGCCGTGCTCAGCGCGCGGCTCCTCGCGGACTGCGCCGGTCACCTCGAGGACCATGGCATCGCGCACATCGGAGCGCTTGATGTCGCCGATCGCATCACCCTGGAAGGTGCACTGGATCAGGCCGCGCTCTACGCGCATGACAACGAAGGAGAAGTCCGACATGTCGCGGACACGGTGTACCGTGCCGCGGAAGGTGACCTCGCCGCCGACTGCGTCGCAGACGCGCTTTACGGTGTCAACATACTGACCCGCTTCATGTATCATTTCCATATTTTCAACGCCTCTCTAATTGAGCAATCTCAGATGTGTTATATTGTAGCATGTTTTTGCCGTTATGGCAAGGTTTTTGCACCAGAGACAGCGGAAAAACAGCTTTTTTTCGCGGTACGGCGGCGGAGCGGATGATTATGCGCGTTTCTCGATAAATATCCATGAAAATAATTCTTTGCAGGGCGGCTTTTCTTTGCTATAATAGTATAAAGTACTTTTACGCTTTATCAGATACAAGAGTAAAAGGACGGTAAAAATTTAATTTTGGGGGAATTAAAGTGGAATTCTTCTCTAACCTGCTCGCCTCGCTTCCGGGCGCGGTGGCACAGGGTCTCATCTGGGGCCTCATGGCAATCGGCGTGTACATCACCTTCAAGGTGCTCGATCTTGCCGATCTGACCGTTGACGGCACCATGGCAACGGGCGGCGCAGTCTGCCTCGTGCTGATGACGCACGGCGTCAATCTCTGGGTCGCGCTGCTGTGCGCGTTCCTCGCCGGTATGCTCGCGGGTCTCGTCACCGGTGTCCTGCATACCTTTATGGGTATTCCGGCCATTCTTGCCGGTATCCTGACGCAGCTCGCGCTGTTCTCCGTCAACCTGCGTATCATGGGCAGCAAGGCGAACGTCGCGATCAATCCGGATAACTACACGCTGCTCGTTTCGCTGCGAAATGTCAAGAAACTCGTTCCGCAGAACCCGATCCTTGTCGTTGCGGTGTTTACCGTGGTGGTTATCGCGCTGCTGTACTGGTTCTTCGGCACCGAGCTCGGCAGCTCTATCCGTGCAACCGGCGCGAACGCCAACATGAGCCGCGCGCAGGGCATCAACGTTGATTTCAACAAGGTACTCGGTCTGATGATCTCGAACGGTCTGGTCGCGCTCGCGAGCGCGCTGTACTGCCAGTATCAGGGCTTCGCAGACGTCAACGCCGGCCGCGGCGCGATCGTCATCGGTCTGGCAGCGGTCATCATCGGCGAGGTCGTGTTCAGCCGCATTTTCCGCAATTTCGCGCTCAAGCTGCTGAGCGTTGCGCTCGGCGCGGTCATCTACTACATCGTTATTCAGTTTGTCCTCACCGCAGGTCTTAATACCAACGATCTCAAACTGATCACCGCACTTGTCGTTGCGATCTTCCTTGCTATCCCGTACTGGAAGGGCAAGTATTTCCGCGCGGCAGTCAAGACCAAGAAGGAGGGCCGCTGACATGCTCGAACTCAAGGGTATTTACAAGACGTTCAACGCCGGAACGGTCAATGAGAAGCGTGCGATTGACAACCTCAATCTGACGCTGGAAAACGGCGATTTTGTCACGATCATCGGCGGCAACGGCGCCGGCAAGTCCACCACGCTCAACCTGATCGCGGGCGTTTTCCCGGTGGATGCCGGCACGATCAACCTCAACGGCTTCAACCTGACGCATCTGCCCGAGCACAAGCGCGCGAAATATCTCGGCCGTGTGTTCCAGGACCCGATGATGGGTACGGCCGCGACCATGGGCATCGAGGAGAACCTCGCGCTCGCGTACCGCCGCGGTCAGCGGCGCGGTCTGCATGCCGGCATCACGAACGAGGAGCGCAAGCTCTACCGTGAGAAGCTCGCGACGCTCGGTCTGGGTCTGGAGGACCGCATGACGAGCAAGGTCGGCCTGCTCTCCGGCGGTCAGCGTCAGGCGCTGACGCTGCTGATGGCGACGCTGCGCAAGCCGGATCTGCTGCTGCTCGACGAACATACTGCGGCGCTCGACCCGAAGACCGCAGACAAGGTGCTTCAGATCACCGAGGAGATCGTTGCGCGCGACAACCTCACCACCATGATGGTCACGCACAACATGAAGCACGCCATCCAGTACGGCAACCGTCTGATCATGATGGATTCGGGCCGCGTCGTCGTCGACATCAGGGGCGAGGAGAAAAAGCACCTCACCGTGCGCGATCTGCTCGAAAAGTTCAATATCGAGAACGACAGAATGCTTTTGAGCGAGTAACCTCGCTCTTCTAAGGGGGACGCTGTCCCCCTTAGATTCTCCAAAAGTTCCGAAGAAACTTTTGGAGATAACCCCCTCGCCCCTGCACAGCAGGGGCGGCTCGGGACACGTGTCCCGAGGCAGAGGAATAAAAGTCCGGCAGAG
>ERZ1673722.1221-NODE-1221-length-27143-cov-5.299948_pt1 | contig 27143 bp, 23 predicted proteins | sample MGYA00580222_ERZ1673722 | MGnify/ENA primary metagenome ERZ1673722 (study PRJEB41218, sample SAMN15661750) | gut metagenome | host: Homo sapiens | place: Canada: London | collected 2015-08-20/2019-03-30 | study: EMG produced TPA metagenomics assembly of...
TGCTGACTGCCCATAAGGTATTTTCAGAGGCAGAATTAAAATCCAGGTGTGAGATTATGCTGGACAACTACTGCAAGGCTGTGCTGATTGAAGCAAACACCATGGTTGATATGGCGAAAACGGAAATTGCTCCGGCAGTAAGCGCATATGTATTGGAACTTGCCAATACGGCGGCGGCAAAGAAAGCGGCAGAGGTTCCGGTTTCCTGCAGCTATGAGACCGGTCTGCTGAAAAAACTGGCGATTCTGGAAGATCAGATTATGATCAAGGCGGAGGATCTGGAAGAAGCGGTAATGAAAGTTCAGGAGATTCCGGATATTACAGAAGAATCGTATCAGATTCGGGACAGCGTCTTAAGCAAAATGGGAGAGCTTCGGGTGGCCTGTGACAGTGCAGAAACCATGACGGCAAAGAAATACTGGCCATTCCCGACTTATGGGGATATTTTGTTCAGTGTAAAATAAGCAGATGTTTGGAGGTGCATTCTGATGTGTTCCATTATGGGTTATTGCAGCCGCAGCGCGGTTCTTAGCAGATTTATGGAAGGATTTCAAAAAACCGTATCAAGGGGGCCGGATGACACCAGGGTAGTGGAAATGGGAGATGGAATTCTGGGATTCCACAGATTGGCCATTATGGGACTGACTCCAGCCGGAATGCAGCCTTTTCAGCTTGGAAAAAGCTATGTGGTCTGCAATGGAGAGATTTACGGGTTTGAGAAGCTGAAAAAAGAGCTGTCCGAAAAATACACGTTTGAAAGCGGTTCTGATTGCGAGATTCTGCTTCCAATGTATCAGGAGTATGGTACCGGTATGTTTTCCATGCTGGATGCGGAATTTGCCTGTATCCTCTATGATGGGGAGACAGGGGAGTTTATCGCAGCAAGGGACCCTGTTGGAATCCGTCCGCTGTATTATGGATATGATGAAAATCACGATATTGTGTTTGCCAGTGAAGCGAAAAATCTGACAGGGATTGCGGATAAAATTATGCCGTTTCCGCCAGGGCATTATTATAAAGAAGGGCAGTTTATCTGCTACTGTGATATAGCCAGAGTGGATGCGGTCTGTCCGGATGATTTGGAAACGGTCTGCAGAAACATTCACGATAAGCTGGAGGCAGGTGTGGAGAAACGGCTGATAGCAGATGCAAAGGTGGGATTTCTGCTTTCCGGAGGCCTGGATTCCTCTCTGGTATGCGCCATTGCGGCAAAGCAGACCAGAGAACCCATTAAGACCTTTGCCATTGGCATGAGCGAGGATGCCATTGACTTAAAATATGCAAAACAGGTAGCAGATTATATTGGAAGCGACCATACAGAGGTTTACATGACTCCGGAGGAAGTGATTTCCTCGTTGGAAACTGTGATTCCATTATTGGGAACTTATGATATTACGACCATTCGTGCATCCATAGGAATGTATCTGGTGTGTAAGGCGATTCATGAGCAGACGGATATCCGCGTTCTTTTAACAGGGGAAATCTCAGATGAACTGTTTGGTTATAAATATACGGACTTTGCACCAGATGCAGAAGCTTTTCAGAAAGAATCCCAGAAACGGATTCGGGAACTGCATATGTATGATGTGCTGCGTGCAGACCGCTGTATTTCTGTAAATTCCCTGGAAGCCAGGGTTCCTTTTGGAGATCTGGATTTCGTCAAATATGTAATGGCAGTAAATCCGGAGTTGAAGATGAATACTTATGGAAAAGGAAAATATCTGCTCCGCCATGCCTTTGAACAGGGAGGATACCTTCCAGATACGATCCTATGGAGGGAAAAAGCCGCATTTTCAGACGCAGTAGGACACTCCATGGTGGATTACCTGAAAGAATATGCAGAGAGTAAGTATACAGATGAAGAATTTGAAAGCAGATGCAGGCGTTATACCCATGCCAGGCCATTTACAAAAGAATCGTTATTATATAGAGAGATTTTTGAAACCTATTACCCGGGACAGTCAGAGATGGTGGCAGACTTCTGGATGCCTAACAGGGAATGGGAAGGCTGCAACGTAACGGATCCTTCTGCAAGGGTGCTGTCTAACTATGGAGATAGTGGAAAATAAAAGAAAAATCCGAAAGGAAATTAATTATGGAAAAATACAGATTTGAAACACTTCAGATCCATGCAGGGCAGGAGACGCCGGATCCTGCTACAGATGCACGGGCAGTACCTATTTATGCAACGACTTCCTATGTTTTTCATGACTGCGCCCATGCAGCGGCCCGCTTTGGACTTGAGGATTCCGGTAATATTTACGGACGCCTGACAAATTCCACACAGGAGGCGCTGGAAAAGCGAGTCACTGCCCTGGAGGGCGGCACAGCGGCTCTGGCACTGGCTTCAGGAGCAGCTGCAATTACCTATACGCTGCAGGCACTGGGACAGAGGGGAGGACATATCGTTGCACAGAAAACAATTTATGGCGGCAGTTACAACCTGCTGGCCCATACCCTTCCAGGATTCGGAATTACGGCTTCCTTTGTCAACATTCATGATCTGGAGGAAGTGGAGGCCGCAATTCAGAAAAATACAAGGGCAATTTATATAGAAACCCTTGGAAACCCAAACAGCGACATTCCGGATATGGATGCGCTGGCATCGCTGGCCCATAGATACGGGCTGCCTCTTGTTGTAGATAATACGTTTGGAACCCCGTATTTTATCCGGCCAATTGAGCATGGAGCAGATATTGTGGTACACTCTGCTACAAAATTTCTCGGCGGCCATGGAACGACTCTTGGCGGTATTATTGTAGATTCAGGAAAATTTGACTGGGCGGCTTCGGGAAAGTATCCTGCTATCGCAGAACCCAATCCAAGCTATCATGGCGTTTCCTTTATAAAAGCAGCTGGAGCAGCGGCCTTTGTTACTTATATCAGGGCGATTCTGCTCCGTGATACCGGAGCGGCCATCTCTCCCTTTGCAGCCTTTTTACTCCTTCAGGGAACGGAAACGCTGTCGCTGAGACTGGAACGCCATGCGGAAAATACGAAGAGAGTGGTAGAATTCTTAAACAGTCATCCGCAGGTTGAAAAAGTGAACCATCCATCTCTTCCGTCCCATCCGGATCATCCTCTTTACCAGAAGTATTTTCCGCATGGCGGCGCTTCTATCTTTACATTTGAAATAAAAGGAGGCACAGAAGAGGCATACAGGTTTATAGACAACCTGCAGATCTTCTCACTGCTTGCCAATGTGGCAGATGTAAAAAGCCTTGTGATTCATCCGGCAACTACAACTCACAGTCAACTTTCACCAGAAGAACTGGCAGATCAGGAGATTAAGCCAAATACCATACGTCTTTCTATAGGAACTGAGCATATCGAAGATATCATTGAAGATTTACAGCATGGGTTTCATGCGGCAGAAAAGTTGCAAAAAATAAGATTGACAAGATAAAGCTTAAGAGGTAGAATAACGTGGGTAAAGGCAATGGTGTCTTTAAGTTTCATAAGAACTTAAAGGCATCACTGTCTTTTTTTGCGTTGAAACATACAGAAAGTGACGTTGTTGGAGGAGAGCGGAAATGGAAAAATGTGAACAATTATACGAAGGAAAGGCAAAAAAGGTTTTTTTAACGGAGGATCCAGATGTTCTGATTGTTTCTTATAAAGATGATGCAACGGCTTTTAATGGATTAAAAAAAGGAACCATTACTGGCAAGGGAGCTATCAATAACCGTATGACAAACCTGCTGTTTCAGAAATTAGAGAAAGAAGGAATTCCCACCCACTTTATTCAGGAGCTGAATGACAGGGAAACGGCAGTTCGGAGAGTGGAAATTATTCCATTGGAGGTAATTGTACGAAATGTGGCCGCCGGAAGCTTTTCGAAACGGCTGGGAATAGAGGAAGGAACCGAACTGGCTGAGCCAACCCTTGAGTTTTCCTATAAAAATGATGAACTGGGCGATCCGCTGATTAATTCCTACTATGCAAAAGCGCTTCAGCTTGCAACAGAACAGGAGATAGAGAAGATTCGGACATATTCCTTTCAGATAAATGAAGTTTTGAAACGGGAATATAAAGCAGCCGGCCTTCGTCTGATTGACTTTAAGATCGAGTTCGGACGATTCCACAATCAGGTTATCCTTGCCGATGAAATTTCTCCGGATACCTGCCGGTTATGGGATGCAGAAAGCGGAGAAAAGATGGATAAAGACCGCTTCCGCAGGGACTTAGGGAATGTAGAAGACGCATACATCCAGGTGGCCAGACGTCTGGGGTTAGAAACAGAGAGCAACTAGAAGCATTGGATGGCATTCGCAGGATTGAGGAAATAGAAATTATGACAAAATATATATTTGTAACCGGAGGCGTGGTATCTGGACTGGGAAAGGGAATCACGGCGGCCTCTCTGGGACGGCTTTTGAAAGCGAGAGGGTTAAAGGTGGCGGCTCAGAAGCTGGATCCATATATCAATGTCGATCCTGGAACCATGAGCCCCTATCAGCATGGGGAAGTATATGTAACAGAAGACGGGGCGGAGACGGATCTGGATCTGGGGCATTATGAAAGATTCATTGATGAAGATTTGAACCAATATTCCAATCTGACGACAGGAAAGGTTTACTGGAATGTATTAAATAAAGAACGAAGGGGAGAGTATCTGGGCTCTACCGTTCAGGTAATCCCCCATATTACCAATGAAATTAAGGAATTTGTGTACCGTGTAGGGAAAAAGACGGATGCAGATGTGGTAATTACGGAAATTGGAGGAACGATTGGCGACATGGAATCCCAGCCGTTTTTAGAAGCAGTACGCCAGATTTCCCTGGAAATCGGCAGGGAAAACAGCCTGTTTATCCATGTGACATTAGTTCCGTATCTGAGCGGATCGGAAGAACACAAGTCCAAGCCAACCCAGCACTCGGTTAAAGAACTGAGGGGAATGGGCATCAATCCCAATATTATTGTGCTGCGTTCAGACAGACCGCTGGAGGAATCTATTTTCCAGAAAATTTCCTTGTTCTGCAATGTAAAAGAGGACTGCGTGATAGAGAACAGGACGCTGTCCAATCTCTATGAAGCGCCGCTGATGCTGGAACAGTCCGGCTTTTCCGATGTGGTATGCAGAGAACTTCACATTGAGGCGCCCAAACCGGATCTGAGAGAGTGGGAAGAGATGGTAAAACGGATCCACAACCGCTCGGAAGAAGTTCACATTGGCCTGGTGGGAAAGTATGTAAAGCTTCATGACGCATATTTGTCTGTGGCAGAAGCAATGAATCATGCAGGATATGCCCAGAACGCATTTGTAAACATTCACTGGATTGATTCGGAAACCATCACAAGAGAAACCGTAAATGATACTCTGAACGATCTGGATGGAATCATTGTTCCAGGCGGCTTTGGAAACCGCGGCATCGAAGGAATGATCCTGTCTGCAAAATATGCCCGTGAAAACGGGATACCTTATTTTGGCATCTGTTTGGGAATGCAGATTGCCGTTATCGAATTTGCCAGGGATGTTTTAGGACTTGAGGATGCTCACTCAGGAGAATTTGACGAACAGTGCGTTCACAAGGTCATTGATTTTATGTCGGGACAGAGTGAGAAAATCGATAAAGGCGGTACCCTGCGTCTGGGAAGTTATCCCTGCAGCATTAAAGCAGGGACAAAAATGGAGGTATGTTATGGCGTTTCCCTGATCCATGAACGCCATCGCCATCGTTATGAGCTGAATAACCAATATCGGAAAGAAATGGAAGAAGCAGGGCTTGTAATAAGCGGCACTTCTCCGGACGGCAGACTGGCAGAAGCCATAGAATTGCCGGAACATCCATTTTTTGTAGGAGTACAGTTTCATCCGGAATTTAAGAGCCGGCCAAATCAGCCGCATCCGCTGTTTCAAGGATTCATTTCAGCTTCATTAAACCAGTCAAATAGAAAAGGGGAATAAAAATATGTGTGGAATTATTGGATATGCAGGAAATACAGAGGCGGTTCCCATATTGCTGGATGGTCTGGAACGGCTGGAATACAGAGGATATGATTCGGCAGGCATTGCAATTGTATCAGAGGATGGGAACCTTCAGGTTAAAAAAAGCAAAGGACGCCTTGCTGCTTTGCGGGAGGTACTGGATTCCCAGAGCCCTCTGTCGGGAAAAATCGGTATTGGCCACACCAGATGGGCCACCCATGGAGAACCCAGCGATACAAACGCACACCCCCATGTAGGGCAGAATGGAAAAATCGCAGTTGTCCATAATGGAATCATAGAAAATTATCTGGAGATCAAACAGTCTCTGATGCGGAAAGGCGTTGTGTTTACTTCTGATACAGATACAGAAGTAATCGTCCAGCTTCTGGAATATTACTATAAGAAGAAATCCAATCTGATGGATGCAGTTTATGCAGTATTAAACCGCATTAAAGGCGCATATGCAGTCGGGATTCTCTGCTCTGATTGTCCGGATCAGATGATCGCAGCAAGAAAAGACGCGCCTTTGCTGATTGGTTACGGAAAGGACGGAAATTACATTGCTTCTGATGTTACCGCACTTCTTGCCCATACGAGGACGGTAACCTATATGGAAGACGGGGAAGTGGCAGTGCTTACCTCCAACCAGGTTCAGATATTCGACAGGGACTGCTGCCTTCTGGAAAAAGAAAAGCATTTGATTGAATGGGACGTTTCCGCAGCAGAAAAAGGCGGATATGCCCACTTTATGTTAAAAGAGATTATGGAACAGCCGGAAGCAGTTCAAAAGACCATTTCTCCCAGACTGGCAGATGGGGAGATCGTTCTGGATGAATTAAAAGACGCAGACGATTTGATAAAAGGTATTTCCAGAATTTACCTGGTTGCCTGCGGATCCGCATATCACGTAGGCGTAGTAGGAAAATATGCATTGGAAAAACTTCTGCACATTCCGGCAGAAGCCTGCCTTGCATCAGAATTCCGCTACAGCGAACCGGTACTGGGAGAATCGTCCCTTGTCATTGTAATCAGCCAGTCAGGGGAAACACTGGATTCCATGGCGGCGCTTCGGGAAGCAAAGAGAAAAGGGTCGAAAGTCCTGTCCATTGTAAATGTGATGGGAAGTTCTATAGCAAGAGAATCCGATTATGTGCTTTATACATGGGCAGGGCCGGAAATTGCAGTAGCAACTACAAAGGCCTATACTACGCAGATGGCTCTTCTTCTGATGCTGGGAGTGTATCTGGCCAAAAAGTTAAATAAAATGGAACAAGAGGACTACGCGGAAATCGTCAGGGAACTTCAGGTTCTTCCTGAAAAGATAAAAATGGTTGTAAGGGATTTGGATCCTTATCAGAAGGCTGCAGCCAGATATTTTAACCATAACAGCGTCTTTTATATTGGCCGTAATCTGGACTATGCGCTGGGACTGGAAGGATCCTTAAAGCTGAAGGAAATTTCCTATATTCATTCAGAATCCTATGCAGCAGGGGAATTAAAGCATGGAACCATTTCTTTGATTGAGCCTGGAACCCTGGTAGTAGCGCTGGCAACCTATGAGCCGCTGGCAGAAAAAATGCTGTCTAATATCGTAGAAGTAAAGTCCAGAGGTGCAGAGGTCCTGGCAATGACGACAGACGGGACAGAAGATTTGATCAAAAGCCAGGCGTCCAGGATATTTGCCATACCCAGGGTACATTCCCTGCTGCAGTCGGTTCTAGGCGTAATTCCGCTGCAGCTGTTTGCCTATTATGTTGCGCTGAACCGAGGATGCGATATTGACAAACCGCGAAATCTGGCAAAATCAGTTACAGTAGAATAAGGGAATCGGACAGGAGGAACTGGCAGTATGGCAATTCATGAAGAATGCGGCGTATTTGGAGTGATGAGTACAAAGAGAGAAAATGTGGCAGAGCTGGCCTATTATGGACTTTATGCCCTGCAGCACAGAGGGCAGGAAAGCTGTGGAATTGTAGTCAATGACGACGGGGTATTTTCTTCTTATAAAGATCTGGGACTTGTAAGCGAAGTATTTTCAAAAAGCACGCTGTCCCATTTTCCTGAAGGGACGATGGCTGTCGGCCATGTAAGATACGGAACGACCGGAGGAAATACAAGGAGTAACTGTCAGCCAATTGAAGTCAATCACCAGAAAGGAAAAATGGCGCTGGCCCACAATGGAAATCTGAGCAACGCTTTAGAACTTAGAGACAGGCTGGAGCTGTCAGGAGCCATTTTTCATACGACAAGCGATACGGAAACCATTGCATACATGATTACAAGAGAACGGTTAAAGACTTCCAGTATTGAGGATGCCGTAAGCAATGCGATGAATTTTCTGGAAGGAGCCTATTCTCTGGTAATGATGTCCTCTGCGAAGATGATTGCTGCCCGTGATCCATATGGATTCAGGCCTCTTTGTTATGGAAGAATGCCGGACGGAACATATGTGGCGGCGTCGGAAAGCTGTGCATTAACCGCTATTGGCGCAGAATTTATCAGAGACATACGGCCAGGAGAAATTCTGATATTTCATGAAAACGGAGTAGAATCCAGAACGGAGCACTGCGGAAAGCAGAAACAAAAAACCTGTATTTTTGAATACATCTATTTTGCCAGGCCAGATTCCGTGATAGATGGCGTGTCAGTCCATGAGTCACGGATAAAAGCGGGGAAACTGTTGGCAGAAACGTATCCGGTAAAAGCGGATATCGTAATCGGGGTTCCGGACAGCGGACTGGACGCAGCCCTGGGCTATGCGGAACAATCCGGTATTCCTTATGGAATCGGACTGATTAAAAATAAATATATTGGAAGAACGTTTATCTCGCCAGGGCAGAGCGAACGTCTGGATCAGGTCAGGATTAAGCTTTCGCCTGTGAAAAGCGTCATCAATGGAAAACGGGTGGTACTGATTGACGATTCCATTGTCAGGGGAACCACCAGCAAACGTATTGTAAAGCTTTTGCGGGAGGCAGGCGCTAAAGAAATCCATATGAGAATTTCTGCCCCTCCATTTCTACATCCCTGCTATTATGGAACGGACATTGATTCCGAAGAAAACCTGATTGCCTGCCGTCACAGCACAGAAGAGATTGCAGAACTGATTGGAGCAGATTCCCTGGGATATCTGGAGGCAGAGAAATTACACGAATTGATTGGCAGCGGAGATTATTGTGCTGCCTGTTTTCATGGAAACTATCCAACCAAAATACCGATGGATCTCCGAAAAGACCGATTTGAAAGAAAACTGTCTGAGCGGGATCAGGAAAAGAGGATTTAGACGATGAGAAAATTTGACAGAAAGCTGATTCTGGAAGACGGAAGCGAGTATTATGGATACGGTTTTGGCGCGGAAGATGAGAGAATAACAGAAATCGTATTTAATACTGCTCCAGTAGGATATCAGGAAATCCTTTCGGATCCATCTTATACGTACCAGACGGTTGTGATGGCTTATCCCCTGATTGGCAATTATGGGATTACAGAAGAGGATTTTGAAACAGAAACTCCGACGATAGGCGGCCTGGCAGTCAGGGATTACAACGATCAGCCATCGAACTTCCGCAGCAAATATTCCTTATCTGAAATCATGGAGAAGTACCGGATTACGGGAATTTATGGAATTGATACCAGAAAGCTGGTACGCTCCATCCGCGATCTGGGAAGCAGAAAAGTATTGATTACAGATGCAAACACCTCCTTACAGGATGGACTTTCCAAACTGGCATCTTATGAGATACCAAAGAATGCAGTAAAACTGGTAAGCAGAAAAGAGATTCAGCAGTACCAGATTCCTGGTGGAAACTATCATGTGGCGGCCATTGACTGCGGAATGAAGCAGAATATCATAAGAAGCTTAAACCGCAGAGGCTGCAGCGTGACGGTATTTCCCTGGAATATTTCTGCAGAAGAAATAGAACGCATCCATCCAGACGGGATTTTTTTGTCCAACGGGCCTGGAGATCCGGCAGATGTCCAGCCGGTTATCGATTTGGTAAAAAAGCTGCGGGGAAAATATCCTATTTTTGGAATCTGCCTGGGTCATCAGATTATTTCTCTGGCATATGGAGCAAAGACCTATAAACTGAAGTTTGGTCACAGAGGAGGAAACCATCCGGTAAAAAATCTGATAACAGGAAAGATAGAGATGACGTCCCAAAATCATTCTTATGCAGTGGATAAAGAGAGTCTTTCGAATACCCGACTGCAGGTAACCCATCTGAATCTTCTGGATCAGACAGTAGAAGGCGTTGCCTGCAGAAACGATGGGGTATTCAGCGTACAGTACCATCCGGAAAGTGCGCCAGGCCCGCAGGACAGCGGTTATCTGTTTGAACAATTTATAGAAATGATGGAGGAAGCGAAAAATGGCAAAACGAACTGATTTGAAAAAAATACTTGTCATTGGATCCGGTCCGATTGTCATTGGCCAGGCAGCAGAATTCGACTATGCAGGAACGCAGGCTTGTTTGGCGCTGAAAGAAGAAGGATATGAGGTTGTATTGTGCAATTCCAATCCTGCGACTATTATGACTGATACTTCCATTGCAGATAAGGTATATATGGAGCCGCTGACTCTGGAATATGTGGCCAAGATCGTCCGCCATGAGCGTCCAGATGCCATTGTCCCTGGAATTGGCGGGCAGACGGGGCTGAATCTGGCTATGCAGCTTGAGAAAAAAGGAATTTTAAAAGAATGCCGCGTGGAGCTTTTGGGAACCAGCAGCGAGAGTATTGAGCAGGCAGAGGACAGGGAACGTTTTAAAGAATTGTGCGAACGGTTAGGAGAACCGGTACTTCCTTCTGCCATTGCCAATACGGCGGAAGAAGCCGTAAAAGCCGCGGAACGGATTGGCTATCCGGTAGTTCTTAGGCCTGCATTTACGCTTGGCGGAACCGGAGGAGGCTTTGCAGATGAGAAAACCGAGCTTCTGGAGCTAATTAAAAATGCGCTGGCTTTATCGCCGGTACATCAGGTATTGATTGAAAAAAGTGTAAAGGGTTTTAAAGAAATCGAATACGAGGTAATCCGTGATGCGAACGATACCGCCATTGTGGTCTGCAATATGGAAAATCTGGATCCTGTGGGAATCCATACAGGAGATTCGATTGTGGTCTGTCCTTCCCAGACACTAACGAATAAAGAATACCAGATGCTGCGGGACAGCGCTTTGAAAATCATCCGCGCCCTTAAGATTGAAGGAGGCTGCAACGTACAGTTTGCACTGGATCCCTATTCTTTTCAGTATTATCTGATTGAGGTAAATCCGAGAGTATCCCGTTCCTCTGCACTGGCATCCAAAGCAAGCGGGTATCCCATTGCAAGAGTGTCTGCCAAAATTAGTGTAGGAATGACTCTGGATGAGATTATGCTGGTAAACACGCCGGCATCTTTTGAACCGGCCCTGGATTACGTGGTAACCAAAATGCCCCGTTTTCCATTTGATAAATTTACAGATGCCAATCAGAAGCTGGGCACACAGATGAAAGCGACCGGAGAAGTTATGAGTGTGGGAAGGACCTTTGAGGAAAGCCTGCTGAAAGCAGTCCGCTCTCTGGAAAGAGGGGCGTTTCATCTGTATATGGAAAAATTCGAAAAAGAGGATAGGACTGCCTTAATGGAATATATCCGGATTGGGACAGATGACAGAATCTTTGCCATTGCCCAGCTGCTGCGAATGGGAGAATCCATTTCCAATATTTATAAGCAGACGGGGATAGATCCGTTTTTTCTTAACAAAATAGAAAAAATCATAAAGATGGAACAGGAACTAAAGGCATCCATTGGAGACCGAGAACTTTTATATCAGGCGAAAAAAGCAGGATTTTCCGACAGGGCAGCTGCAGAACTGTGGAATATGACGGAAGCAGAACTTTACGAAATGCGAAAAGAGCAGGGGATCGTTCCGGTTTATAAAATGATTGATACCTGTGCATCAGAATTTGAAAGCTATGTTCCATATTTTTATTCCACCTATGAGGATGAAAATGAATCCATCATAGAAAACAGGAAAAAGATTGTGGTGCTGGGTTCCGGCCCGATCCGCATCGGCCAGGGAGTGGAGTTTGACTATTCAACGGTTCATGCAGTTAAGACGATTCGGGAAGCCGGATATGAAGCGATTATTATCAATAATAATCCGGAAACGGTGTCTACTGATTATACGACGTCCGATAAGCTGTATTTTGAACCATTGTGCGTGGAAGATGTGATGAACGTGATTGACATGGAGAAACCGGACGGGGTAATTGCCTCGCTGGGCGGCCAGACAGCCGTCAATCTGGCAAAACCGCTGGAAGAAAGAGGGGTCAGGCTGATTGGTACTGGTTGTGAAGCTATCGAGAAAGCGGAGAACAGGGATGCGTTTGAAAAGCTCTTATCCGAGCTTAACATCCCTCAACCCAAGGGACAGGCTGTTACCAATATAGAAGATGGAGTCAGGGCAGCAGAAGAAATTGGATATCCGGTACTGGTGCGTCCAAGCTTTGTCCTTGGAGGCAGAGCCATGCAGATCGTGGCAAAGGAAGAACAGTTGCGCCATTATATAAAAACCGCGGTAGAGATTGATGAGGACAAACCGGTGCTGGTAGACCAATACATCTGCGGAAAAGAAGTGGAAATCGACGCTGTCTGCGATGGAAGAAATGTATTTGTACCAGGAATTATGGAACTGGTAGAGCGTACGGGCGTTCATTCCGGCGACTCTATCAGCGTGTATCCTGCATTCAGTATTTCAGAAAAGGTAAAGGAAACGATTCTGGATTATGCAAAAAAACTGGGGCTTGGAATCGGAATTGTAGGACTTTATAATATCCAGTTCATTGTGGATAAAGAAGAAAATGTATTTATTATTGAAGTGAATCCAAGATCTTCAAGAACGGTTCCTTTTTTATCAAAGGCCACAGGCTATCCGCTGGCCGATATTGCTACAAAGGTTATCCTTGGAAGAAGCCTGAACGAACAGGGAATAGACGCGATCTACCCCAAAGAGAAAACAAGATGGTATGTGAAAGCTCCCGTATTTTCCTTTTCAAAACTTCAGGGCATGGATGCATATCTGTCTCCGGAGATGAAATCAACAGGAGAGGCCATTGGATATGATAAGAAGCTTCACAGGGCAATGTATAAGGCTATGATTGCATCGGGCATCCGTGTGCAGAACTATGGAACGGTAATCGTTACCCTTGCAGATGAAGACAAAAAGGAAGCGATTCCGCTGATTCGCCGTTTCTATGATATGGGATTTAACATAGAAGCCACTTCTTTAACGGCAGAGACGTTGAAAAAACATGGAATACGTACAAAAACCCTGGGAAAACCGTCGGAAGGCAGCACCGAAATACTGGATGCAATAGGAGCCGGTTATGTCAGTTATGTCATCAATACCCGCGCGATTCTTTCCGGTGTCCACTATGAAGACGGCGCGGCAATCCGCAGCGCTGCTGCACAGAATCACATTACCATGTTTACATCTCTGGATACAGTCAGGGTATTATTAGATGTGCTGGAGGAAATTACCATTGGTATTTCTGCCATAACGGAGGAGGAAAGAAATGATTCCAAATACAAATTATAACAATTTAAAAGAATCGTATCTGTTTTATCATATTGGACAGAAAACAAAGGCTTATCTTAAGGAGCATCCGGACCAATCCCTGTACCGAATGGGCATTGGCGATGTGTCTTTTCCACTTTGTGATGAAGTAATCAAGGCGCTTCACAAAGCGGTGGATGATCAGGGGAGAATGCACACATTTCATGGGTATATGCCGGAATGCGGGGATCCGGATCTGCGGGAGACCATAGCAGAATATTATAAGAAAAGGAAGGTATCTCTTTTGCCAGAGGAAGTATTTATTTCCAGCGGAGCAAGCGACGAATTGGGAGACATCCTTGATTTGTTTGGAAAAGAGAAAACCGTTCTGATTATGGAACCGGCCTATCCGGCTTATACAGACGCCAATATAATAGCAGGAAACCGGATTATTCCGATACCATCAGGGGAGAAGGATGGATTTGTGCCGCTGCCGGATGAAACGGTCACGGCAGATGTGATTTATATCTGTTCTCCGAATAACCCAACCGGAGCGGTTTTTAACCAGGAGCAATTAAAAACATGGGTAGATTATGCGAACAGGACAGATGCAGTTATTTTATTCGATGCTGCTTATGAGGCCTTTATTGAAGAGGAAAAAATACCCCACAGTATTTTTGAAATAGAGGGTGCGCAAACCTGTGCCATTGAAATTTGCTCTTTGTCAAAAACCGCAGGTTTTACAGGAACCAGACTGGGGTATACCATAGTTCCCAAAGCTCTGGAACGAAATGGGATGAATTTAAACAAGATGTGGGTGCGCAACCGTACGACAAAAACTAACGGAGTCTCCTATATTATTCAAAAAGGCGGGGCAGCTGTTTTTACAGAAGAAGGGCAAAAACAGATTCACGAAAGAATACAGGTGTATAAAAACAATGCAAAGGTATTGATGGAAGCTCTTGATAAATTGGGAATCTGGTACTGCGGCGGGAAAAACGCCCCTTATATCTGGATGAAGTGTCCGGATGGAATGGGAAGCTGGGAATTTTTTGATTATCTGCTTCAGAAAATCCAGGTAGTAGGAACACCAGGAGAAGGGTTTGGAGCCTGTGGGGAAGGGTATTTTCGATTCTCTACCTTTGGCTTGCCGGAAGAAACGAAAGAAGCAGCCCGACGGCTCGCAGGGCTGCTGTCTGAATAGAAAAACAGAGTGAGGAAACTTATGGATGTGGGAGATCTGCCATAGCATCTGTCATGGATTTTACATAAGAACCAATGTGTTCTGGAGCATCGGATCCATACTGTTCCAGAAATTTGACGATAGCAGAGCCGACAATTACTCCGTCTGCCAGTCCAGCCATTTCCCTGGCTTGTTCTGGTGTGGAAATTCCAAAACCAATGGCGCAGGGAATGGAAGTGTTTTCCCGCACAAGTTCCACAATGGATTTCAAATCGGTCTGGATTTTCCTACGGGTACCAGTCACTCCCAGGCTGGATACAATGTAGAGGAATCCTTCCGCTTCTTTTGCGATTTTGGCAATGCGGTTTTTGGAGGTAGGTGCGATAAGGGAAATCAAATCCACCCCGTATTTTTGGCACACAGGCAGAAATTCTTCTTTTTCCTCGAAAGGCAGGTCAGGGAGAATCAGACCGCTGATGCCAATCTGGCTGCAGGCAGAAAGAAATAATTCGGCCCCATAGGAAAATACTACATTGGAGTAAGTCATGAAAACCAATGGAACGGTTATGTCCTGACGCAGTTTTTTTACAAATTCAAAAATCTGATCGGTGGTAATTCCGCCTGCCAGCGCCCTTAAATTAGCGCCCTGGATGACGGGGCCTTCGGCAGTGGGATCGGAAAACGGAATGCCTAATTCAATAAGATCCGCTCCATTAGAGACAGCAGACCGGACTGCAGCGGCGGTGGTTTCCAGATCCGGATCGCCGCAGGTAATAAAAGCAATAAATGCTTTTTTGTTTTCAAATGCTTTTTTTATATTACTCATGAATATCCTCCCCCCGATAGCGCGCAATAGAGGCGCAGTCCTTGTCTCCCCGTCCGGAGATGGTAATAACGATAATCTGATCGCTGCTCATGGCCGGAGCCAGTTTCATAGCATAGGCCACAGCGTGGGCTGATTCAATAGCGGGGATAATTCCCTCGGTTTTAGCCAGATATTCAAAGGCGCAGACGGCTTCTTCATCTGTGACAGGAACATAGACTGCCCGCTTTGTATCGTGAAGATAGGCGTGTTCCGGCCCGATTCCAGGATAATCCAGGCCTGCGGAAATCGAGTAGACAGGTGCAATCTGTCCATATTGGTCCTGACAGAAATAGGATTTCATTCCATGAAAAATACCAGGTCGTCCTGTGGCAATGGTAGCGGCAGTCTCCAGGGTATCCACGCCTCTTCCGGCTGCTTCACATCCGATTAACTGCACTTCTTTGTCTTCGATAAAATGATAGAAGCTTCCAATGGCATTGGATCCGCCTCCCACACAGGCGATTACGGCATCCGGAAGCCGCCCTTCTTTTTCCAAAAGCTGTTGCTTTATTTCCCTGGAGATTACCGCCTGAAAATCTCGTACAATGGTGGGAAATGGATGGGGGCCCATGACGGAACCAAGACAGTAGTGAGTGTCATCAATGCGGGAAGTCCATTCCCTCATAGCTTCCGATACCGCGTCTTTTAAGGTAGCGGTTCCAGTAGTTACAGGAACGACCTCAGCGCCTAAAAGACGCATCCGGTAAACATTTAATGCCTGACGGACGGTGTCTTCTTTTCCCATAAATACCAGGCATTCCATTCCCATAAGCGCGGCCGCTGTGGCGGTGGCTACTCCATGCTGACCGGCTCCGGTTTCTGCAATGAGCCGTGTTTTTCCCATTTTTTTGGCAAGCAGAGCCTGACCTAATACATTATTAATCTTGTGTGCGCCCGTATGGTTTAAGTCTTCCCGTTTGAGATAAATTTTTGCGCCTCCCAGGTCTCTGGTCATTTTTTCAGCATAGTAAAGACGGGAAGGCCGTCCTGCATATTCGTTGAAAAGCGCGGTCAGTTCTCTGTTAAAATCAGGATCCTGTTTATAATAGTTGTATGCTTCTTCCAGTTCAATTACTGCATTCATCAGAGTTTCCGGTATATACTGTCCTCCGTGAATGCCAAAACGTCCCTTTGGATTGGTCATTTCAGCTCTTCCTTTCTTACAGCGGCTGTAAACGCCGCCATTTTATATTTATCTTTTTTTCCATTTGTTTCAATCCCCGAACTTACATCTACGCCATAGGGAGAGAGGCTCTGTATGGCTGCGGTCACATTTGCCGGATTTAATCCTCCGGCCAGAAAAAAGGGGCGGTTGATCCGGTTCTGGATCAAAGACCAGTCAAATACCGTTCCAGTACCGGCTCCGGAATCGAAAAGAATCAGGTCAGCGCTGCTGGTTTCGGCTCTGTGCAGATCGGCGGCTGTGTGTATGACAAATGTCTGCAGGATAGGAGCAGAGGTCAGGCGGCGGAGCGTTTCTATGGTTTGGCTGGTTTCCTGTCCATGGAGCTGGATCATATGGATGATTTGCTGATTGGCCAGCTGAGCCATGATTTCCGGTTTTTCATCTGCAAATACGCCTACCGTCTGGATTCTGGAATCCAGCATGGTTCTAAATTTCCGTGCGGTTTCCTGCGTCACATACCGCCTGCTCTGGGGGACAAATACGAAACCGGCGTAATCCGGCAGCAGGGTATTGGCGGCTTCTATATCCGGAACGCAGAAGAGACCGCAGAATTTTATTTTTGTCATAGGCAGTTCCTCCACGTTTGCAGAAGAGCTTTTTTGTCAGGAGATCGCATCAGGGCTTCTCCTACCAGAACGGCATCAGCGCCGATTTCAGACAGAAGCTGAATATCCGTTTCGGAGCTGATTCCGCTTTCAGCTACAAACAGCCGATCGGTGGGAATTAGAGTTCGGAGTTTGCGGCTGGTATCCAGATCAACAGAAAAATCATTCAGATTACGATTGTTTACTCCAATGATTCTGGCTCCTGCGTCTACGGCTGCCCGTATCTCCTCTTCGCTATGGGTTTCTGTCAGTGCAGACAGCCCCAGCTCCTCGCAGAGACCAAGATACTCCTGCAGCTGGTTTTGGCTTAAAATAGAGCAGATGAGAAGCACTGCAGCTGCTCCAAGGGCTTTGGCCTCATAGATCATGTACTCGTCGATTACAAAATCTTTGCGCAGGCAGGGGAGAGAGACTGCAGAGGCAATTTCGGACAGGTAGGAATTCTGCCCCAGAAACCATTTTGGCTCGGTAAGTACCGAGATACAGTCTGCGCCGGCTTTCTGGTATTCTCTGGCAATGTCGAGATAAGGAAAGTCAGGATCCATCAGCCCTTTTGAAGGAGATGCTTTTTTGCATTCGCAGATAAAGGACATTCCAGGTTTTCTAAGAGCCTGTTCAAAGGAAAACGTTCCTTTGGGAAGGGAAAGGACATTTTTTCTGAGTACAGCCATAGGCAGTTCTTTTTTTGCCAGCAGCGTGCGCTCTCTGGCAGATTCGGCAAGCTGATCAAGAATGGTCATACGGTCACCTCCGGACGGTTGCTGAGCGTAATCAGTTTCTGAAGGGTTTTTGCTGCCTTACCGGAATCAATGAGATTTGCAGCAAGATCAGTTCCTTCCTTCAGGCTTTGAGCTTTTCTGCCAATATAAAGAGCCGCTCCCGCATTTAGAAGAACCGCGTCCCGCTTGGGGCCCTTTTCGCCATTGAGAATGGAAAGAGTGATGCGGGCGTTTTCCTCTGGGGTTCCTCCTTTTAAATCCTCTTTCTGACAGCGGGAAAACCCAAATTCTTCAGGGGTAATGGTATAGGACTTAAACCATCCGTCCTTGATTTCGCATATCCTGGTGGGAGCGCTAAGAGAGATTTCATCCAGCTTATCCATACCGTATACCACCATGCCCCGTTTCACGCCCAGCTGAATCAGGACGCGGGCCAGAGGCTCTGCCAGATAGTCGTCGTATACGCCCAGCAGCTGCATAGAAGGAGAACCTGGATTGGTAAGAGGCCCAAGGATATTAAATACGGTTCGGAAGCCCAGTTCCTTTCGGATTCCTCCCACATATTTCATGGAGGAATGGTATTTTTGTGCAAAGAAGAAGCATATGCCGGCCTCTTTCAGAAGACTTCTGCAAAGGTCAGGACTTTGATAAATATTTACCCCAAGAGCCTCCAGGCAGTCTGCAGTGCCGCAGTGGGAAGAAGCGGCGCGGTTGCCGTGTTTGGCTACTTTCATGCCTCCGGAAGCAGCAACCAGGGCGGCGGTAGTGGAAATATTAAAACTCTGGGCATTGTCGCCTCCGGTTCCCACAATCTCAAACAGTTCCATATCTGTTTTTACCGGAATGGCGTGTTCCCGCATAGCGGCGGCGCAGCCGGTAATTTCATCCGTGGTTTCGGCTCTGGCGCTTTTCGTGGACAGGGCGGCTAAAAAAGCGGCATTTTGTGTGGCAGTGGTACTTCCGTCCATGATTTCATTCATTACGGCATATGCTTCTTCATAGGACAGATCCTGTTTGTTTACGATTTTTACAATGGCTTCCTTAATCATGGCTGTATCTCCTTTATAAAGTTTTTAATCATAGTTGTTCCGTCGGGAGTGATAATGGACTCAGGGTGAAACTGCAGGCCGTAAATGGGAAATACGCGATGCTGTACGCCCATGATTTCTCCATCTGCGGTACGGGCGGTAATTTTCAGGCAGTCAGGAACGGTATCCGGATCAGCTGCCAGGGAATGGTATCGGGCAACGGGCGCTTTTTGGGGACATCCGGAAAACAGGGGACAATCCGCGTCAAAGAGAACCTCTGACTGTTTTCCATGCATCAGTTTTTTTGCGTAAGTAATGGAAGCTCCAAAGGCGGAACAGATAGCCTGATGGCCCAGACAGATGCCGAGTATGGGAATCTGGTCTCCCAGCGTCTGGATAACCTCTATCAGGATGCCGCTGTTTTCCGGCCTTCCAGGTCCTGGAGAGAGGATAATCCGGTCAGGATGGAGGGCCTCAATCTCAGCGACGGTTTTTTCATCATTCCGGATGACAACAATATCTGGATCAAAGGTACCGGCTATCTGGAAGAGGTTGTAAGAGAAACTGTCATAGTTGTCGATTAAAAGTGTCATATCAGATCCTCCTGTGCAAGTTCAAGGGCTTTCAGTGAAGAACGGGCCTTATTGAGACATTCCTCATATTCTTTTTCAGGAATGGAGTCGGCGACAATTCCTGCGCCGCTTCTTACAAATACCCGCCCGTTTTTCTGATAGGCAAGGCGGATGGCGATGCAGGTATCCATATTTCCGGCAAAATCAATATAGCCGATAGCTCCGCCGTAAATTCCACGCTTGTGCTGCTCCAACTGGCCAATGAGCTGACAAGCTTTGATTTTTGGCGCGCCGGAAAGGGTTCCGGCAGGGAAGACGGCTTCAATGGCATCCAAAGCGTCATATCTGGAATCCAGCTCCCCTCTTACGGCAGATCCGATATGCATGACGTGGGAAAAGCGCTGGATGGAATGAAACCGCTCCACCTGGACCGTTCCGAACCGGCTGATTTTTCCAAGATCATTTCTTCCCAGATCCACCAGCATATTGTGTTCGGCCAGCTCTTTTTCATCAGTCAGAAGCTGTTCCTCCAGTTTTTGATCCTCTTCTTCATTTTTTCCGCGGGGACGGGTTCCAGCTAGAGGAAAGGTGCGGAGAACTCCATTTTCCAGCTTTACCAGTGTTTCCGGAGAAGCGCCTGCCGCCTCCAGATCCGTACCAGAAAAATAGAACATATAAGGGGAAGGATTCAGGGTACGGAGAATCCGGTAGGTCTGAAGCAGGCTTCCCTCAAAGGGAGCGTGAAAGCAGTTGGAAAGTACGATCTGGAAAATGTCTCCTTCCCGAATGTGCAGCTTTGCTTCCTCAACCATGCTGCAGAAGGCTTCTTTGTCAAACAAGGGGGTAACAGCTCCCAGAAGCTTTCCGGTAAGGCGGGTTTCTTTTTTTCCGTTTTTTAAAAGCTCTGTCAATTGCTCCAGCTCCAGAACAGCCTTGTTGTAGCTGGTTTCTGGATCAGTAAGGGACATATTGACCATAAGAATGATTTTCTGGCGTACATGGTCAAATGCAATCACTTTATCAAAAAGCATCAAATCCAGATCTTTGGAGGAATCATCGTTTTTGCTGTCGGACCGGACAGAAGGCTCGCTGTAGCCGAAGTAATCATAGGAAAAATATCCGGCAAGTCCTCCTGTAAAAGGCGGAAGATAGTCAAATCGGGGGCTTTTGTATTCGCTTAATATCTGACGGATCACAGCGGATGGATTGTCTGTGTGAACCGTAAGGCTTCCAGCTTTTAAAAGTCCGTTGGTGCAGGTGATTTCCAGCTTAGGATCAAACCCCAGAAAGGAGTACCGCCCCCAGGTTTCGTTGGAAACAGCCGATTCCAGCAGATAGCAGCGGGACGAAATGTGTTTTAAGATTTTTAAGGCTTCAATGGGGGTAATAAAGTCGGACAGAAGTTCACAGCTTACGGGAAGAACGTCATAGTTCCCTGCGGCTGCCATATCCTGTATGAGATGGAGAGATGGTAAAATATTCATAGGCCTGCCTCCTGTGAAAGAAAAAATTTGACAGGCTTTTGTGAGAAGGAATAAAAAAACGCCCCTGACAGAAACCTGCAGTTTCGGTCAAGGACGAATTGTGTACAAAAATAAAATGGTACAAATAATCCGCGGTGCCACCTTGATTCATGGTCTTACCATGCGCTTAGCCAGGATACCAACATATCCCCGACAACTGACGTATGCCTTCACGTTGCAGAATACTAGGTTCTAGTAACGTCTAAAATTACCGGAACTTTTGACTGCACCCTCAGCGGTCCATTTGACAACTTGTTTCTCACCTGACTCTCACCAACGCAGGCTCTCTGTAAAGGCATCATTGCCGTTATCTCCGCTTCAACGGTTTGATGTATGAAATTGGTTTGGATTTTATCATCAAATCCTTCAGCTGTCAAGAGAAAATATGAAAAAAATATACGAAACATAAAATGAAATTAAAAATGAAATTTTATGAAAGTCTCCATTGACAGCAGTTAGAACCTGTGTTATATTATGCACAAGCAAATAAGAGGGAGTAGCGAATATCCATTATGGATAGATTTGAAACCGACAGCCGATGCCGCAAGGCATCCGTATCAAATGAGACAGCAAGACTTTTATTGTGACAGGTGTCATAATAAGAGTCTTTTTTTTCTTTTGCTGAATCAATTGTCAATTTGCTTAAAACGTAATAGGAACTAAAACAATGAAACGAATCGAAAGGAGAACAAGTATGGGATGTTTGGGAAACTTACTGTGGTTTATTTTTGGCGGCGCGATAAGCGGATTAAGCTGGTGCCTGACCGGATGCCTGTGGTGCATTACTATCGTAGGGATTCCGGTAGGGATGCAGTGCTTTAAATTTGCATCTCTTAGTTTCTTCCCTTTTGGAAAAGATGTGGTATATGGAGGCGGAGCCGGTTCTTTTTTGCTGAATGTGGTCTGGCTCATTGTATCCGGACTGCCTTTAGCCCTGGAACATCTGGTACTTGGCTGTTTACTCTGTGTTACAATCATCGGAATTCCGTTTGGTTTGCAGCAGTTTAAACTGGCCAAGCTGGCGTTGATGCCATTTGGGGCAGTGATTTATTAAGACGATAAAGCATGGAGTCGGTTTTCGTTTTACTGGGGAAAAGCAAGGATCCCCCGATTCCTATGCAGGTACTCTTTGGAGTTCTTATGGGACTTCGCAGATCCGAAATCAATGGCGTAAAATAGAAGAACAGATGTTCACTTTCCCTGTACTTTTGAAATCGTTTGTGGTATAGTAGACGCAGAGCGTCTGCTATCGATGGCAGTCACCAAATGCCTGCAAGCAGTCATCTGGCTCGTTACTTTGTGGTATACGAAAGTCCAATGCCTGAGTCCTTTTTATATAGTTTGTTCCTGTTTCGTCCATATAGAATTACATGGGCGCGGCAGGTTGTAAAAAAAGCAAATTGTGAACAAAATTCGTCAAGGACCGATTTTCTTCCGATCTGCAAAAATTCCTTGACGAAAATGAAAAGTTCCTTGACGAATTTTTGCCTTATAGGCGTCCTTTTTTACTTTGAAATCTGGAGGTGGATTTTATGCAAAATGAACAAAAAATCTTCGAATTACATTCCGAATACGCCCCTACCGGCGACCAGCCCCAGGCCATTGAGGCACTGGTAAAAGGCTTCCAGGAAGGCAATCAATTCCAGACTTTACTAGGGGTTACGGGTTCCGGCAAGACCTTTACCATGGCGAATGTGATTGCCCAGTTAAATAAGCCGACTTTGGTAATAGCGCACAATAAGACTTTAGCAGCACAGCTCTACGGTGAGTTCAAAGAGTATTTTCCGAGTAACGCAGTAGAATACTTTGTATCCTACTACGACTATTATCAGCCGGAGGCATATGTTCCGTCTACAGACACTTACATCGAAAAGGATTCTGCAATTAACGATGAGATCGATAAGCTGCGTCATTCTGCAACAGCGGCGCTTTCTGAGCGGAGAGACGTAATTATTGTTGCGTCTGTTTCCTGCATCTATGGCTTGGGAAGCCCGATTGATTATAAAGAGATGGTAATTTCCCTAAGGCCTGGCATGATCAAGGACAGGGATGAAGTGATTCACAAGCTGATTGACATCCAGTATGCCAGAAACGATATGGATTTTAAGAGAGGAACCTTTCGGGTACGGGGAGATACCTTAGAGATTTATCCGGCCTATTCCGGAAACGAAGCCTACCGGATAGAGTTCTTTGGAGATGAAGTAGACCGGATTACGGAAATAGATACAGTTACCGGAGAAATCAAGGCCCAGCTTGGCCATGTGGCCATATTTCCGGCTTCTCATTACGTTGTGCCGAAAGATAAAATGCTTCTTGCCACAGAAAACATTTTAGCAGAAATGAAGGAGCGGGTAACCTTTTTCAAGAGCGAAGACAAGCTGTTAGAAGCGCAGCGGATTTCGGAACGGACCAATTTTGACGTAGAAATGATGAGAGAGACTGGATTTTGTTCCGGTATTGAAAATTACTCCCGCCATCTGACTGGTACGGCGCCAGGAGAGCCGCCCTGGACGCTGATCGACTATTTTCCAGATGATTTTCTGATTATTGTGGATGAGTCCCACATTACGCTTCCCCAGGTCAGGGGAATGTATGCAGGCGACCAGTCCAGAAAGAGAACTCTGGTAGACTACGGGTTCCGGCTTCCGTCAGCACTGGATAACCGCCCCTTGAATTTTACAGAATTTGAGAGTAAAATTAACCAGATGATGTTTGTGTCGGCAACGCCGTCTGTTTATGAAAGCGAGCATGAGCTGATGCGGGTGGAACAGATTATCCGCCCAACCGGTCTGCTGGATCCGGAAATTTTCGTCCGTCCGGTAGAAGGGCAGATTGACGATCTGATTTCGGAGGTAAATAAAGAAGTAGAACAGCACCACTAGGTTCTGATTACGACTCTGACCAAGAGGATGGCAGAGGATCTGACCGATTACATGAGAGAAGTGGGAATTCGGGTAAAATACCTTCATTCTGACATCGATACTCTGGAACGGGCAGAAATCATACGGGATATGCGTTTGGATGTATTTGACGTACTGGTCGGAATTAACCTGCTGAGAGAGGGACTGGATATTCCGGAGATTACGCTGGTCGCCATTCTGGATGCAGATAAAGAGGGATTTTTGCGTTCCGAAACGTCTTTGATTCAGACCATTGGACGGGCTGCCCGAAACAGCGAAGGTCATGTAATCATGTATGCAGATACGATTACCGATTCCATGCGCAATGCGATAGAAGAGACCAACCGGCGCCGGAAGATTCAGCAGAAATACAACGAAGAACATGGCATTACGCCTACTACTATTAAGAAAGCGGTCAGAGATCTGATTGCCATTTCCAAAGCGGCTGCTGAGTCGGAAAAAGATTTTAAGAAAGAACCGGAATCCATGGATGAAAAGGAACTGAACCAGTTGGTAAAGGAACTGACCAAGAAGATGCATCAGGCAGCTGCCGAGCTGAACTTTGAGGAAGCTGCCAGATTGCGGGATCGGATGATTGAAGTAAAAAAAGCTCTGCTGGATCTGGAATAAACGGGAAACATGGACGTCATCCATATGAACTTATCAGATAGGAAGATATCTACTATGACAGAAGAAAGAACCAGGACAACAGAACGAGAACACGATAAATTATTGGTGGATACTGCCGTAACGGCGGGAGAAATTATGCTGGTCAGCGGTGCGGAAATCTATCGCGTAGAAGACACCGTTGGGCGGATTCTTTCAATAGAGCCAGATCGGAAGGCAGAAAATGTGGCGCTTGGAACCAGCCTGATTGTAACGCTGGATCGGCCTGGACAGGAAAGCCTGACGGTAATGCGCCGGATCCGGAACCGGTCTGCCAATCTGAATCGGGTATGCAAAGCCAATGAAGTTTCCCGCAGGCTTTGTTCCGGAACAATGGAGCTTTCAGAAGCAGGAGCTGCATTAAAAGAAATCAAGACTGAAAAACAGTACGGAGATATTACAAAGGCAATCGGATATATCGGAGTATCTGCTTTCTTTGCCCTTTTGCTGGGAGGAACCTGGAAAGAAGGACTGGGAGCAGGGATAGCAGGAGTATTTTTGGCAATCGTATGCCTTCTTACGGAAAAGGTCCGTCTGAACGACTTTTGTATTAATGCCCTAGGGGCATTTGCAGTAGGATTTACTGCGCTGACAGTAGAACAATGGGTAATTCCAGGCATGGACGGCAATGCAGTCATTACCGGTGCGATTATGCCTCTTGTGCCAGGAGTGACGTTTACGACAGCAATCAGGGATATTTTAAACGGAGATTATTCTTCCGGAACCAGCCGGATGATGGAAGCATTGGTAGTGGCATTGTCGGTAGCAGTGGGAATTGGTACGGCTATGACGATATTTGGGAACATGATGGGAGGAGCCGGCTTATGACGATACAGACAGCAGTACAGACTCTTTCTGCATTTTTGGCAGTCGTATGCTTCGGCCTTCTTCTGGAAATGCCGAAGCGGTATTTAGTTGACGCAGGTGTGGTAGGCGGAGCAGGATGGCTGGTATATCTGCTGACTGCACAATGGAGCGGATCAAACATTCTGGCGGCGTTTGCTTCCACATTGGTAGTTGCGCTGATCAGCCACATTTTTGCTCGTTTTCTGAAAGCTCCGGTTACCGTATTTTTAGTAGCCGGAATCCTGCCGGCAGTTCCAGGAGCGTCAATTTACCGCTGCGTATTTTATGTAATCCGCAGCGGAAGGAGCCTGTCTACCTACTATCTGGTAGAAACGCTGCAGATTGCAGGAGCGATTGCAGTGGCTATTTTTATCATGGATTCTATTTTCCGACTGGTTCAGGACCATGAGAAACGACGGAAAGAGAATCATTTGTGCGGGAATAGCGGTAGATCTGATTTGACAGGCGATCTTCCACAGAAACTTCCGACTGATTGATTTCAAAAACCATCTGGCTGAATTCTTCATAATCAATGTCCGGACTGTCGGCAGTAAGCAGGACTTCGTGGATACTGGAAGGCAGAATTAACAGATCTGTTTTCTGGCTGTCTGCGAAGTCTTTTATGATGTCCGGATAACAGATACAGGCTGAGCCATACAGATTGTCTGGATTTGAGAGCACGTAAAATGGAAGATCTGAAAAAGAAGCTTCCGATTCAGAAAGAGGAATGGAAGAGGGAAATTCCTGGATGGTCTGGGCCAGACTTTTTATGACCGGAGGGAAGAGGCGGGGAGTATTTTGGAAAGCGCATTCCTGAAGGCGGGCGGGAGAAACGTTCCAGACAGATAGCTGGGAATTGCGGATTAAGGCGGTCATTTGCTGGGTGCTGCTGTCATCCGTAAGATAAATACAGAAAACAATGGCTAAATCCAGATAAGGGATATGGGGAACGGTTTTTAAAAGAGTCTGGTTGGATGAGGCGTGGATGAGACGAAAGATAATCTTGTCTTTCAGATAAGAGAAGTTTTGGAACAACTGAATATCCAGAGCAGAAAAAGAACCTCTGCGGTGGTAGAGATTTAAAATCTCCTGATAAATGCTGGTAAGCGGCTGCCCGTTCTGGTAGGCCTCATAGAAGCTGTTTAAGTAAATAGTGGGAGAAACTGCTTCATCGGGAGTCTGGATGCAGATGCCGTCTAACAGGATGCCATTGTTTTTTTGTACCTGTTCCAGATGAACGGTGCAGGAATCCGGAAGGATCGTTTGAATGTGGGATGCAATAAGATTGAGAAATGTTTTGTATACCATAGACAGTATACCTCCTTTGATCATATTTGCAGGAGCTGCGAACGCAGTTCTGACATACAGAATTGATAGTACCCGTATTGCCCCTGTACACGGATTCGGCAAAAAAGAATTAAGAAAATTGTCAGATTCTATCAGAAAGAAACGTGTTAGAATGATAAATGGGATTTTGTACGGAACATGGATACGAAACGTCATATAGAAAATAAGAAATTCAGAAAAGAAAAATGCGTCTGATAGGAATCGAACCTACGCACACGGCTCCGGAGGCCATTGCT
>ERZ1673722.1228-NODE-1228-length-27016-cov-12.747895_pt1 | contig 27016 bp, 24 predicted proteins | sample MGYA00580222_ERZ1673722 | MGnify/ENA primary metagenome ERZ1673722 (study PRJEB41218, sample SAMN15661750) | gut metagenome | host: Homo sapiens | place: Canada: London | collected 2015-08-20/2019-03-30 | study: EMG produced TPA metagenomics assembly of...
ATTCCATGACGCTCTGGAAGCTCTGAAGCAGAATGACAACTATGAGACCTGGAAAAATGAGACCTGCCGTACACTTACCATTGCAACAGGCAAGCTTGCCTACAGTACCCTTGCCGGATTCGCAGAGGAGATCATGAAAGCATTTCCATATATTAAGATCAATGTATTTGCGATCCGCAATGATTTCTTTGGCGAGACTGTTACCGTATCCGGTCTGATCACCGGTCAGGATCTCAAAGCCCAGCTTCTGGAAAAGAAAGCCTCCGGCACCGATCTTGGTGACACACTTCTTATCACATGCAATATGTTAAGAAGCGGCGAACAGGTATTTCTGGACGATATGACGGTACAGGAACTGGAAGATGCATTAGATATGACTCTGGTCGCCGTAGAAAACCAGGGACAGGAACTTATCGAAGCCATGCTCAATCATCACTATACAATGCGGCGTGACAATGATACAGACAGCTTTGTATACGTAAAAGGTTATAACTCATAGCACAAACGAAACCGTACTTTCATTAGCAGGATTAAATTTTTCAGACAACACCAACAAAGAAAAAATACCACAGCTTTTTCAAAATTTGAAAGCTGCGGTATTTTTTTCCATTATGCCGGATTTACATGAATCATAATATGCTTTGTATTCGGAAACTTCTTTTCTACATTGTCGTGCACATCCTCTGCAATTGCATGCGCATCTTTCAACGAAAGTGTTCCATCTACTGCAATCTCTGCATCGATATACACCTTGTTGCCAAACATTCTCGTTCTTAACAGATCCAGTCTTTCTACTCCCCGGCTCTTTCTGATATAGTCTGCCAGTTTCTCTTCATATTCTTCACTGCATGAAGTATCCAGCATCTTATCCAGTGCATCTTTGAAAATATCAAATGCTACTTTCAGGATAAAAATACAGATAACTACACTTGCCAGCGGATCCAGCACAGGAAATCCAAGCATTGCACCACCTATACCAATCAGTGAACCAACGGAAGAAAATGCATCTGATCTGTGATGCCATGCATCTGCCATGAATGCTGCGGAATCCAGAATCTTCGCATAATGTCTGGTATACCAGAACATCCCCTCTTTTGTAAGAATCGACACGATAGCTGCCACAAGTGCGATCGTTCCCGGTGCCTGCAAATGACTGTAATCACCGGCTATGATCGTCTTCACACCACTCATTCCAATACCAATACCCGTTGCAAGAAGAATGGCTGCAAGCACCATCGATGCTACACATTCCAATCTGTCATGACCGTATGGATGTTCGCTGTCCGCCGATTTCTTAGATAATTTTACCCCGAGAAATGCAATGAATGTGGCAAACACATCCGATAATGAATGAACCGCATCGGATATCATGGCTCCCGAATGTCCGATAATTCCTGCCAGCAGTTTGAACGCTGTCAGAATGACATTTCCAAGAATTCCCACGGTTGATAAATGATTGATCATTTTCTGTTCATTTAATTGTTGTTTTTGACTTGTCATAAGATAACCTCCATTTTTCATAATGTCATGTCTCCTATGGCACCTAAGGTGAGACTACTGTTCCTCCGTATTCTATTTACAAAACTGCTTTTTTGCAAAAAAATACACCTGTGGAACTTTCTACTTACTGTCCCACAGATGTATGATATATCGTCTCATCTGCTGCCGGTAATCGACCGGCCCGGCATGCACATCATTTTCTTAACATCATCTTTTTGAAAATGAATGTAGCCTGATCAGTTTGTACTGTTATCCCTTATCCGTATTGGATATATTCAGTGCAAAGAGATTCTATATATAATATTCGATTTTCATGAAAAAGTCAACTGCTTTTTCTGGTTTTCATTCTCTTTATAACCTCTTAAGTTCTTCTTAAGATTTTTCCGATTTCTTTAAGGAATTTAACATACTTTAGACATATTTGTTTTTTATAATAAATTTAGATAGTTGAGAGAGACAAATTCAACTATCTCCCCCTCATAAAGTAGCACACCGGGAATCCGGTGCAACACTTTACTCTCATTCCTTTAGATAACTATAACGACAACGAACGCCACAGACTGGAAGGTTTGTGGCGTTTGTCGTTTCTTTTTTCTTTTGCAAAATATAATGCTTAAATCTATAACAAATCATCCTGAATATCTTCCTCCAGCATCCGTATCCCCGCAACACTGGTCACCGGCAGCGAGAACACGATCGTACGTTCTTTGCTGTCGAGACCGGCCTGCTCCATGATTGCTTTCATGATCTGATTCTTCTCTCTGCTCTTCGTTACGATCAGAATGACTTCTTTTTCTTCCACCAGTGACACCCCGAGATACTTTTTTGCAAGTTCCATCCCGGTTCCTTTTGCATGGATCACAGTTCCGCCTCCGGCCTTTGCTGACCTTGCCGCATCCATGACCGTGTCGATATATCCCTGATTTGCGATTGCTACCAGAAGTTCATAATCTGTATCTTTCATCGCTGTCTCCTCCTCTTTTTCAAATTCCTGTTCATTTACAAGAAACTGCAGTGTCTTTCTTCCGCCCACGCTGCTAAGCGGCACAATGAACGATACCCCTGTCCCCGGTACATCGATCAGCATCTTCGTGATCAGTCCCCGGCGCAGCTTTTTCCACGTCTCTCCTGTAACGATTGCAAGAAATAACAACTTTTCCGATTCTTCCAGGCCGAAATAATCCAGTACTTCACTCTGTGCCGTCCCTCTTCCGGTCGTTTCCAGAAATACGGGAAGTCCGTACTCTTTAAAAAATGTCCGGAAATCTTTTCTTTTGTTTCTGTTCGTGATGGTCACCATCATATATACCTTACTCATAAATTCTCCCTTACAGCTCTATAATATCCGCATCCCCATATGCCTCCAGCGGTAATACCTTAACAGGCTGCGCGAGCATCTCTTCTTTATCCTTCTTACGCTCCTGATACTGATACACTACGCCCAGTATCTGTATCGTAATAAGTGGTGTCATTGCTACCATTGCTACCACTCCAAATGCATCCGTTACCACATTCCCGCCAACCGCTTCACATGCTCCCTGTGCAAACGGAAGTAAGAAGGTTGCCGTCATCGGTCCGGATGCAACACCGCCGGAGTCAAATGCAATCGCCGTAAATATCTTCGGCACAAATAACGCCAAGATTAGTGCCAGTGCATACCCCGGTACCAGAAACCACAGGATCGAGATACCTGTCAGCACACGTATCATCGCCAATCCAAGGGAAAATGCAACGCCAAGCGACAGGCTATATTCCATTGCTTTTCCCGGTATTGCTCCGGAGGTCAGCTCTTCTACCTGCTCCATCAGCACATATACTGCCGGCTCTGCCTTTACGATAAAGTAACCGATCAGCATACCGATCGGGATGATCACCCAGCGGTAAGGAAGCCCTGCGATCACCTGTCCCAGATAATTACCTACCGGCATAAATCCTACATTTACCCCTGTCAGGAATAATACCAGTCCAATATATGTATACAGGATACCGACCAAAATTTTAATCAGCGTTTTCTTTTTTAATTTCAGGGATACCACCTGAAAGAATGTGAAGAACAGAATGATCGGAAGCAGTGAGCCACCGATTTCCTTCATATAATGTGGGATTCCGGACTCGAATAATTTCCATAATGCTACAGATGTCTCTGCATCCGGTATTACAGTCTCGGAATAGCTGCCACCTTGTGGATGATAGATAATACCAAGAAGCAGTACCGCCAGCACCGGGCCGATCGAACACAACGATACCAGACCGAAGCTGTCCGTCTCTGCGTATTTATCACTACGTACCGCAGAGAATCCGATTCCCAGTGCCATGATAAACGGTACCGTCATCGGTCCGGTTGTCACACCACCCGAATCAAATGCAATCGCCAGAAAATCCTTCGATACAAAAAAAGTCAGGATGAACACCACCGGATAAAAGATCAACAGCATATAGGACAGCGGTTTTGAAAATAACATACGCAATACAGCGGCCACCAGAAAAATTCCGACTCCCACGGCAACCGCCAGAATCAGTGTCATATTTGATACCGAAGGTACCTGCCCAGCCAGCACCTGCAGATCCGGTTCCGATATTGTGATGATAAATCCAAGTACAAAACACAACCCGATGATCACCGGCAACCTTTTTGACTGTGCGATCCGGGTTCCGATCCTCTCTCCCATCGGTGTCATCGACATCTCTGCCCCCAGTGTAAAGAACATCATTCCTACTATCAGAAGGATTGCTCCAATAATAAAAGCCATCAGAATGCCCGGCGGCACCGGTGCGATCGTAAAGCTTAAAATCAATACGATCGCGATGATCGGCACCACCGCTTCCAATGACTCTTTTAATTTCTCTGATAATTTTGTCCGATATAAATTCAATAAATATTCATGCCTTTCTGTGTTAATTATTCTACAATTTTCTGACTATTCAATATATTCTTTATATTATCACAGAATTCCAATCCTATCTATTTTTCTACTGTTAAGATCTTGCTAAGAACGCTTACTCTGTAACCATATCCTTAGCAAATAATGCAGCTCCCAGTGCTCCACAAAGCTGTGCCTTATCACTGATTACCAATGTTGTACCAAGCTTCTCTTCCAGTGTCTTCACCAATCCCTGGTTCTTGGACACGCCTCCGGTCATCATATAACGTTCCTCGCCGCCGACACGTTTTGCCAGTGCTGCTGTCTTGGATGCAACGGCTTTATTCAGTCCGTGTACGATATCATCAGTAGCCTTATTCTGTGCAATCAGTGATACGACTTCGGATTCTGCAAATACGGTACACATACTGGAGATCGTAATGTCTTCCTTATATGACAGACCTGCCTTTCCCATATCATCCAGGCTCATTTCCATCGTTCTTGCCATCATTTCCAGGAATCTTCCTGTTCCTGCAGCACATTTATCATTCATAACGAAATTGGCTACAGCCCCGTTCTCATCCAGACGGATGACCTTGCTGTCCTGACCTCCGATATCAATAACAGTACGGACTTCCGGGTTCAGGAAATGTGCCCCTCTTGCATGACAGGTAATCTCTGTAATACTCTTATCTCCATCAGAAATGGCCGTTCTTCCGTATCCGGTTGTAACCATTGCATCGATGTCTTCTCTCTGAAGTCCCGCATCCTTCAGCGCTTCTTCCAGTGCACGCTCTGCTCCAATTGCTGCTCCCGCACCTGTCGGCAGGATGATACCTGTCACGATATTTTGGTCTTTATCAAGAATTACTACATCTGTACTTGTTGATCCGCTGTCTATTCCGGCAAAATATCCTTTTCCCATCTTCAGTTCCTTCCCTTCCAGTTGTTCCATATTCATGCTCTCTTCAAATGCTTCTAATCTTGTCAGAAGCTGCCCGCTGCTCTGCACTGTATAATCCGATTCGATCTTCAGAAGCGGCACGGTCACATTCTGCTTAATCTGTGCGTATTCAAAACTGTAAAAATCGCAGAATTTCACAGTATGATAAATGATTCCTTTTAATCCGGGATCGTTATATAATCTCTTTCTTCCGCTGTGATCCATCATTCGCATACATGGAATCTGTCCGAGAAGTTCTTTCGCATACCATGCCATCAGCTCATCGAATTCCAGATCTTTTGGCGGCTCTGCCTCGCCCACCGAACGGTTATTGACACAGGTATCATTTTCCACCGGATATGGCATACTTTTCTGTACCATATCAAAAAGTTCATTTCCCATACGTGCACCCAGCACACTGATATGCGGCTTTACGATGCGTTCCGGCTTCTTGAATGCCTGCCGGAACTTCTCTTCATCAAATCTGGTACCTTTATATTCTCCATATGCTTTCGCAAGACCTTTTAACTGCACTGCTGTACGTTCCCTGCTGCATTCTGCATCACAGTGAAGTACATCAATCATATATAAGAAATCCAGTTTCCCGCTGTCTTCCAGAATATCATACACACTCCGAATCGTGTCACAGCAGTTGACCAACACCAGTTCCTTTACTTTTCCACTCATAACAGCTTCCAGAAGGGCCTTGCCGAATCCACAGATATTCGGATGCGCTATCTGATCCGCATGGTCAAAGCCCTGCGGCATCTCATTCAGGTTCTGACATTCCCCGCCGAACGCTTCTAAGAGCTCGATTGGGGTATATTTACAGACATAATATGTTTTATTCATCGTGCGATTCCTCCTGTCTGTCCGTATTTTCATCCGTTTCTGTATTCAGCATCTCTAAGAATGCCCCGAGTCTGGTAGATGTCTGCCCTTCTCCGCCATGACTTCTATCGCATCCATCGCCGTCCAGGATCAGAAGCTGGATTCCCTGTTCTTCGAATTTACGCTTGGCAAGCTGTGCTGCTCCAAGGGTATGCTTACATCCCCAGTGTCCGAACCAAACAGCACCGTCTGCTCCTGTCTCCTTTGCATGACGGATTCCTGCTTCGATTCTTCTGATCGCGCTTCCATTTAATGCATGATATACCATACGTCTCGCCATTGCCTCATAAGGCTTCTCCGGATCAAAATCCGGCTCACAGACGTGACTCAGTTCACAGCCGACAATCTGTGCTTTTTCCTGAAAGCATAGCTCGTTCTTCACCGCATCAGACCAGAATGGGATCGTATGCATCCAGTAGATTTTCTTTCCTTTTTTTGCAGGAGCATTCTTTACATCTTTCAAAAGGCGGTCCACATAATCTTCTTCTTCTTTTGTGCCAAGCAAAAGATTGTTGGTCATTCCTACATAAAGAGGTGTAACCAAATCTGCCGGAACATATTTATCCGCACTTTCTTTCTCATACTGTGCAAACTTCTCCAGTGTCCGTTTGCTTCTTCTAAGCCGTTCTGTTAATGCCTCATCTGTAATCTTTTTACCCGTACATTTTTCTATAAACTCTTTCAGCTTCCGAAGCTGGTCTGCCACATACTGTACATTGTCCTCATTCTGCTGCATCGGGACATCAATTGCAAAGATTGGCACTTCATACATTTTCGCCAACTTTTTAAACGTCAAAAGGTTTGCATCACAAGTCAGGTTCGTGTACACAATGCATTTTGGTTTCGGAAGCACTTTCTTCTGTGCCGCCCCGATAAATGTCTTATGATAACTGCAAAGTGTCTCAGAAATTCCTGTATTTTCTGCCTGCTGTAAAAATGCTCTTTCTGCCTTTGATGCAGAAAGATAACAGGAAAATCCTTCCACATTATACGGATGGATTCCTGCCTCCTGCAACAGTTCGCAAGGAGTAAAGATGCTGACTATTGCACTTTCCTGTGGTTTTTCCAAAGGCATAAGCATCGTATCCATCATAAGTCTTGCCAGATACCGGTCTGCCGGCATCAGTCTTTTGTCCGGGGCAAACCGGAACTTCAGATTCTGTGCCTTCCATCCGGTCTTTAAAAGCCATCTGGCTCTGTCCGGATCCTCATTACTCCATTTTTCTATATAATTTCCATATGTTTCTATGATCTTCATGTTCTCATCCTCGTCTTACCCTGTTGTCTGTTTCCATTTTTCTTCCTTATTCAAGTATAAAAAACATTTAACATCATACTCTTCTTTTTTATAAAATGCAAATATACAGCAGCAATTTTCCGCAAATCTGCTGCTGTATATAGATATCAACATATACTACCTTGTATTATTTTTTGTTTTCTTTTTTCCTGTACAAGCACTAACACGAATCCGGCTATTCCAATCAGTGACAATACTTTTCCTGTTGTTGTTCCCGGTGCATGATAGATGATCTTCAATTCATGGTTACCACTTTCAATCTTACACCCCAGAAATGCCGTATTTACTTTTTGTATCTCGGTTTCTTTTCCGTCAATATAAATCTTAAAATGTTTATCATAAGGGATGGACGTAATAAACCATCCATCTTTCTTTACACGAATTGTCCCCTGGATCACGTTATCTTCTGTCTGCTTTTTGTCCACCTGGATTTCTGACTGATACAACAATTCTGACCGTTCCGGCAGACTGCCGAGATATGCCTGTACATGCCTTAATCGATATTTCCCTTTGCCAAATGTCACAGAAATATTATCTTCTCCATCCTTTAACGGCACTGCATAGGTAAATATCTTATTTTCATTATAATATACATGATCTTTCGCGCTTAGTTTGTTACGGATTCCGTTGATCCAGACTGCCACGTCCTTATTCGGATGTGCGTTGTCCACCCGGAATCTTAAAAAAAGAATCTGTTTCTGCCCCTCTTGCTGCATCGTTTTCTGCTCCGCTCCACCTGTAGTTCTATTATTGGCCATTTTCAGACTAACCGGCGCATAGGCTGTCATTATGTTCTGATCTGAAGATTCCGTATGTTCTCCAACAACCGCATATTCCAGAAATGCCGTCTGATTATATGGAAATGTAAGTTTCTTATATTCCTCTTCCGTCATCACACGATCTGTTGCATACATGACCGGTGCTGCGTCTTTATTCTGATATATACCGGTTGTGCCGCATTTCTTAACCAGAGTATATCCTGGCACATCCGAATCTGATACGATATACCGCACTCCCATCATCCGTTGAAATACCGGATTTTTCGAGACAGACTGCATCATCCCATTGCGGAACGGTTCTTCCAGTCCGAATGTCTTCTGACGGAATGTCTGATAGTCCGGATTGTATGCAGATGAATAGATGGAAGTAATATTCTGATCCACATCCCAGATCCGGTTTAAATCTGCTGCATTTTCATCATCACTTCCCATCTGTTCTGTACGGTAATATCCATCATCATCTTTCAATGCTTCTTTTACGGCCTGTCTATTCTGTTCTTCCACAACATCCCGGTACAGTTTGCGGCTGACATACCTGTCCGGCTTCATCTGATAAAAAGTGTTCATCGTGACTGCCAGACATATCACCGACGGCAGAGCCAGCATCAGAATCTCTTTCGTCTCTTTGTGGTATCTCTTCAGCGCACAATACAGCACGTAACAGATCAGAAACAGAATACTTTCTGCAAGCAGGACTTTCCATATACTTTTCCCTATGCCTTTCGAAACAAACTGATTCCTTGCTATATAAACGAATATCGTTGTTATGATATATGGAACGATTCCTGCAATAAAAGACAGTTCTCTTTTTCTGCACTTTTCCAAATAAATGGAAATCAAATAACAAAGCAATGGCAGAAACGGAATAAAGACTTTATCCCTGATATATAGTCCTCCATTCAATAAGTAAGCAAATACCGGAATCACAAGTACGATCACACATCCATATGTGAGTACCTTTTCATATACTTTCCGATACAACAATCCCGTGAGCAGAACTGTGATCACCAGTGTCGTAAGTCCGATTCCATAGATACTATAAGCAAATCGTTCTACTGTGATCTGCGGAATAAAAAAGGAAACAAACGATGTGTTCTGCTCTTTACTTCTCCCACCCGTCAATGCGAGTGCTGTCGGTACCAGAAAGAAACCACTCATGAGTACTGCCAGAATCATCGAACGCACGAAACACAATCCGTCCCGCAAAAAGCTGCGAACTGTGCCCCTGTTTCCTTCTCTTTGTTCAAAATAGCGGTGCAGTCCATAAAGAACCAATGACAGCATTCCGCCAATACTGAAATAAAAACTGGTCATGATCATCAGAAATACACTAACTGTAAAAAGACCACTTTTTTCTTGCTCAAAATACCGGTCTACACCTATGAGTGCCAGACATAAGAACGGCATATAATCCACAAACATGATCTGCCCGCTGTACTGACCGATCATCGGTCCTGCCAGCAGGAACATCAGTGACAGGATAAAAGCAGTGCCTGTATCCGTCTTTCTGCTTTTCAGCCAGTAATAAAACAGCAGTACCGAAGCAGTCAGACCTGTTATGCTGACCGCCATGATGTAATCCGACATTTTCACAAACGGAAGCAGATATGACGGCAGAATCAACGGACTATATAGTCCGTAATAAGCAAAATGATAAATATTCTGGCCGCCACCCAGATTCGCCGCAAATTCGGGAAATAACTTTCCGGTTGCATAAAACTGCTGCCGGAAATAATCCGGCAGCACACTATGCTGACTGAGCCAGTCTACCTTTGCTCCAAAGATTCCATATCTGCCCACAAACATCCGGCAAAAAAAGAGTGTTAAGCCTGTAAGCAGCAGGTAAGGAATGTATCTCTTAACCTTGTCCATAACTCTTCCTCCGCAGATTTTGTGATAATGGCATCATCATGATCCGCTGTTCTTCTTTACTGGAATCCTTTAACAGGTATACAGGCCGGTTCTTTACTTCCAGGTATGTCTTGGCAAGATACTGTCCCAGAATTCCGGTACACAGAAGCTGTACACCACCCACGCCAAACAAGATACAAACCATCGATGGCCATCCGGCCACCGGATCTCCCCAGATTAATGTACGGACTACGATCGCAACAATCATCAGGAATGATAATCCGCAGAACAAAACTCCCATATACGCTGCAATCGACAGCGGAACTACAGAAAATCCCGTGATTCCCTCCAACGAGTAAATGAATAATTTCTTTACATTCCATTTTGTTTCTCCGGCAGATCTTTCGATATTCTCATATTCCAGCCATTTGGTGCGGAATCCTACCCACCCGAAGATTCCTTTGGAAAAGCGGTTATATTCACTCATTTCCAGCACTGCATCTATCATCTTACGGTTCATCAGGCGGTAATCTCTGGCACCGCTTACAATCTCTGTCTTGGAAATCTTATTGATCACGTTGTAAAACTCTTTAGATAAGAATGAACGGATCTTTGGTTCACCCATTCTTGTTGAACGTCTGGTTGCCACGCTGTCATATGCTTCTTCTTTTAAAATTCTGTACATATCAGGCAGCAGCGACGGCGGATCCTGCAGATCTACATCCATGATTGCTGCATAATCACCGCTTGCGTTTTGAAGTCCCGCATAGATCGCAGCTTCTTTCCCAAAGTTTCTGGAAAAGGAAAGATACTGACATCTTCCGTCCTTTCTGTGTAAGTCTTTCATAATCTCATATGTTCTATCGGATGACCCGTCATCTACAAATAGCAGTTCAAAACTGGTCTGTTTTTTCATGCTGTCCATGACTTTTTTCATTTCTGCATAATAAATTGGCAATGCTTCTTCTTCATTGAAGCACGGGATGATAATACTGATCTTGTCCATAACAATAAGCCTCCTCATCTTTTTCTTGATGCTATTGTAGGCTTCGTTTCTTAAAGACATACGCAAATAATTCTTAAGATTTCTTAAAAACTTCTGTTATTTTTTAAAATATAAGTTCTATCTTCGTACCTTCACCCAGTTTACTGTCCACATGGATCTTCGCCCCATGAAGCATTGCTCCATGCTTTACGATAGACAGTCCAAGACCTGTTCCACCTGTTTCTTTAGAATGGCTTTTGTCTACACGATAAAAACGTTCAAAGATACGATCCGTCTCATTCTCCGGGATTCCGATTCCGGTATCCGTAACGCAGACCTTCTTTCCCTGCAGGGTATTGCCTACCCAGACGGTTAATTTTCCGCCTTCTTTGTTATACTTGATCGCATTTTCACAGATATTGTAAATCATCTCATCCAGGATCTGACGGATACCCACATACTCTACCGGTTCTCCCGTCACCTCTACATGCACTTTCCGCTTCGCTGCCTGTGGTGAAAGTCTGGTCAGAATCTCCCTCGTCAGCTTATAGAGATCTACTTCTTCTTTTTCCAGCTGCACATTGCCCTCATCCAGTTTTGATAACTTGATGATATCTTCTACCAAAGTGATCAGACGCCTTGCTTCATTATAGATTCTTTCCGCAAAACCTTTCATATCTTCCGGCTTTACCAGTCCGCTTTTCATGATTTCTGCGTAACCTGAAATTGACGTAAGCGGTGTCTTCAGTTCGTGAGATACATTTGCCGAGAATTCTTTTCTCATATTGGCAACTGCATCTTTTTCTTTATTCTGCTTGTCGATACTCTGTAAAAGAGGTGTTAATTCTTCGTACACGTCATTCTCCAATGGATTTTCAAGATCCAGTCTGTTGATCGGGCGGATCAGTCTCGTTACCTGCCATTTTACAAGGATTCCCGCAAATGCCAGCATGATCAATGCGATCAGCCCCATCGCCGGGAATACCTTCATTGCTGTCCGGAATGCAGTATCTACCGTCTTTGATACTCGCAAGATATCTCCATTTTCCAATTTCACTGCATAATAGAACATCTCTTTATTCAATGTATTCGATTCACGGATATCCTGACCACTTCCGTTTTTCAGCGCAGCTTTTACTTCCGGCCGATTCTTGTGATTCTGAAGGGTTACATCATCTTCTTTTGAGTCATATTTCACCTTACCATCCGGATCGATCAGGGTAATTCTTGTGTCCGCATGCACGTTATCCATTGTCTTCAGATAAGACTCCCCGGAAGTGTCGAGTGCTACGTTAATATAGTCCGCTTCCTGTCTTACCTCTCCTTCCATGATATGGATCGTCTGGCGGTATACAACCAGCGTGGTGATCGCATAAGCTATGAGCATCGTCAGGGTAATGACAAGAATCATGCTGTTTTGGATCTTTTTTCTCATACTTTGTTTCATATTATTACCTGCTCATACGGTATCCGACTCCGCGGACCGTCTCAATCTGTTCGCCTGCATCTCCAAGCTTCTGTCTTAAAGTTCTGACATGCACATCCACGGTTCTCGTCTCCCCATCGAAATCATACCCCCAGATATCTTCCAAAAGCTGGTCTCTGGTAAGGACAATATTCGAATTCTTCATCAGGCGTTTCAATAATTCATACTCTTTCAGTGTCAGGTTCACCACTTCTCCGTGAACGGTCACTTCATGCTTCTTCGGATTCAGCCGGATCTCTCCGATCTCAAATGTATCCTCACTGGATATGCTTCCATTTGCACTGCGTCTTAATACAGCCTTGATACGTGAGATCAACTCCATCATGCCAAATGGTTTTGTAACATAATCATCCGCACCGGCATCCAATCCTTTTACCTTATCGTATTCTGCTCCCTTGGCTGTAACCATGATGACCGGAATCTCTCTCGTTTTCTTAGATGCTTTTAACTTACTCAAAAGCTCCATTCCGTCTTCTCCCGGCAGCATAATATCAAGCAAAACAAGCTCTGGCGTCTCTAATGCCAGAGCTTCAAGGAATGAACTTCCATCTTCGAATCCGCGCGCCTGAAACCCTGTGCTCTCCAGGGTATACACCACCAGTTCCCGTATGTTACTGTCATCTTCTACACAAAAAATCATTCCTCTTTCTCCTTCTTTATACTACAGAAGCCTTGTGGATTCCTGTGATAGAGAATTCCACCCACTCTGCGATATTTGTTGCATGATCTGCGATACGTTCCAGATATTTTGCAACCATGATCAGATCAATCGCCTCTCCCCCCTGCTCTCCTTTATTTTCCGCAATAAAGTCGATCAGTGTTGTCTTCACTTCTTCAAAAAGTTCATCCACAACATCATCATCTTTTATAACTTTTCTGGAAAGTTCAAGGTCTTTTTCCACATATGCATTGACGCTGTCACGCACCATCTTTCCGGCCGCTTCTGACATTTTGATGATCTTTGGAATGTCCTGTGCTTCCGACTTTTCCTCTGTAATGATGATCTCTGCAATATCCGAAGCCTGATCGCCGATACGTTCCATATCTGTGATCATTTTCAATGCCGCTGAAATCTGTCTCAAATCTCTTGCCACAGGCTGCTGCTGGAGAAGCAGTTTCAAACAAAGTCTTTCAATATCTGTCTCTGCCTGATCGATCTCTTCATCTGCCTCGATCACCTTCTGTGCCTGTTCCATACTTCCTTCTTTTAATGCTGTTGTTGCTTTTCCGATTGCAACTTCACATAATTCACCCATACGTATAAGCTGCTCATTAAGTAACTCCAGCTGCTGATCAAACCGATTACGCATATCCTAGCCAAACCTCCCTGTGATATAATCTTCCGTTCTCTTATCTGCCGGAATCGAAAATAATTTTTCTGTTTCATTATATTCAATGACTTCTCCCAACAGGAAGAATGCCGTATTATCAGACACACGTACCGCCTGCTGCATATTATGTGTTACCATAACGATAGTATAATCTTTTTTCAATTCCATCGCAAGGTCTTCTATCTTAGATGTCGAGATAGGATCCAGTGCCGATGTCGGTTCATCCATAAGGAGCACTTCCGGCTGCACCGCCAGTGCTCTTGCAATACAAAGTCTCTGCTGCTGGCCGCCTGACATTCCAAGTGCGCTGGTCTTTAATCTGTCCTTGCATTCATTCCAGATTGCCGCATCTCTTAAAGATTTTTCTACCAGGTCATCCAATTTTGCTTTTGAACGTATTCCATGGGTTCTTGGTCCATAAGCAATATTATCATAGATACTCATTGGAAACGGATTCGGTTTCTGGAACACCATTCCAACTCTCTTTCTTAATAAATTCACATCGATATCATGGAAAATATCCTTGCCATCTAGAAGAATCTCTCCGTCAATCTTACATCCCTCTACCAGATCATTCATACGATTGATTGATTTTAATAATGTAGACTTTCCACATCCGGATGGACCGATGAATGCTGTGATCTTATTCGCTTCTATCTCAAGATTCACATTTTTCAGAGCATGGAAATCACCGTAATGAAGTTCCATGTTCTTGATACTTATTTTACTCATGTATGATTCCTTCCTGTTTTTTCTGATTTATCTCTGTACAGCTGCTATGCTTTTGTAATCCGTTTGGCGATCATGCCCGACAGGGTATTGATCACAACTACCAGCACCAGCAGTACTACAGCCGTCGCATAAGCCTGATTCATATAAAGGCCTTCACTTGACAGATTATACATGTGCACTGCCAGGGTTCTTCCTGAACTCAACACATTCTTCGGCACCTTTGCAACAGTACCTGCTGTATAGATCAGTGCTGCTGTCTCTCCGACGATTCGTCCGATCGCCAGGATCACACCTGCAAGGATTCCAGGTATTGCCGATGGAAGTACGATCCGAAATACTGTACGTAATTTTCCTGCTCCAAGTCCGAAACTTCCTTCTCTGTAAGAATCCGGTACGGATTTCAATGCTTCTTCTGTACTTCTCATGATCAGCGGTAATACCATGATCGCAAGAGTAAACGCTCCTGCCAGAATCGAAAATCCCCATTTACAGGTATTTACAAAGAACAGCATACCAAACAGTCCATATACGATAGATGGAATTCCCTGAAGCGTCTCTGTTGTAAGTCTGATCACTTCTACAAATTTATTCCCACGTTTTGCATATTCCACAAGGAAGATTGCTGCAAAGATCCCAAATGGAACTGCGATCAGAAGTGATAACAGGGTCATGATCACTGTGTTGATCAATGCCGGCATCAGCGAGGCATTTTCCGATGTATAATGAAGTGAGAAAATGGATGGTTTTAAATACGGAACACCATGCGCCAGCACATATACGATCAGAAATATAAGTACTGCAAATGTCATAATTGCAGAAAGCATGACAAGAAGCATTACGATCAGCGATCCGGGAGTCCTGGTATATGCTTTTAACTTATCTTTCCATGTTACTTCATTACTACTCATAATTCTTCCCCCTCTTCAAAAGTGCTACACAGAAATTCAGAAGAAGGATAAATACGAAGAGAACTACGCCGGTTGCAATCAGTGCTTCTCTGTGAAGTCCGGATGCATATCCCATCTCAATTACGATATTTGCTGTCAGTGTTCTGACTCCTCTGAAGATTCCTTCCGGCATTCTCGGCTGATTACCAGCCACCATGATCACTGCCATCGTCTCTCCGATCGCACGCCCGATTCCAAGAACAATAGCTGCCACTACTCCGGATTTGGCTGCCGGTAAAACAACAGTAAAGATTGCTCTTTCATGTGTTCCGCCAAGTGCTACCGCACCTTCATAGTACTGTGTAGGAACTGCTCTAAGCGCAGATTCCGTAAGTCCGATGATCGTTGGTAAGATCATCATTCCCAGAAGAATGGATGCTGTGATCATACTGCTTCCGTTCCCCCCCTGATGAAGTGTTCTTCCGATTTCTCTTACCCACGGTACGAGAACTACAAGACCGAAAAATCCATAGACAACGGATGGGATTCCTGCCAGAAGTTCTGTTGCCATCTTCAGTGGTTTATAGATTACTTTCGGACAGTAGAATGCCATGAATACTGCTGTCAGGATTCCAATCGGTACACCGATGATAATTGCGCCAGCCGTTACATACAGACTTCCAATGATCATCGGAAAGATTCCGTATATGTCATTCTTTGGTTTCCATAATTCACCGGTCAGGAATTCCCCGAATCCGATTTTACTCATTGCAGGAATTCCATTTGCAAACAAGAAAATACAAATGAGTGCAACCGCCAGTACCGAAGCACAGGCGGCAACTGCAAACACTCCCTGCATGAATTTCTCTGTCCATGCTTTTGATTTCATATTATTTCACTACCTCATCCCATGTGGTTGCATCACCAGTGTAAATTGTCTTTACCTGATCACTGCTGAGTTCATCTGTTGTATTGTTTTTATTTACAATAACTGCAATACCGTCTGTAGCAATTACCCGGCTGTCCAGTTTATCTTTTTCTTCATCCTGTAATTCACGTGATGCCATTCCGATATCATAACTTCCATCGATTGCTGATGTCATACCTGTTGTAGAGTCTGTAGTCTGAAGCTCAATCTCTGCTCCTGTATTGACTTTCTTATATGCCTCGATCAATTTTTCCATAACCGGTGATACGGAAGAGGATCCGCCGACAACTGCTTTTCCGGATGGCTTGCTTCCCGCATAAGCTTCTGCTGAATCGTCTCCGATATATCCGTTGTCTGAAATTACCTGCTGTCCTTCTTTACTCATGATATAAGCAATGAAGTCTTTTACCACTTCGTTATCTGCACCTTTCTTTGTTGCAATGTTAAATGGTCTGCAGATTTTATATTTTCCATCTTTGATGTTCTGCTCTGTAGCTTCTTCTCCGTCAATCTTTAAAGCTTTTACTGTATCATTTAATGATCCGAGTGATACATAACCGATTGCATAATCATCTCCGGCTACTGTTGTAAGCATTACGGATGTGCTGTTTGTGATCTGTGCATCATCTGTTGTCATATCAACTTTTTCACCGTCTTTCTTTTCTTCAATCCCGAAAAGTTCGATGAATGCTCCTCTTGTTCCTGAACCATCTTCTCTTGAAACAATTGTGATATCATTTGAAGAATCCCAGTCGCTTTCACTCTTGCTGCTCTTGTCATCTGAGGAAGCACTGTCGGAACTTCCACATCCGACTGCAAGTCCTGCTGTCATTGTTGCTACCGATAAAATTGCAATAAACTTTTTCAACTTCATAATCATACTCTCCTTAGATTCTCATCTTTTTCATTCTGATTTTTTTCCTTGTCGCTTTCGACAATAGTTATCTTAAGGGACCTATGTTAAATCCAAAATCCGTGGATTGTTAAATATATGTAAAGTGTATGCAGAAATTTTATAGAAATGTAAAATCACTTTTTTCACAGCCGGATTTTATGACTGTGCGCTTTCAAATTGAATTTCTTAATTTTTCATGCTATAATTCCTCTACAGGACTGTCTGAAAATGCTTTTTCTGATATGTTCTTATTACTTATTTACAAAAACAAACAGAAAATTTACATTATAAAAAAGAAAGAGGATTATAATTCTATGTGGATTGCAGATCAATGGAAAGATTATGAAGTAATCGATTGTAGTAATGGTGAAAAATTAGAACGCTGGGGACAATACACTCTGGTCCGTCCGGATCCGCAGGTAATCTGGGATACTCCGAAGACAGAACGCGGCTGGAAACATATGAACGGTCACTATCACCGCAGTAAGAAAGGCGGCGGGGAATGGGAATTCTTCAGTCTCCCGGAACAATGGCAGATTCATTATAAAGAACTTACATTTAACTTGAAGCCTTTTAGTTTCAAACATACCGGTCTTTTTCCGGAACAGGCTACAAACTGGGACTGGTTCTCTGAGAAGATTCGAAATGCAGGAAGACCGGTCAAAGTTCTGAACCTTTTTGCTTATACTGGTGGTGCTACTCTCGCAGCCGCTGCTGCCGGAGCAAGTGTTACTCATGTAGATGCTTCAAAGGGAATGGTTGCATGGGCAAAGGAAAATGCAGCTTCCTCCGGATTGTCTGACAGACCGATCCGCTGGCTCGTCGATGACTGCGTAAAATTCGTAGAGCGTGAGATCCGCCGCGGCAATCACTATGATGCCATCATCATGGATCCTCCGTCATACGGACGTGGACCTAAAGGAGAAATTTGGAAGATCGAAGATGCAATTCATCCGCTGATCAAACTGTGTACACAGATTTTGTCGGATGACCCGTTATTCTTCTTGGTCAATTCTTACACAACCGGACTTGCACCGGCTGTTTTGACCTATATGCTCGGAACGGAGCTTAAGAAATGGAACGGACATGTGGATTCACAGGAGATTGGACTTCCTGTTACACATTCCGGACTGGTGCTGCCTTGTGGGGCTTCCGGGAGATGGGAAGCGGTTTAATGCAATAGGAACTGAATTTCCTAGTCCCGAATAAAATATAGAAGCGCTTTCTGTGCTCAAAAGTTTCTAACCATGATCTCATATACACAGAAAGCGCTTCTATATTTTTTTCAGTTCCGTTTCCGCTTGCTCTAATTGTTTCATTTTTATCTAGCTTGAAAACCGCCAGGGACAGGAAAAAATCCACTTTTCCCGTCCCCTATTACATCTGCCAACGAATCGCAGACCCGGTACGTAAGTTTCCGTATCTCCTCCGTCGGCTGTACAAGATCCGGAACCATAATCACATGCATCCCAGCCTGATGTGCTGACAGGATTCCTCCAGGAGCATCCTCAAACGCCATGCAATATTCCGGCGGTATTTCAAGACTTTCACTTGCTTTCTGATATATCTCCGGATCCGGCTTTGCTTTCTTAACCATATCTCCACAGATCACACTGTCAAAATAGGGATCTATCCCGGCCCGGATAAGATTCCCCATAGCATACTCTCTGCTGGAAGATGTCGCTACCGCCATCTTATATCCTTGTGCTTTTCCATATGCCAGCAGTTCTTTTACACCTTTTTTCAGTGGAAGACCTTCTTTATCCACAATTTTCCAGAAGTTATCCCGTGTCAGTCTTCCAAATTCTTCAAACGGAAAGTCTTCCCGGATATATTTTCTGAAATATTCATTCCTGCCTGTGCGGTTCATTCCAAGTGTGTGATAGATGACATCCCCCATATGTAGGATTCCCAGTTCATCACCTGCCATCTTCCAGGAGCGCTGTACAATTCTTTCAGAATCAAATAACAGACCATCCATATCAAATATAAATGCTTTTATATCCATTTTAGAACTCAATGCCTCTTCCAAGTGCATCCTTCAGATAATCTGCAACTTCTTCTAATTTATGTATGGCTTCCATCTTCTCTTCAAACTCGTCCCCGACAGATTCTTTATTAATAAGTGCCTGTTGGATTTTCTTTACATCTTTGATCAAATTCTCTGTCATATCAAAAGCCCCCTTTTTATTATCTTGCAGGAAATTTACTTTCCGATAATCGATTTATCCTAATGTATATATTATGATTATAGCATAATTTTTTTACTATTCTCTGAAATTATGTTACATTTTAATTAATTTTTGCATATTATCATTTTTTTCAGATTTGTTCATGCATCATTCTGATAAATTCCTCCATCACACGTGTTTTGTACTTGTGTGTTTTGTAGTAAAAGAAGACTTTTCTCTTCGCTTCTTCTCCGTCTAATTTGTAATACACCAGGTTTTCAAATGTCGGGAGCTGGCTTACCAGGATATCACTGATGAATGTTGCTCCAAGCTGCGTAGACGAGGCCATATATGCTGTCGACTGCTGATTGAATTCCAGCACGATATTGGGCTTAAATCCGACGTTTCGGCACAGCCTGTCTCCTCTGGTTCTGGTATCATTTCCCTGTGTCAGCATAATAAACGGAAGATCCGCAAATCTCCCTAACGGAACTGCCGGATATTTCTGGTTCAGATAATTTTTATTTTTGATATTCTTATAAGAAAGCTGATACATTCCCAGTTCTTCATTTACGGCAAAATGTTTTGGAACCGCAAGTAATATATTTTCTTCGCAATATAATTCTTTATTATATAGAATACTGTCATAGTGATAATTATCAATGACAAAATCCAGCGCATTACTGCCCAGCATTTCTTCCAGTTCGGCTGTATTCCCCTCTATCAGCTGAATATGTACATCCGGAAATTTCTGATTAAATTGGGTGATCAGAGACGGTACCACATATGCGGCAAACAGCGTACTTGCTCCTACTGCAAGATTCCCCGTCTTCAGACCCGCCAGGTCATTGATGTAATTCTCTACCCGCTGTTCGATCTGGGTGATCTCCTCCGCTGCCTCAATATATACTTTTCCGACCTCTGTAAGCTGGAGCGGTGTTGTACTTCTGTCAAATAACGGTTCCCCGATAATCTCTTCAATCTTTTTGATCCTTGCACTCAAAGACGGCTGACTGATGTACAGATTCTGTGCCGCTTTGGTAAAACTTCTTTCTTTATACACTTCATAAACATATTTTTTCCATACAAACATACACGTAACCTCCCATATCCTGCTATCATCTGTTTCCTCTTTTCACATGACAGCTATAGTCAGACTCTTATAATTGTTATAACACTATAAATATTGGATTCTCTGTCCACACGGACGTATCATTATATTAATGAAACAATTATTCCAATATGAATTTGGGGTTTATTGGAATAAAGATAAAATAATAAAAAGCGGGGAATAAAATTATGAAACCAATCGTACGCGCCGGGCGCATGAAACCAGTACACTCTGATATCCGTGGTCCATTATTCGTAGAAGCTATGAATCGCCAGAAACAGGGAATCGATATCTTAAAATTAAATACCGGGAATCCTGCAACCTTTGGCTTTGGTCTGCCTGACAGCATCAAAAACGCTCTGACGGAACACATGCAGGACGGTGTCGGCTACTGTGACTTCAAAGGAATGCCTCAGGCAAGACAGGCAATCTGTGATTATGAGACCAGTAAAGGTATCAAAGGTATCACATCAGATGATGTATTCATCGGTAACGGTGTCAGCGAAGTGGTATCTTTCGCCTTAACACCTTTGTTAAATGATGGAGATGAGGTCTTAGTTCCTTCTCCTAGTTACTCCCTTTGGGGCAATTCCGTATATCTCGAAGACGGTAAACCGGTCTTCTATACCTGTGATGAACAGGCCAACTGGTATCCGGACATTCAGGATATCCGTTCCAAGATTACAGATAAGACAAAAGCAATCGTTATCATCAATCCGAACAACCCGACCGGTGTTCTCTATCCGAAGGAAATCCTTCTCGAGATCATCCAGATTGCAAGAGAATTCGGCCTTCTGATCTTTGCAGATGAAATCTATGACCGTCTCGTTATGGATGGCAAACAGCACATCTCTCTTGCTTCACTGACAGAGGATGTTCCGGTCATTACATTAAACGGTCTGTCCAAATCACACTGTCTGTGCGGATACCGCTGCGGATGGATGGTCATCAGCGGTCCAAGAGAACTGACCGAAGATTACAGACAGGGCATCATCCAGTTAACATCTCTGCGTCTGTGCGCCAATACCATGGCACAGATCGTCATCCCTGCAGCTCTTGATGATATGGAGACACCTGCTTCTATGGTTCGGCCGGGCGGCAGAATCTATGAGCAGCGTGAAGCAACCGTTCGTGAACTTGAGAAGATCGACGGTCTGTCATTTGTAAAAAATGACGCTGCATTCTATGTCTTTCCGAAACTGGACGTGAAGAAATTCAACATCACCAATGACAAGCAGTTTGCCCATGATCTGCTGGATGCTACCAATATCCTGCTCGTTCCCGGAAGTGGATTCGACTGGAAAGATCCGGATCACTTCCGTATCGTCATGCTTCCGCAGGCAGATATCTTAAGTGATGCGATCCGCCGGATGGGAACATTCCTTGACGGATATAAGCAGAAATAATATGAGCAGCAGCCATCCTTAAATAGTACATAGATAAAATACATTCCCGGTAAAAATCCAATCTCTCTTTTTTCGTCGATGTTTCAGTTATCCGGGAATGTATTTTTATCTGCTTTTCACTGTATTCCAGGCTCCGACTACTTCATTTACGGTACTGACTGTCACAAATGCATGTTCATCTGTTTCGTGGATGAAAGATAATAATTTTCCATATTCATTCTTTTCTAATATCGTTACAACTTCTACATGCTCTGCATGATCCAGGCCTCCATATGCCGGATAAATCGTCGCACCTCTGCGTAATTCCCTTACAATATAATTCTGAATTTTTTCATGCTCCTTTGAAAGGATGGATACTTTCTTACGCACATGGAATCCATCACAGAACCGGTCTAATACCTGACCGTAGATCAACGTACCAACAAGACTTATTACCATTGTCTCCCGATCATATACAAAGATCGCTGCCATCGATATGAGCACACCTATGATCGTAATACTCTGTCCTATTTTAAATCCAAGATACTTATTGATCAACTTCGCAACAATATCAATTCCCCCGCTGGATGCATTCATGTTAAATAAGACGGCCTGTCCTGCGCCAACCACGATCATGAAACATACCAGATCGATCACGATATTCCCGGACAAGGATTCCACATGCGGAGTCAGTATCTCAAAAATCCTCAGATACATCGGAAGCATAAGTGATGCAAGAACGGTCTTCACACCGAATTCCCTGCCGATAAAAATATACCCTATGACCAACAGTATCATATTTAAGACAAATGTAATTGTCGATACCGGTAACGAAATGATCTTTACCAGAACAAGAACCAATCCTGACAGACTTCCAAGCACCAGATTATTTGGCATCATTTCATAATATACAGCTGCCGACATTAAGAACATGCCGCCCAGCATCATAATAAATTCTTTTTTTGTTATCTTCATTTCATTCTTCCTTAATTCAATATTTCTGCACAAAGATGTACTCCTCTTTTTTTGTGCAAAGAGGAGTACATCTTTCCTTCCGATGACTGCTTCAGATGATATATTTTTCTACTCTTCTCCCTCGGCCAGAGTACACTTGCTTTAACCGAAGCATCTGCTCCGACTCCACGGGTAATTTCACATAATGCCATCACACCAAATGCCAGTCCGACAAACAGAAATCCAAGTCCTACTTTTTTGAACATATTCATATCTCCCTGTGGACGTTCTGCAAGCTTTAATATCTTTTGTCGACAATCGTCAATTATTGAATGTAATATACCATATTTTTGTATGTTTTTCAACATATTATTTGTATTTTATATCTCTTTTTGTATTTTATGCACAACATCTGTCATTTCAAAACCTGCTACATACTAAAAAGATCGTTACAGGCATCTCCTTACAACACATGACAAAAAAAGAAATGCCTGTGTCATTACACCAACATTTCTCTTTTTCATCCATCATTCATTTTCCCGGAATCATGCTCTCCAAGATCCCTCTACGACTTCTTTATGAAATCAGAAAGTCCAGTGAAAACTTCGTGTCTGCTTCCGTCATTCCCTGTTCTTTTAAAAGTCTGTGGATCGTACTCATATAATGATCCGACAATACCCTGCAGATTTCTTCTTTCTTCCTGCTCTTGCATGCTTCCAGCAGTTCTTTATGTATCGGATATTGTCGTGTGATTACTGCTTTTTTGTCCGATGCCAGATTATACCCCGTTACGATATTCCCATAATTCAGACTTTTCCATGCCTTATACAAACTTTTCATTCCGGTCATTCTGATCAGACAGCTGTGGAACTTATTATCATATGAAAACAGCTGATCATATTCGTCCACATCCAGATTCTTCATGCGTTCCAGAATTTCTTCCATCTCCTGCAGGGTTTCTTCCGGTATCTTTCCTCCCAGAAGACGCACTGCCATAATCTCATAATTCGCACGCATAAGATAGATTTCAAATGATTCTTCGAATGTGATCTCTTTCACGGAACATCCGGCATTTCTTACATATTCTACCAGGCCTTCGTTCTCCAGTTCGCGCAGTGCCTCTCTGATCGGCGCACGGCTGGTCTGGAATTCCTTTGCGAGTTCCTGTTCGACAATCTTCTGCCCCGGCTGCAATTCCCTGTTAATGATCCGTTTTCTTATAATATCTACAATACTTTCACGTAATGTCTTGTATCCTAATTCTGTCATAACTTCTGTTATCCTGTCTTATTTTTCTAACTACTGGTTAATCTGATAATTTCCATCCGAATCAGCCTGGATATGCGATGCATAAAATGTCTCTACCGCTTTCACCATATACTCCGTGTCCTTTACACCGGCCGTCTCATAGGCCGAGTGCATGGCAAGCTGCGGCAATCCAATATCCACTGTATTCATGGACACCTGCGTCATCGCAATATTCCCCAATGTACTTCCCCCGGCTTCATCCGAACGATTAGCAAAATACTGTAATGGTACGCCTGCTTTTTCGCAGATCATCCTGAATACTGCCACACTGACCGCATCACTCGTATATTTCTGTCCGGCATGTGATTTGATCACAATGCCGTCATTCATATAGACGCAGTTCGTCGCATCCGTCTTCTGCCTGTAATTCGGGTGTACCGCATGGGCATTGTCACAGCTCAGCATAAAGCTTCCTGCTACTGCACGGTGGAATTCCTCTTCGTTCTTTCCAAGTGCTTTGTTCATCCGCCACAATACATCATAAAGAAATGTAGATGCAGCTCCCTGTTTTGTTCCCGAACCCACTTCTTCGTTATCAAAACAGGCATAGACATTGATATTCTGTTCATTTTCCGCTGCCAGGAATCCTTTCATGGATGTAAATGCACACTGCAGATCATCCAGTCTCGGACACCCGATAAATTCACGGTTGCTTCCCCATCTGACCGCTCCCATACGGTTATACAAGAACAGATCCATGCCATAGATATCCGTATCTTTTAATCCCAATTCTTCTGCAACTAAGGATCTTACCTCTCCTTGTTCTTTCACGCTTCCCGATAATATCGGTAACATATCAATCTGTTTATTAACAGCTCTTCCTTCATTCACTTTCCGGTCCATATGAATTGCAAGACTCGGAATCATCAGAAGATCTCTGTCCACCTTCACAAGTCTGGTTTCGATTCTTTCCCCATTCTTAACCATAACTCTTCCGGCCAGTGACAATGGTCTGTCGAACCATGTCTGGCAGATCATACCGCCGTAACCTTCGGTATTCAGTACCGTATATTTCTTTGCGACCTCAATCTCCGCATTCTCTTTCAGTTTAAATGCCGGCGAATCACTGTGTGATGCTGTCACATGGAAACTGTAGTTGTCCAGTTCTTTTCCGGCTTTTACTGCAATGATACTGGAATTATTTCTTGTTACATAGTATCTTTTCCCAGGTTTGATCTTCCACTTTTCTGACTCTTTTAATTCTTCGAATCCTTCCTGCTTCAGGATCTCTTTTAATTCTGCAACCGCATGAAATGCTGTCGGTGCATGTTCTATAAATGTTGTCAGTTCTGATATGATATTTGTTTCCATTATATTCCTCTTCATCTTCCGTTTTGTTCCGTTCCTGTCTGACAAATGTAAACGGTTCTTTACTGTACTTCCCCATAATACAGCAGATCGTCATTACAAACAAGCACCAACCGCCAAAGAAATCCCTGTTTATTTTGCAAACATACCAACGATATCTTTTACCATCACAACAGCTTTATCCATTCCTTCTACTGTAATGTGCTCATATACCCCGTGGAATGCATATCCGCCTGTTCCAAGATTCGGAAAAGGAAGTCCTTTGAAGCTTAATCTTGCACCATCCGTTCCCCCACGTATTGGCGCAACATCCGGAACGATATCTGCATTCTCGGCCGCTCTCGCATCCACGATTCCCAATTCTTTCATCTCTTCTACCAGTAACTTTGCAAGTACCAGTTCTCTGTCTGCTGATGGAACAGTCTCACTGTTCTCATCGCTTGTTGTCCACACGGACACATACTTTAAAAATCTTTCGTAAGCTTTCATCTTACTTCCTCGCTTTCTGCATTTCATATTCTTATTGTAAATCATCCTTTGCAAAATATATATTTGCGAATGTCGACAATATAATATTCTTAATTTTGTTATATTTTTCTTTGAATTTATGTTAAAATTCTTCTAGATGTTCTAATAACAACTAATTTATATCATATCAAAGTGAGGTACATACATATGAAATTAATGATTGCATCCGATATCCACGGCTCTGCTTACTACTGCCGTAAAATGCTTGACGCTTACAAACGTGAAGGTGCTGACCGTCTTCTTCTTCTCGGAGACATCCTTTATCACGGTCCACGCAATGACCTGCCAAAAGATTACAATCCAAAGGAAGTCATTGCCATGTTAAATCCTATGAAACAGGAGCTGCTCTGTGTCCGCGGTAACTGCGACACGGAAGTAGACCAGATGGTACTGGAATTCCCGATTCTTGCCGACTACTGCTTCCTTGAAATTGACGGGCGCACCATCTTCGCTTCTCACGGACATCATCACAATCCAAAGAATCCTCCGATGTTGAAAAAAGGAGATATTCTTCTGAATGGTCATACACACATTCCTGCAAATGAAGATATGGGGGATTTTATCTATATGAATCCAGGTTCTGTATCAATTCCTAAGGAATGTTCTGCTCATGGATATATGATCTGCGAGGGCGGCGAATTCACCTGGAAGGATCTGGAAGGAAATATCGTTGGGATTTAATTTAGAAGGCATGACTACCCGGACCTGCATAAAAAGTAGGAAGCCGTTCCTGTTCAGGTTCCGTCGGTAGGAAATACTAAAGCGTCAAAATTATGCTAAAAACGGTCTTCCTACTTTTTATTCCGTGGGTATCAAATGCCTCAAGAATGAAATGGCAATTGCGTAACGGTTGTGACAGCGGAAGGTTACAGTAATCAGCTGTCA
>ERZ1673722.1231-NODE-1231-length-26921-cov-8.723814_pt1 | contig 26921 bp, 28 predicted proteins | sample MGYA00580222_ERZ1673722 | MGnify/ENA primary metagenome ERZ1673722 (study PRJEB41218, sample SAMN15661750) | gut metagenome | host: Homo sapiens | place: Canada: London | collected 2015-08-20/2019-03-30 | study: EMG produced TPA metagenomics assembly of...
AATCGCTTACCGAGCTTGATGATTTGCTGGAAAGTCTGAATCTGTCGTTTGGAACTGATATTTCTAAATATAAATTAGATAAAGAATAAAAAATGAGACATAATAAGAAATTCAACCATTTGGGTCGTACTGCCTCTCATAGAAACGCTATGTTGGCTAATATGGCGTGTTCTTTGATTAAGCACAAAAGAATCACTACGACCGTTGCAAAGGCTAAAGCTCTGAAGAAGTTTGTTGAGCCTTTGATTACAAAGGCTAAAGACGATACGACTAATTCCCGTCGTGTTGTATTTAGCAATTTGCAAGACAAGTATGCTGTAACTGAATTGTTTAAAGAAATCTCTGTGAAGATTGCTGATCGTCCGGGTGGTTACACTCGTATTATCAAGACTGGTAACCGTTTGGGTGACAATGCAGAAATGTGCTTCATTGAACTCGTTGACTACAACGAAAACATGGCTAAGGAAAAGGTTGCCAAGAAGGCTACTCGTACCCGCCGTTCAAAGAAAGCTGCTGCTACTGAAGCTGCTCCTGCTGCAGAAACATCTGCACCGGTTGCCGAAGCTCCTGCTGCTGAGGAAGCTAAAGCTGAATAATTCAACTATTCTTTTTATATATAGAAGCCGTTCCAATTTGTTTGGAGCGGCTTTTTATTTCCTAAAAATCGGCATAAGGCGCAAAGAAAAGCAAAGTTCTACTTAAAAACAAGCAGGTCAGCATCTTGGATGCAGGGCGGCGAAAAGCAGATTTCGGCGTAAAACACCTCGAAATACGTCTTTCGGACAGCGTTCAGCTACTAAATAGCTACCAGTCCACGAAGGCGGCGAGTAACGCATAACAAGTTCTGTTTCATTATATTGCATTGTTTTGCATAGCTCTTGGTAACGAATAAGTAACTACCTTTAGAAACGAAAATTTTAGAGTTATGGAAACAAAGAGAAGTACGTTCAAGACCTTGTTCTACATCAAGAAAACAGCCGTCAGGAACAGCGATGGCAAGGCTCCCATCATGGTGCGCATCACCATTGACGGCAAGGAAACCGTGTTCAGTTCCAAGCTGTTCGTCACCCCTGGTTTGTGGGAAAGCGGCAAGGCGAAAGGCAAGTCCGCCGAGGCTACCGGGATAAACGAGCAGTTGAAAGAAGTCACAACCCGGCTCACCAACCACTACCACCGCATCCTCCGGGAAGAGGACTTCGTCACCGCCGAAAAGCTGCGCAACGCCTTTCTCGGCATCGGCGTGATGGAGAACTGCATACTGAAAGACTTCGAGAACATGAACAAGGAGTTCAGGGCGATGGTCGAGAAAGGGCAGCGTGCCAAGTCCACCTACAACAAGTACCTGACCGTTTACAGCCATTTCCAGACATTTCTCTGGGAGAAGAAGAAACGCACCGACATGGCGTACAAGGAGCTGACAAAGGAAATCATAACCGACTTCGATAAATACCTGCGTGTGGAGAAAGGACTGTGCGGCAACACCCTCTGGATATACACCATGCCCCTGCTCAGCCTGACCGACAAGGCTTGGCGACGTGGCATCGTCCGTACCGACCCCTTCGGAGAGTACAGCCTCGAAATGCAGGAGACCGACAGGGGCTATCTCACGGAGGAGGAGCTGCGCACGCTGGCGGGCACGGTCTTCGTCAAGAAGCAGACCAACCTCGTGCGTGACATGTTCCTCTTCGGCTGCTTCACCGGGCTTAGCTACATTGATATAAAGACGCTCACCCACGACAAGATACAGCGCATGGACTTCGACGGCGAGGAATGGATCATCACCCGGCGCACCAAGACACGTGTGTCGAGCAACGTGCCCCTCATGGAGATAGCCAAAGAGTTAATCGAACGCTACAAGGGGCTTGCCGGGGGCGACCTCGTCTTCCCCATGCCCAGCAACAGCACGTGCAACAAGCACCTCAAACGGATTGCCGAAGCCTGCGGCATCCGCAAGGACATCGGCTTCCACCTTTCCCGGCACACCTTCGCCACGACTGTCTATCTCTGCAACGGCGGCACGATAGAGGCACTTTCCAAGATACTCGGTCACAAGCACATTTCCACTACCCAAATCTACGCCGAAGTCACCAACCGGATGGTCAGCTCCGACTTCCGGGCTATCTCCGACAACCTCGCCGCCATGCAGCGGAGCGTGCTGGAGAAGAAGGACAAGGGCAAGGGCGGGAAACGGGTGCGGGAGCGTGCCGCCCTGCGTGAGACGGCTTGACGCCCCGGTGCAAAACACGGCAAAGGCAGGAACCCCAAATGCGGTATTCCTGCCTTCGCTGCATATTCCGATGCACACCCCCGTTCGTTTATGTTGGACTTTTCCCTCGTTTGCGCTTTCGCCGCATATCGACATAATTTTCTTCCAACATACGCAGCAAGTCCGACTGGCGGTAGAGCGTCTTGCCCGGCAGTGATATGTACGGGATAAGCCGCTGTGTGCGGTAGTCCTGCAACGTCCTCGGCGTGATATGCAGTATGCGGCACACGTCCTCGCCCGTGAGATAGACCTCGCCGTTCATCGCCGGGCGGAAATGCGCCGTCACCGTGTCGATGTACCGCATCCCCTGCTCCAGAGCCTCGAAGTACGCCCGTACCTCTTCCGTCTCTTTCGTTATCACTTCCATCTCACTCGTCCCCCGTCATTTCCCGGCTCATGGATTCCACGAACGCCTCCACGTCCTCCGTCCGGTAGTAAATCTTGTGGTTGATTTGGCTGTACGGCAGCAGCCCCCGGTCACGGTACGTCTGCAACGTCCGCTTGCTGATGCCCAGCTTCTCGCACACGTCCGCACCGTCCATCCAGTTCATCTTTTCGGGCGGGCGGTAACGGGCGCAAAGCTCCCTCACGTGCTTCGAGAAGCAGCCGAACCGCTCTTTCATCTCCTCGAAGGTCTTTTTCTCGATACTTACTATTTCCATTGCGTTCATACGTTTTTCGTTATGCACCGGCAAATATACCGCTCTCTACATGCTTATGTACCGAAACCGTACCGCTTGTCCTCGTTTTGCGCCACGTTCGTAGCCTTGTCACGCTCCGGGCGGTGAAAATCAGGGAGAAGTCCTGCATAAACGCACGCTATCCTGCATATTTTCCGCCGCTTTCGTTTGCCGTTTACCGGATATTCGCCATATTTGTGCAGAACCAAACCCGGAAGTATTATGGAAGAGGCTGTTTTCGTCGGGCAGTACACCTTTCTGGTGACGCCCCAAGTGTTCGAGGAAGAGGAGCGCATCTTGGGCAAGATCGTCCGCCGCAACGATAAGATCACATTCGAGGGCAAGAAAATTTCCAACGCCGTCTATCGGTTCAAGAGCGGCGAGAAAACCGACCTCTTCGTCAAGCTCTTCTCCATCGCCGCCAGCCGCATCCGGGTCATTCAGGAGAACAGGCACCGTGCCGTGCTGATACCCGTTCCGGCATCCACCCGTGCGAAGCACCGCACTCGCTACGAGGCGTTCTGTCACAGGCTGTCGGCGGACATGGGAGTTGCCGACGGCTACGGGGCGATTACCGTCGCTTATGATCGGGCACAATACAAGGGCACGCACGGGAACGAAGACCGCACCGCCAATCTGGAGTTCCATTCCGAATATTTCAAGGACAAATGTGTACTGATCATAGATGACGTGATTACAACCGGTTCCACGTTCCTTCAGCTACGGCGCAAGCTGATAGAGCACGGGGCAAGGTTCGTGATAGGCTTGTTCCTTGCCAAGACCATCGCTTTCGAGGACGAGCGGAAGGAATAAGGCGAGAAAGCTCTCATGTGTTTCTCCTTTCAGGTTATCGTGAATGGTCTAACTCGATGTACCAGTTCCCCTTGATGGGCTTGTACAGCGTGGTGTCGTTATATGTCCTGCGGTAGATTTCGTTCAGGTCGCCTTGTTCGGTGATGCTGATATTCCGGCGGCTTCTCAATTCAGGATCGTAAACGAAACTCTTGGACGTTCCCGCATCCACGATACCGTGGGAGTAGTACGGCATTGCAAGGCTCAACTTTGCCGAATCTGCCATTTCCCGCTCCTGACGGTCAACAAGGACGAGACCGCATCCTATCTCTGACAATAAGGAATCGAGCAGTATTCGTTCCGGCTTCAACAGCCCATACACCGGGGTGTCTTGTTCGTCACTCGTTTCATCGGGCAGCTCGATCTCTTGCGTTGCCGAATCGAGTATCATGATGCCTTCAGGAGAAAGCGGCGGATAATGAAAACTCCCTTCCGTACAATCCGCCATGATTTCGTACACCTTGTTAAACACCGCCTCGTGCGTGTTGAAGTGCTGCATCATTTCCTCGTCCGACGGCGGCATGGGCGGCTCGCAACTCACAGCGGAGATTAATTCCTTCATTCTATTTATTGGGTATGTTGCTTGAACATTCTCCACCGCCTTCATCTTCTTGCCGGTTATTCCTTCCAGTGCGGTTGATAATAAAACCATCGCAGGGATAAGGGACAAAACAATGGAGAAAAAGAAAAAGTTACGCCGGGTGGGGCTGAACTTACGTCCCGCATAATGCTGCATGACTGCTTTTCGTCGGGAAGGCGGGTATATTTTGCCAAGCAGCCAGCCACTCGCAATAATGACAATAGTCATTACGATTAGAAGAATGGCTGAAAACACTTCGAACACGAAGCGGTCATAAAGGAAATGACTGGCTATGGTCAGAATGGGCATAAAGATAAAAGACACGATGCAAGCCATCAGCATGTCATTTCCTCTGGGTTGTCTGATATTGACCTTGTGATAGTTCTCCCATGTTATTTCTCCCAACCAGAACAGGTAGTCGAAGAAATAATAATGCCGTTGTCGTTCTTGCTCTTTATATTCCCGTTTCTTCATTCTAAATATATTGCGTGGGTAATGTTTGTGAATAGCTGACCGTTAAGGGAGATTACTCCGCTTGTTATATGTCTCTATTCAATGGGATAACAGTTCCAATTATATTTTTTCATTAACCTTTCCATTGCTTCATTCTCTGCATTATTATTTCTAAACCTAATATATACAGATTTTAGTGCTTTCAAATGGGGTAATGTTCTTTCAAATGCATCGGTTGTTAGTTGGGTTAGTTCCGTTGCAACAAAACGCTTCAAATTGGAAAGGGATGTGAGATCATCAATTCCATAATGCAGATTCGGGCAGCCAGCTAATTCCAACAGTTCCAAGTTTTTCAATTTTGATAAGTTGGGTAAAGTTTCAAGACTGAAAGTCCAATGCAGGTGAAGTCTTTTTAAATTCACTAATTGGGAAATCCATGAAAAATCCGAGCAATTAGTTTGTCTTTTCAGATATAGATACTCCAAATTTGGAAATTTTTCAGGCAAAGACTCACCGTTTATCAATTTAGAAAATATTGATAATTTCTTCATATTAAGGTTTGGATTCAGGCATAGTACATCCAATTTTTTAGCCTCTAATTCTTTAAGTTCTGTCAAATTATTAATGACAGAATATTGTTTTTTAGAAATTTCCATGTAATCTCCGAAACAAAGAGTATCCAAGAATTTTAATTTTTGCAGACTTAGCAATGATATATTCTTTTTAATCAGACCTAAAATTGAAAGACTTTGTAGAAGTGGAGTATATTGAACAAAATCAATAGAATCTAATTCTATATTATGTGGAAAATTCGTGATAAGCAAATGCCGGACATTACTCAAATATTCTGTAATATTGAGATTGTATATCAAATCAGCTTCTTCCTGACCTACACCTAAATCACAATCAATACATATTCTGCAATCATTCATCACAAGTAACTTATTAATGGCTTGTAACTGACTTTCTGTATAACCTTGTGTGCCAAATAGCTGTAGTGATTCTCCCGATATTAAAGTTATATCATGGATTTCTTGTGATGTTTGTTTGCGAATATATATCATATTGAACTTTTTTAAGATACCTAATGTTTGGCAGCTAATCGCCATTTCGGGCGATTGAAGTGTATGTTAGTGTTCATTTCATACCTAAATTATTCATGATGTCAGTATAGACCCAATTAATTACAAGGGTGTTCTTAACAATGCCTCTCGTAATCTATTAATCAATCCTTTAGAACTGATACATTCCATTGGACTTATATTATCTATGATAGGAATTGCCCTTTGAATCCATTTGATGCTATCGTTATAAAAATAATAATATACTACGTAAGCTATATCCTCATGAGGATTTAGATACTCCTTCAACTTGTTTAATATGTCATAGTTTGTATTAAAATAAGGGGAATCGACTTCTTTTTTTGCAGTTTCTGCAAAATGAGACCAAATTTCATCTCCAGAGTATTCATTTTCTAATTTTGCATCCATTTTCACACAATTATCATATTAAACACTAACATGTAATTATCTACGGTTTCGCTGTCATCCTCGCTTCCTGCCTTGATATACAGCGATTCCTTTTCGTCACCTACAAATATAAAGAATACGAATGAAACTCAGGAATATTTGGTTTTCATTTTTTCAAGGTATGCTCAAAAGCAGTTTTGTGTGGGGTTATTGGGGCGTTCCCCTTCGGGTCGGGCTTTCCGTTACAAGTCCTCGCCGGGCTGTGGGCTTTCCGCTGCAATCCCTAACGTGGGTGAAAGGGGCTTTACCTTTTGGATTCATTTTTCGGAATATGGGCTGTTTCCTCCATAGCGTCCGCTCCCGACCACTCCGGCAGGCTGCATGGCCGAAGCCGGACATCGGGGCGGAAGGACAAACGGAACACATCCGTCCGTACCGTTATCGGCATATCCCTTTCCAGACCATCGCTTTCGAGGATGAAGAGGAATAGCTATTTCACTTTTGCGGTAATTTCATCTATCAGGTTCGTAATTTTCTCAATGGAATACTTTTCTATCAATCTTCTGTTTGCCGCTTCTGTCTTTAATTTCTCACTGATTAATTTTAGTTGGGGCAGATCCGATTGGCAGCATTCGTTCAAGTATTCTATTTCAGTGCCATAGGAGGTATATTTATAACGAGACTGCAAAAAATGCAAAAAGGTGTTGCGTGATTCGTTGGACAATCCCAAAATGCTTTTTGAAACCTTGTCCGCATCAGCCTCTTGGAATATTGAAGTATCCCTATAAAAACGCTGTTTGACCGGGATTGCATCGTTTAATGCCAGATTCAGGCGTTCGCAAGTTTCATCCGTTAGATTTTCCAGCATGGCAGACACTTTATTAGGACATTTCTCAAATCTTTGCTCGAATAGTTTTTGAAAATACGCAACCAGTACATTCAAAATTCGATCTGAACCAATATTAGAATGATTCCTTCTTACACCCGCATGTACTTTTGAGTTACAATTCAACAACCTCTCCATGTCGCTGATACCTTCCATCAGCCTGTCTATGGAGTGCTTGCCTTGGGCAATGATGTCTTCCTCGGATACGTGAACAAGGTTGTCGCTATATAAAACCGATAGTACAGATATAATGACAAACAATTCTTTTAGATCAACGCTTTCATCCGCAAAGTAATATCGTACCGTTTCCCCGTAGTGTTTCTCGTATTCCCCGTTATCCAGTCTCCAATAGTCGTACAGGTAATCCCAACTGTTCAAACTTGCGTCTTCGGCTGCAAAATATTGTTGCAGGTAGGTCGTGTCAAAATACCCGCTTTCCAGATAGCAGACAATTTCATTAACGATGAATCTATCAAAAATATCCAACTGTTTACCTATCTCTATAAAACGGTATTTGGAGAGGATTTTTTCACGCTCCTCATCTTTCTCTTTATCCGGGAACATGTCATACAGGCTGTTGAATAGGCTTCCGATCCGGGTATTCCCACCCTTATACTCGCAGTAAACGGCGACAAAATTTGCCAACAACGATGTTATGACAAGTTTGTACTTGGGAGATTTATGATAATGCTCCGGCAAAGCCATGGCTATCCTGTGATAATCGTTCAGACATTGCCGCAGGACTCTTAAATTATCGAATTTAGAGGCATGGAATATCTTGATGATAAGCTCTTTGTTCTCAGACAAGAGGTTCCTGTTGTTGGTGGATATCTCGCCAATGAAGAAATCGAGTGTCTCCCCTATATTCAATTTGATCTCAAAAGTGCGCCCGATAGTCTTTTCCTTGAAATCCTTGAATTTCAACTTGCACTTATCGTCCTCTTTTTCGGAAATCTTGTTCTCATCGCCAATGATGATGACTTTGCATTTACAATGTTCCGAAAAGTAATTGATGTATCCCAACAAGGTTTCCAGTTTTACATCACATCTTTCAAGGTCGTCAAAAATCAGAATCTTGTTTCCTTTTATTTCGGAATTTTCTTCTTTCAACAACAAAATGGAGTCCAAGTCACAGGTTACACTCCCTTCATCCTTTCCGTCACCGTCGATGTCATATTTCAAAGCGATTTTCGAGGCGGCTTTTAATATATTCTTGGCCAGTTTCATTCCCTTGCTGTACAGCCACGGGGATATTTCCTTGTTGATTTGTTCTGTGATTTGCTGGGTAGTGGTCAAACCATATAAAGACACATATATGGGCCGCCATTTTAACTTGTCTGCATCTTTATCGTTTTTCAGTTGCTTTATCCATTGGCGGATAAAAAACGTTTTGCCGCATCCCCAGGCACCTCGCAGCATGATGGCATATTGCGGATCGGGTATTTCCGCATATTCATTTAAAAAGGTGAGTATGTTTTTATTCATAACCATGTTCATTAGAGGTTTCAAAGTTACTGAAAAAGAGTCATAATGTTTGGCAGCGTTCCGCCTTAAGCGGTAGTGCTGTTTGTTCTCTAAAGCTTAATGTCTTTTCTGGAAAATCAAGGCACTATTTCGTAAATGGTTCGGTCACTATTCTTGAAAATGGTCTGCTCAATCTGACTTCCGACCTTTACTATACTGTCTATGTCAGCATGAACTTTCAGGCTGATAACAGGTGCATATTTCAGATGTTCGTAATCGACTGGAGTATTGTTATAGGTCGTTTCGACAATAGGATAATTATGTTCCTTTGCAAACTGTTTCAAGGTATCTATGTAGGGAAGCTGCTCTTTACCCATAGCTTCAAAATCTATGTAAAACTTTCCGTTCTCCTGCACAAAATAGATGCAGTCCACACCATTGGAACAAATACCTATAAAATCATAATCTGTTTTTCCTGCCTGCACGTTTCTCAATACATCCGGCAGTTTGTCTATCGTGATCCGGGCAGCAACCAGAATATTAGAGTTTATACCGTCGTTTTGCGTTACTCGTTTACTCCCATGCCCGCAACTCAATAAACTTAAGATAGAAGTAAATATTCCCATAATTTTTAAGAATCTCATAATTTTATGCTTATTGTTAGGTAGTTAATATTCGGTGGATAACCGACCTTTGGGGTGGTTAAGCCGCTTGTTATAAACTTATTTCTAATCTCCTGAAACAAAAAAATGATAGCCACCTTTGATAATCATCTCTAAATTTTTAATAAATGATTGAATTAGGATACGAGTCTCTTTATTAATTTCTTTCTTGTTATAATCAATAGCAATATCCTTAATCAAGAAAAGATTATCTATTATTAACCTCGTATCTCCATACTCATCTATTGCAAGTCCTGTTTTTCGATAAAATTCATCGAATATCGGCTTTAATTCTTCAAACTCACTATATTTCAAGGAGAAAGATGTTTCTAATTCTACATTGTAAAAATCTATCATACTTGAGCCTGATATTAAGTTTATAACATATAATTATCTACGTTTTCCGCTGTCATCCTCGCTTCCTGCCTTGATATACAGCGATTCCTTTTCGTCACCTACAAATATAAAGAATACGAATGAAACTCAGGAATATTTGGTTTTCATTTTTTCAAGGTATGCTCAAAAGCAGTTTTGTGTGGGGTTATTGGGGCGTTCCCCTTCGGGTCGGGCTTTCCGTTACAAGTCCTCGCCGGGCTGTGGGCTTTCCGCTGCAATCCCTAACGTGGGTGAAAGGGGCTTCACCTTTTAGCTTCATACCTCGGAATACGGGCTGTTTCCTCCACAGCGTCCGCTCCCGACCACTCCGGCAGGCTGTGTGGCCAAGAGCGGACGCAGAGGCGGAAAGGACAAACGGAACACGTTCGCCCGTACCGTTGCCCGGATCTTCGGCTGTTCGCCGAAACTTTCCGTGCGCCGTCCCGTTCAAAAGAGTTCCCCCGTTGTTTGTCCGGCAGCCGCCTGACCGTCCTTTCGTTTCCTAATCGTTATCATTCCCTATCCGGGCTTTGCCGTGACTGCACGGACATATGTCTGCGGAACTTACCGCCCGTTTTCCGCCACTTCCCTCGCACGGCCATCCGCAAGCCGGACAGCCTGACCGCTCCGTCCGTTTACCGTAAACCGGACGGCAAGCACCTCGCCAACCCGCACGGCACATTGCCACGCAAGCATCCCTTTTTCTGACCCGATGAATCGGCGAAAAAGAAACGCTTGCGTGGCAAAGAGCCGTCTTTCTCTCCCGCAATGACCAACCAGCCTTTCTTTTCCCTTTTCCGGAAACCGGGGTTCCCGTCTTTCCGCCTTGCTTTTTCTTTTCAGCACCGGGCAAGTAACCGGTCATTCATTCAATCTACTGAAAGGCGATTTTTTCCCTAAGCTGATTGGAAAAACATTGACGAAGGTAGGCGGGGGAGAAAGCAAATCCGCAAAAAATGCAAAATCTCCACCCTGCGGGTAGTATTTACCATTTTTTCAGATGGTTGCAATTCTCCCTTTCCGCTTTCTATGATTGTCAATGTTCTTCCCAATCAGCCAAGGGGAAAAAATGGTTGGGGCGGCAAGCGATGATAACGAAAACAAGTAGTAACATTTAAATCTTTTAAGTTATGGCAGCAGATTTTTCACAAGCAGCGATTTATGTAGGCACTTACGCCAAGTACAATGCAGGTTCGCTTTTCGGCAAATGGTTCAATCTCTCCGATTTTACCGACAAGGACGAGTTTATGGAAGCGTGCAAGAAACTCCACAAGGACGAGGACGACCCCGAATTTATGTTTCAAGACAGAGAAAACATACCCGAAGAACTTGTAAGCGAAAGCTGGATTTCAGAAAAATTTTTCGAGTTACGGGATAAGGTGGAAGATATGGACGCAACCGAGCAGGAAGCCTTTTCCATTTGGCTCGACTACGAGAGCAGGGATTTAAGCAAAGATGATGCGGACGACCTTGTAAAGAAATTCAAAGATGATTATATCGGAAAGTATGACGAGGAAGAAGATTACGCCCGTGAAGTGGTTGAACAATGTTACGAAGTCTCCGATTTCGTTCTGAATTATTTTGATTATGCCGCTTTCGCACGTGACCTGTTTAACGGGGACTACAAACACATAGACGGTTTTGTATTCCATGCCTAAATATTAACAAGGGCGGAGCAATCCGCCCACAACACCCAAGAACATGAAAACGATACTCATTTACAAACTGATTTACCGCCTAATCCTTTGGGCTGTGGTGGTTTACTTTCTCACCACCACCGCAGGGCAGTTTTTCGCCTTATGGCTTGCCGTGGCTCTGTTTTACTTCGTGGCACGGTTCATTCTCGCCCTTGTTTGGCGGTTGTTTGTCGGTATCGTGTTCATCTTGATAATCATTCTTTTAATACTCTAAAATTTACCGATATGGAAACAAAGACATTGACAGAAAACGGAATATCCACTACCAAAGGTTTGGGAGAGGAAAAATATCTGAAATGCTGTTTAGGAGCGTTCAAAGGACAGATTTATTATCAATATGATTATCGCCATTTGAATGGCGAATTGTTCTCAACCCTTAGAAAAACGCTGGAGCAGTGCAGGCAGGAGCGGGACAAATGGCTGCAAAAGAAAACGGTAGCCTTTTCGGGACACCGCAGCAGTCGGATAGCCAAGTTTTCAACAGACCGAGAAAAACTCTTTAGGGAAGTCGCTTTCGACACGTTCGTGGCTATCGAATCCTTTTGCATCGAAAAGGGCTACCACACGTTTATAACGGGAATGGCTGACGGCTTCGACCTTATCGCAGCCGAGGAGGTTTTGAACCTCAAAAAGAGATACCCCTATATCCGTCTGAAATGCGTAGTCCCGTTCAAAGGACAAGCCGAGCGGTACACCGAAGCCGACAAGCAGCGTTATAACGGCATTTTGGCGCAAGCCGATGAAGTGATAACCTTGCAGGATGAATATTCGGAAGGCTGTTTCTTCCGTCGCAATGACTACCTTTTGGAAAACTCCGCTTTCCTCATGGTCTATTACGATGCACTCGCAGCCGTGGGCGGCACGTTCTACACCCTCAAACGGGCGGTAGAGCAAAAGAAGAAATTCGCTAACGTATGCTATAACCGCAGGTAGCCCCATAAGGGCGGATTTTCCGCCCGCTACTTTCTTTCGTGAGCCGGAGCGGAGAAAGAAAGATAGCAAAGAAACCGATTTATCAACCGAACAAATTTATCAAGAATAATAAACAATCAACTTAAAATAAACGAATTATGAAGACAAAAGTAAATCAATCAGCAGCAGAGAGAAACATCACATTGGTAGCGTTAGCAAACATTCAGCCGAGCGGTTTTAACCCACGCAAGAGCTTCGATGAAGCGAGCCTTTACGAACTTGCCGAGAGCATCAAGCAGCAGGGAGTATTACAGCCTATCACCGTGCGCCCCATTGACGGAACAGACCGTTACGAGATTGTTTTCGGGGAGCGCAGATACCGTGCATCCGTCATCGCTGGCAGCGAGGAAATTCCGGCTATCGTTTCCGAGTTGTCGGACGAGACAGCCGAGGAAATGGCGATTACCGAGAATTTGCAGCGTAAGGACGTGACACCCATAGAGGAAGCTGCCGCCTATCAAAAGCTGATAGAGAGCGGACGCCATACCGTACAAACGTTGGCGGTACTTTTCGGCAAGAACGAGAACTACATCCGTACCCGTTTGAAATTCACCGCCCTTATCTCCGAAATTGCTAACCTGTTGGAGACGGACGAGTTGTCTATCAGCGTGGCTGCCGAAATCTGCCGATACGGTGAGGACATACAGAGGGAAGTGTACGAGAAGCATTTGCAGGACGAGGGAACGTATAACAGTTGGCGGGGACTGAAAGCTGCCGATGTAGCCAAGCGCATCGAGCAGAATTTTACCACCGACTTGAAATACTACCACTTCGACAAGACCGAGTGCGCCACGTGCGCCCACAACACCAACAACTTGCTGTTGTTCTGTGACGGTGGGTGCGGACATTGTGCCAACCGCACATGCCTTGCCGAGATGAACGCCTCTTTCCTCATGGAGCGAGCCGTGCAAATCATGCAGAACCAACCGAACGTATCGCTCTGCCGTGACCGATACAGCACCAACGAAACGGTAGTAGAACGGCTAATCGCTTCGGGCTACGAGGTCGAAACCCTTGAAAGGTACACCGCCTTTCCCAACAGCCCCAAAGAACCCAAAGCCGAGAACTTCAACAGCCCCGAACGCTACGAGGAAGCCCGTACCCGTTACGAACAGCAGTGGGCGGACTACACGGAGCAGGAAGAAGAAATCAGCCGCAGGAGCGAAACGGGAGAAATCACCGTCTATGCCAAGATAGGGCAAAAGGAGATTGCCTTCTGTTACGTGGAGAACGTCACCGAAGCGCAGGGGACAGACGGGACAGCCGCACCGCTTTCACCCGTTCAGAAATTGGAGAAGCAGGACGAGCGCAACAAGGAGATAGCCCTTGAACGGACGGTAGAGGACACCAAGAAGCAGATACTCGCAGCCGACATCACGGGCGGCAGGTTCAGTGCGGACGAAGATACCATGTTGTACTTCTTCCTTTTGTCCTCACTCCGAAAGGAACACTTTGCAGCCGTGGGTATCGCAGAGGACAAGCAGTACATCACGGACGAGGACAAGATAAACATTATCGGCAACCTCACGGTAAAGATGAAAACCATCATCCGCAGGGATTTCCTTGTAGCCAATTTCAAGGGCGCATACGGCAACAACACCGTGGCAACCCTCTTGCTTGACTTCGCACGCAAGCACATGCCCGAAGAACTCGCCACCATTGAGAACGGGTACAACGGGGTGTACGAGAAACGACACCAGCGTATAGAAGAAAAGAAAGCCGTTCTCTTAGTGCAGGAACGGGCAAAGGAACGCAAGGTTACGCAACCCGAAGAGATTGCAGCCTAAAGACAAAGGGCAGGGCGGAGAAATCCGCCCGCTACTTTCTTTCGTGAGCCGTGACGGAAAAGAAAGATAGCAAAGAAACCGATTTATCAATCGTTTAATTTTATAACCATGAAGCAGGAAATCAGACAGAACGGAAAAACCATCCTTCACAGCGAGGACGGTTGCAGCATCCCCATGATATTCAACAACCTTGTCGGGAAGAACCTCAAAGGCAGGGAGTATTCGGACTATATCGCTTTCGTAGCCATTCCCGACATGGGCTTTACCTACGGGAAGATAGAGTATTATTCGGACGGAAACCTAATCGCAACGGGGGAAATCACGCCATAACATTCCCCCCCTTGTGTTTCATTGCCGGAAGTCCGGGACGGGTAGCGATCCGCCCGGACTTCTTTTTTTACCCGCCCGTGGGAAAGGATTGACCCATTTTCGGACGCACTTCTTTTTCTTTCGGTGAGCCGTGGGCGGGAAAAGACAAAGAAGCAAAAAGAAACCCCTTGACTCACCGGATTTTTTAGCCAAGCTCCACACTCATTTTTTAGCAAACCTACGGGGAAAAACGGACAAGTAGCAAGGCTGAACCTGCCGGTTTTGCGCACAATCTCCACACCTTTGGGTCGTATTCCACGCAAAAGCCTTGCATGAAGTCCGTTCTTTCCCCGTGCCCCAAAGCAAAAAATAAATGTTTCACTTTTAATTTTTTGCATTATGAATACACTGTCTTTCCCTCAAATCACCGTAAGTTACAAGGACGCTGACGCATCCAAGAGAATTAAAATCCACTCTTCCAAAGAGTCTTACGACCTGTTCAAACCCGTTTATGAGGATTGCATGCAGCACCATGAAGAGTGCTGGTGCATGTACCTGAACAGCGCAGGCAAGCTGCTGGGTGTTTCGTGTATTTCACGCAACGGGATGAACAGCACCGTGGTGGATATACGCATCGTCCTCCAGACGGCTCTCGTTTCCCATGCTTCGATAATCATACTCTCGCACAACCACCCGTCCGGCACAACCGTGGCGAGCACGCTGGACAACAACCTGACCAGCCAGTTGAAAAAAGGCTGCGAGGCTATCGGCATACATCTTTTAGACCACATCATACTGACCGAGGACAGCTATCTCAGCTATGCCGATGAAGGGATGCTTTAAGCACCCCTTTTTTGTTCACGGGCTATTTTGCACTTCTTTCTTTCATGAACGGGGTGGAAAAGAAAAGAAGCAAAAGAAACCTGTCGTTCAACTGAAAACAGAAAAGGCTACATCGCAGTGATATAGCCTTTTGAACAGAACTGACCGGGTATTACATTTTCAACCCCTTTTTCCGTTCCTGCCGTATGGCAGAAAAAGAGAAGTCCCCCGTTTCCTTGTCGAACCTTACCGCCTTGTCCTTCTGCACGCCGTCCGGCGTTTCCATCCGTTTCACGTTCAGCGGCTTGCCGTTATAAAAGTCCGTCATTTGCCGATAGCTGAACTTTTCCCCCGTCAGGCTTTCCATCAGGTTGTTCAGCGTATAGATGCTGTCTTGGTTATGCACGCTCTCCGGCACAAGCTCCGGCTGTTTCTCCAGCAGATCCGGGTACAGCGTCTTTGCCATCAGGCAGACCTCCGGCGAGCGTTCCGCCCACGGAATCATCGTGAACGACTCTTGACTGTGGGCGGCGCACTTGACATACACCTCCGGCGTGAGCAGGTTTTTCAGCACCCCGTCCTTCTCGATAGCAGACATCCCCGACGTTTCCACCGCCACCTTCACCCGCTCCGGCGTTTGCAGGTGGACGGGCAGGATGCCGATACACCTGCCGTCCAGCGGCAGCAGGAAGTCCGCTATTTCTCCGTTCATCACTTCCGGGCGTATTGCCGTCGCTATCCAGTAGAGTTCCTCCGGGTTGTTCTCCCGGCACTCCTTCAGCACCTCCATGCACACCTCCGCAAAAGGGATATACTGAACCAGTCTCCGGTGGAAGCCGTGTCCGAAACCCGCCTCCGTTTCCAGTGCACGCAGGCACAGCTCCGGTGTCTTCACCTCTTCGGGCACGTTCTCCAACTGCCAGCCGTCCTCTTCAACGGCGGCACGGCATACCTCCGCCGTGCGTTCATGCCTGCACATCATATCCAGAGGCACTTGATACATCCTTTCTTCTTGTTCCATGTTACTGTTGTTTTTTTATGGGTTGTTTCATATTTTCATTCCGCCCCGCCGCTTGGGGGCTTCGTCCCGTTCCTGCCGTTGCCGTTCTCCCTGCTTCTGTTCCTCCTTCTGTGCTTCCTTCTGGCTGATCGGGGCGATACGGAACTTCTCCTTTTGGCGGTCAAAAGTCACCTCACGGTCTTTCAGAAGACCTTCGGGCAGATCCATGTACTTGACCGCCATCGGCTTTCCCCCGTAGAAGTCCGCCATCTGCCCGTAGGTGAATTTCTCGCCCGTCATCTGCTCCATCAGGCGGCACAGCGAGTACACGTTGCAATAGCTCTCCACGGGCTGCGGGACGACATGGGGATGGGCACGTATCATATCGGGATAGTTCAGGTACGCCGTCAGGCACGCTTCCGGCGAGCGTTCCCTCCACGGTATCGCCACGAACGACATCCAGCCGTGTTCGGCGCATTTCCGCCACAGCTCCGGCGTTTTCAGCCCCGGCTTCACCCTGTCGGAAAGAAGGGCTGACGCCCCCGACACCTCCACCGCCTTCTCCGCCCGCTCCGGCGTTTGCAGGTGGACGGGCAGCAGGGAGAGGCACCTGCCGTCCTCCGCCACCAAAAAGTCCGCCATCTTCCCGTCGAACACCTCCGGGCGGATTGCCGAGGCTACCTCGTGAAGGTCGGCTCTGCCGTCCCCGTACCAGTCCCGCATGGCTTCCATGCAGACCTCCGCAAAAGGAATGTGGTGCAGCAGCGCCAGATGCCCGTAGCCCAGCTCCGCACTCGCTTCCAGCGCACGGCGGCACATCTCCGGGGTTTTCATATCCTCCGGCACGTGTTCCAGCGACCAGCCGAACTCCCGGACGGCATCGGCGCACCGTTCAGCCGTACACTCGTGCCTGCACAGCTCTTTCAGCTCCGCCAATGCCGACACTTCACTCTTCCTCAATTCCACTTCCATCCCCGTCCTCCTTGTCATTGTCCGCATTGAAGTCGAACTCCAGTTCAACCGATTGTCCGTCCGAATCCTCCACCCAGACCGTGAATCCGCTCTGCTCGTCCGACTGCGAGGTATAGTACAGTCGGAACGTCTCTTGCGTGAGCGGGTAGCGGTCATTGGGTAGCAGCACCGTGCCGTCCTCCGTTTTCAGCGTCCCTTTCCCGTCAAAGAGGAACCAGCGGATCGTGTACCGGGTATCTTCCCAGCGACCTTCCCGTTTCAGTTCACAGCGTATCTCCGCCGTCTCGTTCACCTTCAGTTTCTTCGGGACGGGCATCGTCTCGACGGTGAACGGGTATCTCGTCTGAATATCCAGCTTGTCATTACAGGCTGCGACAAGCACGAGGGCGGCCACTATGTAGCAGCCCACGAGCATTTGATAAAATCTTTTCTTCATATACGTTATTATATTATAGTTATTATCGAATCATAAAACGTACACCCACGCCGACCTGCGTGTGGAACCGCCCGCAATCACCCCCGAACAGCACCCGTTGCCGCCCGTTCAGGAGCAGCACCACCTTGTCCGTCAGGTATGCGGACAGCTCCAGCGTCAGCGCACCCCCGTAGATGAAGTTGTCTTCATCCGTCAGCCGAGAACCGTCCGGCAGCAGGCTCTCGCCCCGGTTCACCGTCTCGTACCCGGCAAGAGCGGACAAACCCAGTGCGGCGAAGAATGTCTTCTTCCTGTCGGAAAGGAAGTTCAGGTAATAGCCGCCCTCGCCCGTGAACTGGCTCACCGGATAGAGGCTGCCCCGGTAGTCGTACCGCTTCTCCAAGTATTCCGCACCGATTACCCAATGGTGGGCGTTCCTCGTGTAGGTCGTGACCGCTATCCCGGCGTGGTAGCCGAAACCGTCACCGCTTTTCCAGCGCATATCGTCTGAAAGTCCGCCCGTCAGTTGGATTCCCCTCATTCCGGGCAGGCACCGTTGGGCGTGTGCCTGGTTAAAATGCAGGCACACCCCGAAGAACATGATAAATAACAATACCCTTTTCATCCCTTATTTGATTTTCAGTTCGTTAATCTGTTTTGCCGCCACGAGGTCGGCGTTCTCCACCCGGACGGTCTGGTGCCTGCCGCCGTCCTTCTCGAACAGCTCGATGACCAGCACCTTGTCGTCCGGTATGGTGAATTGCGGAACAACATACACCGTGCGCACGCTGCCTTTCCCGTCCGTCACCAGCACCTCGTTGTAGCTGCGTACCGGGTCGAGTACCCGCTCTTGGATGGCGGTGCGCTTCGGCACTTTCTTATCCACCACCTTGAACTTGATAAAGTCCGTCCGGAAAGCCACGTTCGACTTGTTTCTCGTTTCCGTGTGGAAATAAAACAGCCCGTTATGGGCATGGATGGATTTCAGGAGGAACTGCACCCCGAAGCGTTTGCAACCCAGATGCCGGATTTCCCGCTTGTCCTCCTTGTAGATGCTTTGCATGATCAGCTTCACCAAGAGCGGGCTTTCGTTACCCAACTCACGGAAATAGATGTTCATTCGGGTATGGCTGAAGTCCGTCGTGTCCTCGTTCTCTAAAAAGTCCTTCATCTCGATGTTCAGCATTTCCGGCTCACGGGCATACCGGGCGTTGAATGAATAGAAACTGCCGTCCTCGCAAATCACCGAGAAATTCGTTTCCCCCGGAAACCCTTCGGTGGTCGCCTTCACCCGGATCACGTTCTCCGCACCGTCCGCTTTCCCGGCGATAATCCAGTTGCTTCCCAAGTCCACGTACTTCACCGCCGAGGGGAAGATGATATGCACCGTCTTGGCGAAAGTCACCTGCACCCCGTAAGGTGTCACCATCTGTCGGTAGGGCAACTTCTGTGTCATTCCCTGATACAGGTCGTTGCCCGCAACCCGCTGTATCGTGTCGTTCACTTGTGCGTTCGCACCCGTCACCATGCCCATAAGCAGGGCGACCAATCCAAAAATCTTTCTTAAACTCATAATCATTTTATTTATCAATTACTTAACTTAGTATATACTCACGTCTTCCTACGCATTATTTACTACTCCCATCCGCATGGCTTCCGACCTCATTTTCGCAGCGTGAAGCGAATGACCGGAGTGTAGCGTTAAAAAGCTGTTTGAGCGTAGCGAGTTCTTTTTCTTTAGCGGAACGCAGGGAAAGAGTAGCGAAGAAAATGCAGTCTTGACTTTTTCTTTTTGGTATCTTTTTCTTTTGTGTCAAGACAAAAGAAAAAGTACATCACTGCTTGGCATACAGCATCAGTTCATACCCCGCCTTCAGATGCACCTTCACCGTCCGGAACTTCTTGGCGAGGTACTGGCTGCCGCCCTGCATCAGCCCTCTTGTGATGTCCATCGCCACCTGCTGCCCGGCAGACTGCGCAAACGATATGCTCGTTCCCAGCCCTGCGCCGATGTTCGCCATCGCCTCCTTCGCCGCTTCCTGCTCCAGTGACGAGGGCACGGAGAGCCCTTTCTGCCCGTCGCTGTCATATACCGCCAGCTCCACGGGCAGCAGGTTCCCCCGGTACTCGATGCTCGATACCACGATGTCCAGCCGTTCCCCCTGCACCTTGCCCGTTCCCGAAACAAGGGTGTTCTGTGGTATGACAAGGTTTCCCGCTTGCAGCGGTTCGAGTAGCCGGAGCTTCACCGTCTGTCCGTCCATAATCGTCTGATCCTCGTGAATGCACGCCCGTATCGTATTCTTCCCGATGGCGTACCCGCTGCCCACCGCCGTGTTGAAGCCGTAGTTTCTCGGCTGGCTGTACTGCCGCATGAACTCCGTATCGTTTAGGGGCTGTTGCAGCCCCGATACCGTCCGTTCCCGTGCCGCCTGCACCGCCACGGCGGGCTGTCCCATGCCCCGGTCATCGCCCTGCCCGGTGACGGGCACCTGCACGATGCCGCCGTTCTGTCCCTGCTGTCCCATGTACTTGGCGGCAAGCTCGTAGCTCTTCTCCATCAGGGCGACCTGTTCGTCCATGCCGCCCGCCTGCTTCTCCCGTGCATCCAGCCGTTCGGTCAGCTCCTCCACCTGCCTTTTCAGCTCCTCCTTCTCCTCGTCCACCTTCGGCTGCTCGTAGAACGAGCCGAGTTGCCGGTTGATGTCCCGGTAGGCGGTGACGGAGGAACGGCTACCGCCTGCCGAATAGTCCCTGAACGGTTCCCGCTCCGGCTCGCCGTCCGGCAGTGCGATGTCCACCCCGTCCGTGCCGCTATCCCCGGAAAAGGCGAAGTCCTCCAGCGAGCGCACCTTCTCCGCCTGCTTCTTCTCCATCTGCGCCTGCTCGTAGGCTTTCCGCTTGTCCCCGATAATCCCGTCGTTCTCCGGCAGGGGGATGTCGGCGTTGAACGCCCCCACGGTGTCCCCGTTCACGTCCCGCTTCTCCGAGGGGGCGAATATCAGCCACATCGAGCCGAAGAACAGCAAGCCCATCAGCGGGTACACCAGCAGCTTTTTCCGTTGCTGCAACTGTTTCGTCGTGAGCATCTTTTCCGGCTGTCTCTTCCGCCGTTCCGCCTTCTTCTCCCCGGCAGGCTTTCCTGCCGCTTCCCGGTTCTCCGCCGTTTCCGTGCCGCCCTTGTCCGTATGGACGGCGGTCTGTTCTTCCGGTCTGTTTTCTTTCTCTTCCATGATTTACTGTTTGTTAAAAGGGTTGATAATACTGTCATTGGATAGTTGCAGGCGCCTGATATGCTCTATCCCCGTTTCCCGTCCGTCGTTCCTGCCGATGCGGTAGATGGCGGAGACGGTCATATAGACCGACAGCCCGCCGAACGCCAGCATCATCACGAGGACAATCACCACCCGCATGTCCGGCGTGATACGCCCGGCGAGGCGGCGGAGCCTCTCGTCCGCCCATGCCTGCGCCTTCATGATAAATTTCCCTACCATAGCCGTCAGCGTTTAAGGGTTTGCAAGTCCTTGTTCTCCGTAATCTCGAAGCCCTCGATGATGAACCCCTGCGGGTTGTTGTCGCTCCTGACCGCATCCAGCAGGCGGCAGCGGGTGACAAGGCTGCGCTCCGTCACCGAGCTTTCCCTCAGGATAATCTGGCGGGCGAACGTCCGCACGTTGTACGGGTACTTGTCGAAGTCGCACCGCACGCTGTCAATCTCTATCATCTGGTTGATGTTCCCCGAAATCACCCGGTTGTAGTACCCCTTCTCCGAGAGGTCTTTGTAATAGTTGAAGGCGCTCTTGTCCGCCAGCAGCAGCGAACGCCGGATGTTGCCCTCGATAGCCGACTTGTCCGGCGAGAGGGTGAAGAACAGCTCGTGAAACCTGCGCACGTGTTCCCGTGCCTCCACCGGGCGGTTCTGCCGCACGTCCTGCGAGAGCGCCAGCATCAGGCTCTTGCCGTTGTCCAGCACGTAGATCTTCTCCCGCTGCGCCTCGGCGAAGCTGTACGACTTCCAGAGGGCGAAGCCCGTCACCACGGCGCACAGGCAGGCGAACACCAGCGTGAACAGCCGTATCTGCCTGAAGCTCGTCTCTATATTCCTCAAACTTTTAAATTCCATGTTTCCATTTTTTAATTTGTTATCACTCATGTTCTTATCCCTGCCGTTATTTGAAAATCCTTCCGGCGACGTTTCCCACGGCAGCGCCCGCACCTGCGGAGGCTACGTTCCCTATCTTGTTCGCTGTCTGGTTCAGCGCACGGTTGGCTTGGCTCACGCCGCCCGCCATGATAATCCAGTTGGCGACTGTCGGGATGGTGAAGTACCCGAATATTCCGATGACGAGGAAGATGATATATACCGAGTTCGTACTGTCCGGTATGAACGCCGGGTCGCTCATCGCCTCGATGTCACGGGTGAGCATCAGCACTTGGATGCGTGCCAGCACCGAGCTGAACAGGTCGCTCACGGGCAGCCACATGTAGATGGAGATATACCTCGTTATCCACTGCGTCAGCGTGCTCTGGAATCCGTCATAGACCGAGAGGGCGAACGCTATCGGACCGAGGATGGAGAGGGCTATCAGGAAGAACGTCCGTATCGTGTCTATCACCAGTGCTGCCGACTGGAACAGCAGTTCGAGCAGCTCTTGGAACCACAGCCGGACGCTCCGTTTCATGTTGTACTCCGTCCGGTCTATGTACATCACCGCCATTGTCTTCAAGTCCTTCGGCGACCAGCCCAGCTCGTCCAGCTTCTTGTCGAAATCCTCCTTGCTCGCCAGATACGCCTTCTCCGGGTCACGGCGGAACGCCTCCCTTTCCAGCTCCTCCTTTTGCAGCCGGTACTGGTTCATGTCGAAGGTCTGCGTTTCGAGCATCCCGTGGCAGCCCTTCACCACGGGAGAGAGCACCGTGTTGATCGTGCCGATGACAAAGGTGGGGAAGAAGAGGATGCACAGCCCGATGGCGAACGGGCGCAGCAGGGGGTACACGTCGATGGGTTCGGCACGGGCGAGCGCCTGCCACACCTTGGCGGCGACGTAGAACAGCGCACCCAGCCCGGCAATCCCTTTGGCTACCCCCGTCAGCTTCTCGCATAACGGCATCATGTCCTGATACAACGCCTGCAATATTTCGTGCAGGTTCGTGAAGTCTATCGCTAACAACATATTCTTGTCTATTTATATATGTACGTGTACATTAAATTATATTTGTATGTTGAAGGACAGCCTTACCAGTAACGGTCTTCCGCATCCCCGTAGAGCGCCACCACCCGGTCAGCGTCCTTTTTCTTCTTCGCCCGCAGGTAACTGACCGAGATATTCTTGTCCGTGTAGTATTGCACGAGGTTGCGGTACTCTAATAGCCGCTTGTAACTCTGGTCGATAATCGCCAGCCGCTCCGCATCCGTGAGCGACATCCCCGTCACGTTCACCACGTTCTTCAAATCTTGCAGGATATCCGCACTCTCGCCCAGCAGCTTGGCGTACCCGAACGAGATGGTCGATAGCTCGTCCGGCGTGTAGTTCGGGTCGCCCAGCATTTTCTGGTAGTTCCGCACGTAGATTTCCGATATGTCCGCCACCAGCTCGATGCTCTTCTTTACCTTCACGCCGCCCCTCACCACGTCATGCACCGCCTTGAGCGCATCGTAATACTTCCGTCCCTGCTCGAATATCTTCGCCGTTTCCTTGAACCCGTCCAGCGTGTTCTTCGCCGTGGTCGAGGTCTGCACGATTTCCTTGGTGGTGTTGATGATGCCCTGCGCCAGATTGCCGGGGTCGCTCACGACCCACTGGGCGTTTGCCGTGCCCGCCAGCAGCAGGCACGCCATTCCGATAACGATTCTCTTTCTTTTTTCCATGATTTCATTTCTTTTCAGGTTCGTCACTCTTTCTTCTGTACTCGCCGCCCGGCGACAGCCGGATGCGGTCTTTCTCCCGGTCATACTCCATCATCACGGCAAAGCCCGTCTCGATGAACAACACCCCTTCCGTTTCCCGGACGAGGTAGGTCTCCGCCTCCTCGCCGCCCTTGTAGTTCCGGTGCAGGACGGTCACACGGTAGTTGCCGTCCTCTTCCCAAAAGGTGAAGGGCGGCTTGCTGCCCGTGCTGACCCACTCGCCGCACATCTTCTCCAACCGTTTTGCGCCCGTCTCCTTGCAGGACATGACCAGCGCCAGCGCCACCGTCACAGCCGACAGCAGCAGGATTACATTCAATCGTTTCATCTTGATTCCTCCTTTTTTTAGTTTTACAAAAACACATTATTTATACTTCGTCTCCGCCAGCCGCCTGATGGCAAGCTCCAAGTCCCCGCCCAGCTCTTCCGCCAGTGCGAACACCTCCGTCTTCTCGCTCTCCTCGGTGGTGTAGGTCAGGTACTCGGCAGCCGATACCTCCGTTGCGTACACCGCCGACTGCACCCCGTTCAGTCCTATCCACACCTCCTTGTACTTCCTTCCGGGATGATTGGCAAGGTTGATGGAGAGTATCTGCGCCTTCTCCTTCTCCGTCAGTCCGAGCATCGACTGGATGCCGTCGAACTTGTTCATGTACTTTTTTTGGTCGAGCAGGATCTTGCAATCGCTGTTCGTGATGATAGCCTCCTTCACGATGGGGGACGAAATGATGTCGTCCACCTCCTGCGTGACCACGATTGCCTCGCCGAAATACTTGCGGACGGTCTTGTACATATATTTCAGGTATTCACTCATGCTCGGCGAGGAAAGGGCTTTCCAAGCCTCCTCGCATATCAGCATTTTCCGTACCCCTTTCAGGCGGCGCAGCTTGTTGATGAAGGCTTCCATGATGATGATCGTCACCACGGGGAACAGCTCCGAATTATCCTTCACGGCATCAATCTCGAAGACGATGAACCGCTTGTGCAGCAGGTCGATGTTCTCACGGGAGTTCAGCAGGAAATCGTAACGCCCGCCTTTGTAATACTGCCGCAGCGTGGTCAGGAAGTTGTCGATGTTGAAGTCCTCCCGGCTCACCTTGATGTCCCTTGCAGCCAGCTCCTTCCGGTAATCGTTCAGCATGTACTCGTAGAAGGTGTCGAACGAGGGCACGATGCTCCGGTCTTGTTGTATCCTGCGGATGTACGCCGACACCGCACTGCCCAGTTCGCCGCTTTCCGTCTTTGTGATTTTCTCGTCCTCGCCCTTCCAGAGTGCCAACAGCAGCGTCTTGATGCTGTCCTTTTTCTCCACGCTGAACTTGTAATCGTCCGTGAAAAAAGGGTTGAAACTGATGGGCTTCTCCTCCGTGTACGTGTAGTAAATCCCGTCCTCGCCTTTGGTCTTGCTGTGTATCAGCTCGCACAATCCCTGATACGAGTTGCCCGTGTCTATCAGCACGATGTGGCTGTTCTGCTCGTAATACTGGCGTACGAGGTGGTTCATGAAGAAGGACTTTCCCGACCCCGAAGGCCCCAAGACGAACTTGTTGCGGTTCGTGATCACCCCCTTCTTCATCGGCAGGTCGCTGATGTCCAAATGGAGCGGTCTGCCCGTCACCCTGTCCGCCATCTTGATGCCGAACGGCGAGAGCGAGTCCTTGTAGTTCGTCTCTTCGGTGAAGAAGCACAGGGCTTGCGGGATGAAGGTGTAGAAGCTCTCCTCGAAGGGGAAATCCCCCTCGTTCCCCGGTATCGCCGCCCAGAACAGCGTCGGTACGTCCACCGTGTTGTGCCTCGGCTTGCACTCCATCAGGGCGATCTGGCTGCCCACCTCGTTCTTGATGCGTTTCAGCTCCTCCCGGTCATCGCTCCACGCCATCACGTTGCAGTGGCAGCGTACCGAGGTCAGCCCTTTCGAGTGCGCCTCGTTCAGGTACTCCTCTATCCAAGCCTTGTTTATCTGGTTGGAGCGGGAGTAGCGGGAGAGCGAGTGCATGTTCCGGGCGGTCTGCTCGAACCGTTTCAGGTTCTCCGCATGGTCGTCGATGAAGATGTACTGGTTGTAGCAGTGGTTGCAGTCCAGCAGCACGCCCACCGGGGCGGCGAATGACAGCCGGCAGTCGCTCCGGTCCGTCGATAACCGCTCGTAGCGGCTGTCCGTCGCCACCTTGCCCGGCAGGTCTTCCGTGTCCGAGAGGGTGTGCAGGCAGAGCAGGTCGTCGCCGATGCGCATCTCCTCCGGGTTCAGTTGGATGTCCTTCAGTACCGTTGTCTCGTCCTGCGAGAGGGCGAGGTACTTCTCCACGATGCCCGCCGCCGTTTCCGTCCCGGTAATCTCGTCCGTCGTGAGGCGGCGGAGCGTGACGAAACCGCTGTCGTTCATGATTTTCTCGAACTGCCCGACGGCTTCGAGGAACCTCGTCACCGCCTCCTTGTCCTCTATCTCCTTCGGGACAAGCCTGCCCTTGCAGAGGGTGGAGAAGGTACTTTCCTGACGGCTGCGCACCTTCGTGGTCTTGGTCAGGAACAGGTAACACGTGTGCGAGAGGAACGGGCGTTCGTTGAAGTGCCTCTCGTAGCTCCGGCTCAGGAAGCTCAGGTCGTCCCTGTCCGTCTCCGCCCGGTACTTCTCCTCGATGAAGAAGTCCTGCTTGTGCACGATGGAGTAGTCCGGCAGCACTTTCACCGCCTTGTGCCAAGCCGAGTGTATCGCCTCGTACTCGCTTCCCGTGACGGAGAACAGCTCCGGCAGCTCCACCCTGAAGGCTACCGTCACGTCCGCCTCCTTGCTCACGATGCAGCCGTTCTCCACCGCCAGCAGCGGGAACTTGCTTTCCAGCGTCGCCGCTTTCATTACATTTCTCATTCTTGCCAGTGTTTAAAGGTGAATAATCGGGGAATTTTCAGCCGGTTCAGCACGTACCTCGGATGCCGCTTTCGGGCGGCTGCCTTCATCAGCCCGTGCGTGCCGTACCGGGCGTTCAGCCGGAAGGTGAACCATACCAGCAGCGTAGCCGCAGCCACGCCGAAGCCGATGCACACCCACTGGCTGACGCCCGCCATGAAGAGGATGACGAACACCACGAACACGGCGAGCAGTCCGCCGCAGAAGATGAAGAGGTACTGGCTTTCCAAGCCCTTGAACTCCACGTTCCTGCCAATCCCCTTGTTGATTTCCAACTCCATAACCCACTTGTTTACAGGAAGAAGGAACGCAGGATGGTGGCGGCTACAATCAGGAAGATGCAGGCTCCGAACCAGCTCGCCGCAGTCTTCGACGTGTCGGGGTCTCCGGAGCTGTCGAGTAGGTCAGCCCCCTTACGGGAGCTTTCCCCTCTAAGAACCGTACGTG